>ERZ857745.4026-NODE-4026-length-13267-cov-5.532849_pt1 | contig 13267 bp, 9 predicted proteins | sample MGYA00519699_ERZ857745 | MGnify/ENA primary metagenome ERZ857745 (study PRJEB31778, sample SAMEA3449357) | human gut metagenome | biome: human gut; feature: human-associated habitat; material: faeces | place: United Kingdom | collected 2010/2012 ...
GGCTTTCTTCAAAACTTGCAGCTTGTCATACTTACGCTGATGAAGGGTGATAAGGGTATCGATTTTGCCAAAAATCAAATGAATCTTTTCTTGTTCTCTTTTTGTCGGGAATTTAGCTGACACACTTTGAATATCGGAGTTGTGAAGATGAACAACAGATTTTCCCTGTGCAAGAGACGATAAATACTTGTGTGTTGCTCCACTCGAAATAGTTAGTGCGAGAAAGGCAGAATCATATTCAGCTGTCGGCGATACTATATTTAGGTCGCCGCCCAGTAGAATGCCGGGCTTAACCACAACAGATGCGATTGAAATATCTTCCGCCGTTTCACCAGAAGCAGGCACAATGACTTCTCCGCCCTTGCTATATACGCTTCCAGCTTTTTCTTTAACAAAGGTATCTACATCAAAAATACAGGTTTCATATTTTGTGTAAAGGCGACCATACAGGATTATCGGAGTGCCTTCTTCGCATAAATCGTTTTTTGAATAGCCTACACCTTTAGAAAAAACTGCAATTTCCCCCAACTTCCGCTGTTCCCAAGCAAAAGTAAAAGGGCCTCGGATTTTCCTTGGCCCTTTTGTTCGACTTATCGCTTATAAATATGCAGCCTTACACCTCGAAGCCGCCGGTTACAATAAATTCCCGCAGCAAACTGTCCACTTTCTGGTTTACCTTGGGCGGTATCAGCTTTACGCCCTCTTTTTTCTCAAAATAGGCTTTTGCCTTTGCTTTGTCTACGCTTTTCTTCAGTTCGTCAAGGCGGCCAAACTCGTTGATATTGGTTTTCGTAAGCCCCAGACCCATCATATTGCGGAGCTTTTCTTCATCCAAGCCAAACACAACGGCAAAGCGGTGGATTTGGTCATTCTTCGCACGGCACTGGTACTCGGTAATGTAATCCCGCAGCGTCTTGCCGGGTTCGGGTGTGACATCGCCGCGTTCAATATCGTGCAGGAAGATGTTGGCAAACTTCTGTTCTTCCTGTGTCAGGCTGGCAAAGGACTTATGCAGTTCGGCTTTTGCCTGCTCTATGGATTCTCCCGATGCACCCGCCTGATTCAGCAGCTTCAGGTACTTATCAAAGCGGCTGTTCATATAGTTGGAATCAATCACACCGGTGTCGATTTCCGTTAAATAGCCTACCAAATCATACGGCGCATCGCCGTCATCGGAAGGATCCGACGGCTCGGCGGACAGTTCCTTATAGCGCTGTGCCAAAATCAGATAGGCAGACTCATCAAACAGAATTTCGACATCAATGGTTTCATCGGCAGCGTCGTCCGGGCAATGATATACGCTTTGATTCCATGTAAAGCCCTGCACACGTGCGGCCTCCATGTAGTCGTTAAGCTCGCGGAACAGCTTGGCAAACTTGGCGCAGACGCTTCTGTCCTGCGGCAGCTTTTCAAAATCAGGCACACCCGCGCTCGTAAACAACTCCGCAATGTCGCCGTACACCTCGTTCATTTTTTCAAGGTTGTGGGCAAGGCGGTCAACAAACAATCCAATCGGGCGGTCACCGGAGTACAGCTTCACCGCTTTCAGCACATTTTGCTCCATTGTGTGCGGCTTGCGGTAGTAGCGAATCACACCGAACGGTTTATCCGGTCCAAACAGTCGGTTTGTGCGGGAAAACGCCTGTATAATGTTCTCGTATTCCAGCATCTTATCCATATAGAGGGTATTAACCCACTTGGAGTCAAAGCCGGTCAGCATCTGATCAACAACAATCAGCAAATCAAGCTGTTGGTCGGGGGTGCGTTCAATGCGCTTATACTGCTCCTTGTGCGCCAGACGCAGCGACAGATCCTTCTTAAACCGTGCGTGGGTGGGTATTGTAAAATCCTGCCCATAGCGCTTATTGTAATCCTCGATAATTTCAACAAGCCCATCCTCTTTGTAAATGGCGCCGCCGTTATTATCGATGTTCGGGTCAAAAAGGCAGCTTGTTTTCAATTCCGGCATGGTGATCTTCATCATGCGGTAATATTCGATTGCCTCCGGGATGCTGCTTGTGGCAAAAATGGCGTGGAACTTACCGTTGTGGCTCAAAGTCAGCCAGTTTTCCTTAATATCCTCGATTACGGTCTGCTTATGCTCTGCCGTTAGATATTGTGTATTGGGCAGATAATCCTCAATCCCCTTGATCCACTTCCCGTCCGGACCCGATTCGCCGTACATTTTCACCTGCGTGTTGTCCATGTACTTATAGTACACAGCGGCTTTTGCGGGGTCATTCAGGGCGTCTGCAACCGTAGTTGCCTTCGCCTTTTCCAGTGCAACAGCCTGCCGCACATCTTTGTCGCGGAAAGTAAGTACCTTGTACGGGTCAAAGCCCAGCACATTTTTATCGCGGATGCCGTCCGCTATGCTGTAACGGTGCAGTTCATTGCCAAACACATCGGTTTGCGCGTTGTTCTTTTTGGCGTTTTCCTCAAACACGGGCGTGCCGGTAAAGCCGAAGAAAATCGCACGGGGAAAGGTTTCTTTTATAATTGCCAGCATATCGCCAAAGGTGGAGCGATGCGCCTCGTCCACGATAAACACCAGCCGCTTTTTGCCGATCAGCTCAATATCGCGGGCATTTTTGCCGCCCTCCTCGTCACGGATATTGCTCATCTTCTGAATGGAAGTCACAATCAGCGTGTCTGCGGTGGCAATGCTTTTCAGCTTGGAAATCAATACATAGGTGTTTTCCGTTGCCTGCACGGTCTCGTTTTCATCGGCAAAGGCGCGGTATTCTTTCAGCGACTGCGTTCCCAGCTCGATGCGATCCGTGAGGAAAACCACCTTGTCCGCATCGTTGGAATTGGCAATCAGCTGTGCGGACTTGAAGGAAGTCATCGTCTTGCCGCTGCCGGTGGTGTGCCAGATATACCCGCCGCGCTGCTTGCCGCTGCCCCATTTCGTTTTGGAAACCACATCCGAAATCGCACTGGCAGCATAATACTGATAGCTGCGCATAACTTTCAACACGCCGTCCGCATCGTCGGCCACGGTGTAAAAGCCGATCAGCTGATGCGCCATGGGGATGGACAGCAGCTTGGAGGCAATCTCTTTCCAATCGTTGATTGGCTCGTTGTTGAAGTCCGCCCAGTGGAAGTAGTAATCGGTGTTGAATTTGCCATCGGGACCGGGGTTGGCGAAGTAGACGGTTTCTTCCGGGTTCATTGCCACAAAAATCTGCACAAGCGAGAACAGCCCGGTAAACACACCCTCGTGGGCGTATTTTTCGATTTGGTTATATGCCTGACTCACCGGCACACCGCTGCGCTTTAATTCCAGATGGAACACCGGCATACCGTTGATCAGCAGCATTAAATCGCCGCGGCGGTCGTTCAGCATTTTGGATTTACCGGGAAAAATCGGCTGCTGTACGATCTGGTAGCGGCTTTGCCCGGCGGCAATCTCCATGCGGTCGTAGATTTTCAGGCTGACTTCCTTGCCGAAATGTGCCTTGTCATCGGGGTTATCGCGCTTGACAGAAACCGTTTTGCCGTTGATAAAGCCGTTCAGCTTCAGCGGCGTGCGCAGTTCCCGAATCTGCTCCACAATTTGCTGCATCTCGCCATCGGTCAAGGGGTAATCGCCAAGGCGATCTATGCCGCGATTATTGTCAAAGAGAATGTTTGCCCAGTTGCGAATCAGATCCTGCTCGGTGGGATATTTCAGAATTGTGCTCTCCCAGCCTTTGGTCGTCAGGATTTTTATAAGCGCTTCTTCAAAGTCCGATTCCTTTTGAAAGGCCATTTGTTTTGCCCCTTTCCGGGTATTTGTGTGCGCTTTTACAGCCGTTCGCGCACCATCATCAGGGCATAGCCCAGCAGGTTTTGCCCCTTCCACTTGCGAATATCCAGCCTGTCCGGGTCCTTCATCGACAAGCCGATGCCCCAAATGGTATCTCTGACCGCACATTCAGCCAAAACGGAACCTTTGGTGGCGGCAAGCTGCGCTTTCAGGTCGTCATTTTGGGTGAATTTGGCAAGCAGCCCTGTAAAAACAATGATTTGCCGAATACCGTTCCAATAACGCTCGCTGTAATTGGCAACCAGCCTGCCAAGCGCCTTGATTTCGGCAACATCATCGGTTGCAAGAATTTTGGCCGCCACAGCCTTGTCACCAAAGTACACAGCCTTTTTGTACATCATATATTGTTCCATGGAGGAAAAGTCCACCCCCTCCACCGTAAAGCGGCAGGGGTACCAGTTGCTCAAATATCCGTTTTCCTCACTGGGGTTATGAAAGCAAACAACCGTCATTATACTTCACCGACTTTTTGTACCGCCAAATCCAGTTCCAGATCATGCAGCCCGCCGTATGCTTTTTCCAGAAAAGCAACCGGCACTTTTTTTACGACCTCGCTGCTGGGCAGATTATAATACCATTGATAATACGCATAAAATTCGCCGATCCAGTCCGGCATAAACCCCTCGATGGCTTTGCCGTCCTTCAGTGTAAAGTCCTCGGTTTTGCAAAAGTAATCCCACAATTCGGGGGCGCTCATCGTGTTTACATAGGCTTTGGCTTCGTCAATGCTTTTTCTGGTTTTGCTTGCCATATAGGAATTGATAAAAGCCGCAGTATCCTTGTCAGGGTATTTCTGCGCCACAAGGTCAAAGAGCTTGCCCTGATTTTCGACCACATCGCTTACATATTCCTTTGCATACGCGCGCATAGTCCCTCACCTCTCAAACAGTGTGCTGAACACCTTTGTGACCGTGTTCGCGTCGGAATCCACCAGTTCGCGCATCCGTTTTCTTGCCGTTATGTCGCGCTGATTGTACCTGTCGTTAAATTCAGTGTAGTCCACGGCAAGCAGCTCGTCGGTTATTTCTTTCAGATTTGCATACGCGGCCTCGGACTTGATGCAATACTGGATGCCCAAACCGCCCAGCGACAGCAGATTTTCCAGAATATCCACATCAATATTATCGCGCACAAACTCTTTGGCAATGTAAAAGTAGGAGGCGTTTGCGCGCCAGCCGCAAATCACATCATAATCGCGGGTATCCATTCCGTATTTTTCGATAAATTTCTTTGCCAGCATACGGTATCGCTTAGAGTCGGCGGCGTCCCGGTGCTTCATCAGCTCTGCCAGCCACGCAAGAACACTGTGCTGCTGAAAATCCAAGATTTTCAGCCCGGCGGTTTCCAGCTCGTACTTGTGAACCCAGCCGTTTGTGTCGTTCGGGCGGCAGACCGCCCATTCTTTGGCAAGTTCGATGTTCTCGGTAAGGTAAAAGCCCCTGCCATAGTCGTGTTTATCATCACCGCCGCCAAATTTCGGCACAACGATTTTGTCGGGAGTGCCGTGATATAAAATAATTTTTCCCATTTTTTCACGATTCTCCTTAGACAAACATCTTTTCGAGCATGGATTTTTTGATATTTTGCAGCTTTTCTAACTCACGCTGATGAAGGGTGATAAGGTTGTCGAGATTGCGGAAATAAGCACCGATTTGCTGTTGTTCTTTCATTTCGGGCAGGGAGATAGGCGTTTTTTTACCGCTTTCAATAGTGTATGTTCCTACCGTCCCTATGCCCGCTGACTCGTTAATAAAGTCTTGAATTGCCTTTCCAAAGAAAGAATAAAGAAAGAAATCTCCATCAATTTTAGTGCCGTTTTGAAACCATATAATATTGCCATCTTTGAAGTACAAAGGCTCTGAATTCCTTATTAAATAAGGCACTCCGATTGTTCCTACACCTGTTACAAGCAAATCCCCAACAGAAACTTTCCCTGATATTAAACTGTATTCATCATACTTTTCTTTTGAAATATACAGGTAATCGTCAGGCTCTTCGTTTTTCGATGCTGATACAATATCTCTTGCTCTTAAAAACCTAACCCCACTGTCTGTCCAATCAGACTGATGAATGCGTTTTACGGAAGTGACATTCATTATATCCCCTAACTTCCGCTGTTCCCAAGCGTCAGTAAATCCCTTGAATCGAATTTCGGGAACGCTGCTGCCATTTTTCGGAAACATTTTTTCAAGCATGGCTTTCTTCAAAACTTGCAGCTTGTCATACTTACGCTGATGAAGGGTGATAAGGTGCTCGAGCTGCTGAAAGAAAGAGCCAATTTGCTTTTGTTCGTCCAATACTGGTATACAAACATAACTATCTAACCATTGCTTTTCATGTAACGCTTTTTGTGCGCTTCCAATTAAAGTGTCGTCGTTAATTACAGATTTGTAATATCCGCTTGTGTTAAAGAGTGCTTTCATAAAGTCTTGGCTGGCGTTTGTCATTTCCAAAAGCGGCATGTTTTCTGTCACAATAGCGCCATTTAATTCTTTTGGAACGAATCCGATGCCACCCTCATAAACCGTCTGCCTCGTAAATGTCAAGGTGACGGGGTGGGTATCTGTATCAATCAAATATTGCCTTTTTCGACCGATATTTTTACCTTTATTAGTGCATCTATATTCTACGACTCCAGTATTTCTAATTGAGATTTGGCGATACTCTTCTTCATCCTGAAGATACACTGTATTTTGGTATTTTTCAAAAAATTCCCCCAACTTCCGCTGTTCCCAAGCGTCAGTAAATCCCTTGAATCGGATGGCAGGTTTGTTCTGTTTTGCCATATCAGTCACCCAACAAGAGCGTCTTGAACTCGCTCAGGCCTTTCAGGTCGTACTCACTGCCGGTAAGGTCGTCCATCATCGCGGCCAGCTGCTTTTCGGTGGCGCGGATTTCGCTTTCCACATCAAAGAAGGTTGTGCTATATTTATTTTGCAGGGTCTGAATCTTGCTGACAAGGCTGTCCACCATGGCATCGGGCAGCTTGGCAAGCTCATTCGTAAAGGGCGCAATCCATTTTTGCTCCAGCAGCTCCAACACCTGCGCATCGGTCAGCCCCTCAATGGTCCTTTTGGTCAGGGCTTCCAGTGCTGCTGCGTCAGATTTGATTTCGGCTTTCAGTGCCTTTTCCTGCCTGGTCAGTTCCTCTACACGGCTGAAAATGCGGCAGGCATTTTGTGCCTCGGGGGTGCGGTCCCGCCGCAGTTCCTTGACCTTTTTGGCAATCTCCTTCGGCACAAAAGCATCGCCTTCTTCGGTAAAGCACTCTTTATAAGCGTCCTTGTCGTCCTCAGTAAATTCATCCAGCAGGGCTTCATATTCGGCGGGAAGCTCGGCAAGCTGATTTTCCAGCGCGTGGAGCGCGCCAGCCTTATCTTTCAACAGTGTTTTTTGCAGCAGATCAAAGGGCAGAATGTGCCCGACCCAGCCGTCCTGCACTTCCTGCTCCTCGTTGCCCTTCTTCTTGGTGACAAGATGGGGGTCTACCTTTTTGGCTGCACCGAACCCCTCGGTCTGGATCATTTCAAGGTCAACGGCAATCGTGTTCCAGTGGTCGTCCAGCAGCTGATAAGCCTCGTACTTGTCAATCAGCGGAATGTCGGCAAGGCGCGCAAAAATATCCTCGCTGAGGGTGGTTTCCGTCTTGGCAATCTCAATTTTGTCCATGCCGTCCAACAGGACATCCTTCATATAGGCGGGCAGCGCAGCAAAGGCGGAGCGATAGGCGTCCTCAAAGGCGGTTACATCGCGGCTGTTTTTGATAGCCGACTTGATGTCCTCAACGGTCAGCGCCGCATAAGGCGTTCCGTTTTCAGCAAACAATTCACCGCGCAGCGCAGGGAACGCCGCCCAGTACGCGGAAAGCTCGTCCAGCTCTGCTGCGGGGATACCGCCGAACATTGAGGCGTATACATCCCAATGCTCCGCCGCCTCAGAGGAGTCCACATAGCGGGGAATGTTTAAGTTGTAGTCGTTGGCGCGGATTTCCTCACGGCTGACCGTGCGGGAAAATTTGGGGATGCTCTCACGCTTTACAAAGGTATCGGCAATGCGCTTGATGTCGGAGGCGCGGAGCTTATTGTTTTTGCCCTCCTTGGTGTACCCCTTGGAGGCGTCAATGATAAGTACATCCTCGCGCTCGCGCTTTTGGCGCAACACCATAATGATGGTGGGAATGCCCGTGCCAAAGAAAATGTTGGCGGGCAGACCGATGATGGCGTCAATGTGGTTGTTCTCAATCAGATTTTTGCGGATCGTGCCTTCCTCACCGCCGCGGAACAGAACACCGTGGGGCAAAACGATGGTCATAATGCCATCAGGCTTGATATGGTAGAGGTCGTGCAGCAAAAAGGCATAGTCCGCCTTACCCTTGGGTGCCAGACCAAAGCGGGCATAGCGGGCGTCGCCTTCCTTGTTGGTGGGATCCCATGCCTGCGAATACGGCGGGTTCGATACTACGGCATCAACATACAGCGGGTCATAGGAGTTGATGGGGTCGGCATCGTCAAAGTAGGGCCAGTCCTCCTCCAGCGTATCGCCGTTGCGGGTAACGATGTTGTCCGGCTTGATGCCGCGCATTACCAGATTCATACGGGTCAGGTTGTAGGTGTTCTCTTTCAGCTCCTGCGCGTAGTATTTTACATTGTTTGCGTCAGCCATATACTTAGAAACGCTTTTGCCGATGTTGATCAGCAGCGAGCCGGAACCGCTGGTCGGGTCATAGATTTTGATTTCGTTCTTGCCCTGCAGGTGGCTTGCCACGATTTCAGACATCAGCAGCGAAACCTCGTGGGGCGTATAGAACTCGCCCGCCTTTTTGCCGGCATTGGCGGCAAACATACTGATAAGATATTCATAGATGAAGCCCAGCACATCATAGCCCTGCTTGCCGTCCATCGGAATATCCTTGATCAGATTCAGCAGACCGCTGATGGCTTTGGTCTGGGTGCCGGAGCTGTCGCCCAGTTTGGAAAGACCGGTTTCCAGTGTGTTGAAGATTTTCTCAAACACCTGCTTGTGCGTGGGGGAAATCAGCCGGCTGAACGCCGACAGCGCGTCACGCACATTGGAAACATCAAAATCCTTGCCCATGCCGAGCCAAGTGGAGAAGAAATCTTTGTAGGAGATAAAATAGCCGATGTTTTCCTGCACCCATTTGACGGTTTCAGGGTCGTCCTCGGTTACGGTTTTCAACAGCTCATCGTCATAATCGTTGTCTTTCAGAAATTCGATTTCCTTATCGGACAGATATTTATAAAAAATGAAACCAAGGATAAAGTCTTTATACTCACTGGCCTCGATTTTGGAGCGCATCTGGTTAGCAGAAGCCCAAATCTTCTGCGCAAGCTGTTGTTTGTTCATCGGTCAAGCTCCTTTTGTTTTAGAAAATACCCTTTCTCGGGAAAAGCGTAAGTAGTTATTTCTATTATAACACAGATAGCTAAGGTTTCCACAAAAAATTGTGGCTTATGCCATAAAATACATACGCTTGGGAACAGCGGAAGTTCTCGGATATTACTTTTCCAGCGGGTGAAAAGAACAAAGAGAATCTGCCATTAGAGAGTTATTCCATTACAAATGAAAGTGGATTCGTACCGCAAGATGAAAAGTTTGAAAACGGTGGTACAATGCGAGAAGCCGACAAAAGAATGTACTATATTGTTTCTCCAAATTCATTTGCGTACAACCCTGCAAGAATAAATGTGGGTTCCATTGGATACCAAGACACGGGAAAAAGTGTGATAGTAAGTTCACTTTATGAGGTCTTTAAGACTTCTGACGATGTGGATGATAGACTCCTCTGGCATTGGTTCAAATCGCCTGATTTTCAAAAGCTGATTATGCAGTTGCAAGAGGGTGGTGTTCGTCTCTACTTCTATTACGACAAACTCTGTATGGGACAAGTACCCCTCCCTTCACTTGAGGAACAGCGCAAAATTGGAAAGTTATTTGATACCCTCGACCACCTTATCACCCTTCATCAGCGTAAGCCATATTCACACATACAACGGAGGTGCAATATGCTTAACGAAGCACAACGCACAGATAAGTTCTGTGAATATTATGCAAAGTGGATTACTGTATACAAGAAAGGGGCGATAAGACAGGTTACAATGGATAAGTACCTGATGACGCAAAAATGGCTCGAAAAACTTATCCCGGATTTGAAAATTTGCGATTTGAATCGCATTGCGTATCAGCAGTTGCTGAATGATTATGCCGAATACCATGAGCGGCAGACGACAATGGACTTTCACCACCAACTCAAAGGAGCTGTTTTAGACGCAGTGGACGAGGGGCTGATTGATCGTGACCCCACGCGGAAAGCGATTATTAAAGGCAAGGCACCATCTACAAAGAAAATAAAGTACCTCAACCAATTTGAACTGCACACGCTCCTTGCCTCGCTTGAATTAAAAGACGAAGTGAACTGGGATTATTTCATTCTTTTGGTGGCCAAGACCGGAATGCGCTTTTCGGAGGCACTGGCACTGACCCCCAAGGACTTTGATTTCTATCATCAGACCCTTTCCATCAGTAAGACATGGGATTACAAGGGCGCCGGTGGGTTTCAGCCGACAAAGAACAAATCATCGGTTCGTAAAATTCAAATTGATTGGCAGTCTGTTATTCGTTTTTCCGAGCTTGTAAAAGGTCTGCCGGACGATCAACCTATTTTTGTGGATGGCAAGGTCTACAACTCCACCGTCAATGATGTTTTGAGCCGCCATTGTGAGAGGTGCAATATTCCGGTCATTTCTATCCACGGTCTGCGCCACACCCACGCATCCCTGCTACTTTTTACCGGCGTATCTATTGCGAGTGTTGCCCGGCGACTGGGACACTCCAGTATGACAACCACCCAAAAGACCTATCTCCATATCATTCAGGAGTTGGAAAACAAGGATATTGACCTTGTTATGCGATCATTGTCCGGGCTGAACTAAAATATTGATTTATGGCTTATGTTGATTTGCTTAATGCAAAAGTGACTGTGGCGCAGAGATCCACTTTGCACCACAGTCACTTTTGCATTGGATCTTGAATGCTAATCCGAAAAATATTGTACCCGCTATATTGGGATTCCTAAATTTACCAGACGCTGTCTGGCAAATTGAGTTGACCGCACTACTATAGGTTGTCACCTATCCTCTGCACGGATAAAGGACGATGCAGCGATTTTTCCAACTATATTCTTTAATGGAAAAATGTCTTGTATATCTCAACCACCCGATTTTCCAGTCAGCGACTGGAAAATTGAACGGAACACATTATGATGAATGAGTATATCACCTGCTTTTGCTTGAATTACCGATTTCCTTGATGGCGGCATAGTGTTTTCCACATTTTCGGCTGATCTCGTTGAAAAAGTCGGATGTCACAAATTCCAGCAGCCATACTTTCGGAATCATATACTTGGGTGTCTGTAAGATGGTTTTCAGCAAGCCCTTGCTACACCATTTCAGAATTGTGTGGCGTTGGTAGCCTGTCACCTCGCAGACTTGCGCAACAGTCAGTACATCCGGGTAATTTGCTAACTGCTGCTCGTACCATTCCTTGGCCAGCAGCCGTTCTTCGCCCGTATAGTTCAGCTTGCGCTCCAACGATGCGGCAGGTTTCTTGTGCTTGGGGTAGTTGTAATACCACCCGCTGGGCGGAGTGTAGTGCATCGGGTCGGACTCTCGGCGGTAGAGATACTCGGCAACATCTTTCTTGGCGATTTTATAGCAGCGTGTTTTCTTTCCGTTGTTTTTGCAGGGAACAAGTCCGCTTTGCAGGAGATAAAGCGAGGTTCGTGTTCCGATATGGCAAACGATGCGGAAGTCGTTGCGGCTCATCGGGTCCGGATAGGGCGTTAGGATTTCTTCAATCTTTTCTGCCAAAGGGTCCTTGCTTACAGTTTTTTTCTTCATTTCGGGTTCTCCTTGTTTGTAAAGTGGAACCCGAAAAATCACTACTTCATTTTTCTGTTTCCTGCATTTTTTCTCATTCGTGTCCGCAAGACCGCACTATTATCCGGCTTTTGGGGCAGGGCTTATGCTGCTGTCACCGCCCAGGCAAAGCTGAAGCGGGAAGAACAGGCCCGCCAAAGCAGCCGACAGGAGATTGCTCACTCGGTTACGGAAGCGAATGTGCTAACCTCGGAGCTGACCGATCTGCTGATCGAAAAGGTGTATGTATTCCCCGACAACCGCATTGAGATTGTTTACAAGGTCCATGACCTCTTTGAATAATTGAAGATACAAAAACGGAAAACCCAGGCTATCAAATCCATCTTAGTGGCTTGGGTTTTCTGCTCTTTGGCGCTTTTATAGTCAAACGACAAGTGGTACAATATAGTTAAATTCTATTTACTATGAAAGCTGTACCAGGGGGAACAAAAATGGGAAATCGAACATTTGAAGATGTGAAAAGCTATGTAGAATGGCAATCTCAAGGAAAATGCACAGTATTGAGCGCAAAAACAGAGCAACACTTCAATGATTTGGGTGTTGATGTGCGCGTCTGGAATGTCAAAACCGATACTGATGGAGATTGGTGGGTAGTGGAGGGCGACGGGATTCCGATGAATCTCTATCCCCAAAGTGCATATTATTTTGGAGCAGATGAAGTGTATTCTTTCCACATGGGCTTAATGCAGAGAATGAGCGCAGCCCAGGGTGAATATAGTCCAGAGGATTTTGTAAATGGTGTGACGCTCGATGCAGAAATTGCTCCTCAACTTTTCCGAAAGCTCAAAAGTGTCGCTGCGCTAATTGATACCGCTAAGGAGATTGAAGATTTTCAAGCGATAGGTGTTCAGTGCAGAGAAACATTGATTGAACTCGGCAACCACATTTATGACCCTGCAATGGCTGGTGATGGGGAGCAGCCCCAAGCATCGAATTTCAAGAGAAAATGTGAACTATTTATTCAGTTCTATTTGAAAGGATCGGAAAACGCAGATTACAGAAGTATTATTAAGAAACTAACAGAATCCACCTGGGATTACGCCAATAAGATTACACATTCGCGTAGTGCTACATACTACGAAGCCTCAACCTGTGTTACGCTTTGTATTTCTCTTGTTGGCGTTTATGAAAACATCCTTCAGAAAGTTTTCGATCCACTTTCTCAATACCATTGCTCAGTTTGCCAAAGTAAGAAATTAAGCATTGATGGTGATGATTCAGATGAAGATGGAATGGTGAAAAAACTATATCTCCATTGTGAAGAATGCGGTGCTACAACAGAAGTAGTCTTTGAAGGAAATGATGGAGATAATCCCACCTATACTACGAGCAAAGTCGTAGAATAAAAAGCAAAAACAGAAAACCCAGACTATCAGCACTAAGATTGGTAGTTTGGGTTTTCTGCTTTTCAGAATTATATTTTTTTGTCGTGTGCTTGACATACGGGTGGCGCAAATCGTGAAAGCGGATGCGCCGCAGATGATAATTTTGCAAGATAATC
>ERZ857745.4035-NODE-4035-length-13236-cov-4.774752_pt1 | contig 13236 bp, 8 predicted proteins | sample MGYA00519699_ERZ857745 | MGnify/ENA primary metagenome ERZ857745 (study PRJEB31778, sample SAMEA3449357) | human gut metagenome | biome: human gut; feature: human-associated habitat; material: faeces | place: United Kingdom | collected 2010/2012 ...
AGTTTAAAGAAGCTTCCGAGGCTTATGCCGTGCTGAGTGATCCCGAGAAGAGACGTCAGTATGATCAGTATGGCCATGCGGCATTTGACGGTGGCGCAGGAGGTGCCGGTGGTTTCGATTTCAATGGAGCTGATTTTGGAGACATTTTCGGAGATATTTTCGGAGATATCTTTGGCGGCGGCAGAAGCAGAGGTGCCAGAAATAACGGCCCCATGAAAGGTGCCAACATCCGTACCAGTGTTCATATCACTTTTGAAGAGGCAGTTTTCGGCTGCAAGAAAGAGATCGATCTTACGGTAAAGGAAACCTGTAAGACCTGTAACGGCTCCGGTGCGAAGCCCGGAACCAGCCCTGAGACCTGTACCAAGTGTGGTGGTAAGGGTCAGGTGGTATTTACCCAGCAGTCTTTCTTCGGTACTGTGCGTAATGTACAGACCTGTCCCGACTGTCAGGGAACCGGTAAGGTGATCAAGGACAAATGCCCGGATTGCCGTGGTACCGGATATATTCCTATGAAGAAACGTTATGCGGTGGATATTCCCGCAGGTATCGACAACGGACAGTCTACCCGTATGCCGGGACTGGGTGAGCCAGGTGTCAACGGTGGCCCCAGAGGCGATGTGCTGGTAGAAGTGATCGTAGGTCGTCATCCTATCTTCCAGAGACAGGATTTCGATATTTTCTCTACCGTACCTATTTCTTTTGCAGTAGCGGCATTGGGCGGCGAAGTGCTGATCGATACGGTAGACGGCAAGGTGGTATATGATGTAAAGGCCGGAACCCAGACCGACACCAAGATCCGTCTGCGCGGCAAGGGTGTTCCTTCCTGGAGAAATAAGGATGTCCGCGGTGACCATTATGTAACACTGGTGGTTCAGACTCCCGACAAGTTGAAACCGGAAGCAAAGGAACTGCTAAAGCAGTTCGATGTACTGACCGGAGATTCCCTGAATGCTGTGAAGAAAGCAACGGAAAGCGGAGAGGGAGAGACCAGGGAGAATGACTCCAGGGACGGCAAGAAGAAAAAGTTTTGGAAGTAAAAGTTAATAAATAAAATTCCCCGTAGCCTCGGCTGGGGTAAGAAACGCGGCACGCTCGCGCTCTATCGCAGAGCGTAGCGGCACTGCTTATTCTTACACCCAGCCGGGGCTACTGGTTTGTTGGGAAAAAGTGAAAGGTATCTTTGAAGGCCAATGATATAGAATACAGTTTGGTTTTTTTGTCAAAAGGCAGGGTGAACGGTTTGACAGAATGGGCAGAAACGCTTACAATTCAAGTAGTTATGCTGTCTGTGACACGAAGGAGCCTGCAGGATGGAGAACCGGAAAGAGGAATTTCTGAAAATTGTATGTCAGAGTTATCTGATCGTTATTCTGGCAGTGCTGCCTCTTTATTATATTCCCTGGAATGGATATTATAAACTGGGTGATACCAAATATTACCTGTATCGCAATGTTTCACTGCTTTGCCAGGGGATCGCATTGCTGGCAATGTGTGTCTTTGCTGTAAGCAGCCGGTGGACAGGGGAACATCGGATTTTTGCCAGATCTCTGGCTGAAGTAGTGAAAAAATCGGTCGATAAATGCAGAACACATGCGGTAACGACGGCGGTCTGCCTGTACGGAATCTGTGCGTTACTCTCTGCAATCTGCAGCCCCTATGGCAGTATCGCGTGGAACGGAGAGCGGGAATGGTACATGGGAGCTGTCACGATCTGTTTGATGATCGGAGGTTTTTTACTGACGGCGAAGTACGGAGGTAGTTGTAAAACGGCGATATGGTTAGGAGAGGCGGCTTTTGTGGCGGTCACCCTGATCGGTCTGTTGCAGAAGCTGGGCTATGATCCTCTGGGACTTCTCAAGGGTTACGTTGTGGGGGACTGGGAGTTTACCCATATGTTGACCACGCTGGGGAACAGCAACTGGCTCAGCGGGTATTACAGTGTGATGTTTCCCTTTTCCATGACGCTGTTTCACCGGGCAGTGGAAGCGGGGAAAAAAGGTACCACACTGCTGGCAGGAACGTGTAATATGTTGGCCATGATGCTTCTGCTTTTACAGGGAAGTGACAGCGGTGTGATCGTGGCATGCACAGTCATGGGGTTGTGCTTTTGGCTCGACCGGAAGCAAACCGGACATTGGGAAGTATATTTCCTTTTTCTTGCAGCGGTGGCGCTGGGAATGTGCCGTTGGGGTAAATGGATGTTATATCTGGGAACGTTTGACATTCTCCTGCAGGATGGCATCGCCAAAAAACTGGCAGCCTGGCAGGGATGGATTCCGGTTGCAGCAGGGTGTCTGCTGCTTTGGGGAGTCTGTCGCAGGATTCCGGAGAATAAGAAAAAAATATTGCAAGAGGGAGTATTGTGTTGTGCACTGGCAGGAATAGCGGTAGTGCTGGCATGGTATCTGCATCGGTTGTTGGTAATCGATTTTGCGGAATGGGGCAATCGCCGGGGAAGATTGTGGCAGATGGCATGGATGGGTTTCCGGAGAGGAAATCTGCATCAGAAGCTGTTGGGAGCAGGCCCGGATTGTTTTGCATCGTATCTGGGAGAACTGTTGCCGGGAGGCACGGTGCTTTTTGATAAAGGATATTTTGAAGGCTCTGTTTTTACCAATGCACATAATGAGTGGCTCACCACACTGGTCAATATGGGACTGCTGGGTGTGGCTGCCTATGCAGCTGTTTTTATCACGGCGCTGCAGACATACAGGAAGAATTTTCTCGCAGTATTGTTACTGCTTACCTACGGGATACATTCCCTGATCAGCTTTCAGCAGGTGCTGAATGCGCCGCTTTTCTTCCTGATACTGGGATTGTGTGAAGCGGCGGCCCGGGGAGAAAAGACCAAAACCAATCAAATGGATACGGATGAGGAGTTGCTAGAAGCTATATGAAAAATATTTGGAAGATTTTTACCGGAGATCTGAAAAAACTGGTGAAGCAGCCTTTTGCGCTGGTTATTATTATCGGGTTGTGCGTGATACCGTCGCTGTATGCGTGGTTTAATATATTTGCCAACTGGGATCCCTATGCCAATACCGGAGGAATTCCTGTGGCGGTAGTATCCCTGGATCAGGACTATACGCTGAAAGACGGATCGGTGGTAAATATGGGAGAATCCGTACTGGAAAGCCTGCATTCCAACACCAGTGTAAAATGGATCTTTCTGGATACCGAGGAAGAGGCAAAAGAGGGCGTGGAAGCCGGAAAATATTATGCAGCCGTCGTCATTACCGATAAATTTACTTATAGTATGTACAATGTATTTTCGGATGATTTTGAGAATCCGGCGCTGATCTATTATCAGAATCAGAAGAGCAATGCCATTGCCACCAAAATCACGGATACGGTGGCAGGAACTCTGCAGAATACCATCAATGAGACCTTTATCAAGGTGGCGGCTACCACGGTATTTGAAGAGGGCAATACGGTGTCGGATCAGGTACAGGGGGACAGTTATGTAGAGGAATTCTGTTCCAAACTGGAGGAACTGAATGACAATCTGAAGGAATACAGTGCCATGATCGACTCCTTTCAGGCAGGCAATGCGCGGCTGGAGTCTGCCATCACCCATGTCAACTATGAGATTCCCGCGATGCAGAAGAAACTGGACAGCACCACAGCCAGTCTGAACCAGAGCAGTCAGGATCTGTCTTCTACCAGAGACACCCTGGGCAATTTCAGCAACAACATCGATACTTCCATGAGCAATATCAATAACTCTCTGGAAAGTATCAAAAAGGCTCTGGATGAAAGCAAACTGGCGGAGGATACCGCCCAGATGACGAGAGATCTGAACCGGGTGGCAAGAGATACCAATACGCTGAATGGACAAGTAAATACACTGCTGGCGGCACTGATCCAACAAAAGCTGGAAAGCGTCTCTGACGGTAATGCTGCGAACGGCGGCACCGGCAGCAATATCAACGCAGCGGCAACTGATGCGGCTATGGAAGCATTGAAAGCCATGCAGAAGGAACTGGATCTGATGAATACCGTAGTGGGCAGCGTTCTGGAATCCACGGACGACAAGGCTGCGGAGAATGCAAAGGTCAATGTCAACAATGCCATGAATAATTTAAGGAGCGCCATTGACAGCTGCGAGACTTCTGTAAGTAATATGCAGGGAATCTATAAGAATAATCTGGTGCCCCAGATGCAGAAGGTTCTGACAAATATGTCAGATTCTCTGAATCAGGTGACTAATCTGGTAAATACCCTGAGCAATACGGTGAAAAATGTCGGAGTTGTCATGGAAGGTGTCGGTGACACTGTGTCCGGAACCAGTGAGAGTCTGGGACAGATCAAAGATGTGGTAGATAATATCAGCGCCAAACTTACAGATCTGACAGAGAAGCTGGACGGTGCATCCGAAGAGGAAATGATGGATATTCTGGTGCGTTTCCTTGGAGGAGATCCGGATAGTCTGGGGGCATATTTTGCATCTCCCGTAACCATGGAGACCATAGCCATGTATCCGGTGGCTACGTATGGTTCTGCCATGACACCGTTCTATTCCACACTGGCGATCTGGGTAGGTTCTACGATCCTGGTGGCACTGGTGAAAGTAAAAGCCTCTCCGAAAGGGCTTGAAAATGTACAGAGCTATCAATTGTATTTCGGCAGATATTTGCTGTTCTTCTTATTGGCACAGATTCAGGCAGCCATCATTGTGGCCGGAGATCTGTGGCTGTTAAAAGTAAACATTGTGGAACCGGGGCTGTTTTTCCTGGCGGCAAGCTTTACGGCTACGGCATTTTCCCTGTTGATCTATTCTCTGACACTGGCATTCGGAGATGTGGGCAAGGCCGTCTGCGTTATTGTTATGGTATTGCAGATCGCTGGTTCCAGCGGTACCTTCCCGATCGAACTGCTACCGGACACCTACCAGAAGATTTATATTTTCTTTCCCTTCCCCTATGCCATCCGGGCCATGCGTGAGACACTGGCGGGTATGTACGGTACTGCCTATATGGAAGCACTGGCAAAATTGAGCCTGTTTATGATCGAGGGACTGTTGATCGGCCTGGTGATCCGGATCCCGTTCGTAAAACTGAACCATTTTGTGGAAGAGCGTATGGAAGACACTGAGTTAATGTGACACCTGTTCAGAACCATGAAAACGAAAACTCCGCAGGAGTGGGTTTGTGAATGAAGTTCCGAACAGGCAGAAAGGTAAAATCATGGAGAGAAATTACGAAGAAATTTTTCAGAAGGTTCTGGATTACGAGCAGGCCCTTCATGAGAAGAATAGAAAAAGAATAAAGATCGGTCTGAAATGTATCTGGATCGTCCCCTTGTTTTTTCTGGCACTGTTGTTCCTGACTGGCAGCAACAAGGTCATCTTCCTGATCCTGTGGATCGTGTCGCTGTTTGCCCTGTCAATCTATCTGATCGTTGTGGAATATATGGATTATAATCTGCAGGAGAAGATCATGGAGCTCAAAGGAGAAGAAGGCGATCTCAAAGCGGTGACTCCGACAGACTTTGACCGGGCGGCGCAGATCATCCGGGAGACCCGGAAACTGATTGGTGAAGGCCTGAATTCCCCGGCCGAGACCGGGACCGAAGAGGATCCGGAAGATGAAACCGAAGAGGAAAACGAAGACGAGACCGAAGACTGGGAGGATGGTGAATAGTATGTATAATATCTGGAAAATATTTACCACCGACATCCGCCGGATCAGCAATAATGTGGTGGCGGTCGTTATTATCATGGGACTCAGCATCCTCCCGGCACTGTATGCCTGGTTCAACATTTTCTCCAACTGGGATCCTTACGAGCCCGCAGCTACCAGTCAGCTGAAAGTAGCCGTGGCTTCCGATGATGCCGGGGCGGAGATCATGGGGCTGTCTCTGAACGTGGGAGACAGTGTGCTGGAGGCTCTGGGAGCCAATACCACTATCGGCTGGGTGTTCCCGGAGACCACGGAGGAAGCACTGGAAGGTGTGAAGAACAGTGATTACTATGCGGCATTGATTATTCCGGAGACTTTTACTCAGGAAATGCTGGGATTTATCGATGGTGAAGTGGATCATCCCACCATTTACTACTATGAAAATGAGAAAAAGAATGGTATTGCCCCCAAAATCACGGGAAAAGCGAAAAATGCTGTGCAGGAACAGGTAAATGCCACCTTTATCAGTACTGTGGCAGAAGCGGTGATGAAAGCGGGAAATGCCCTTTCGATGGTGAATGCCGGCGGGCAGACCAGTGTGGAAGAATCTCTGGATACCATGCAGGCACAGTTGCAGGATTATGTGGTTATGTTACAGTCCTTCCAGAGTATTATGACCTCCGCGGAGATGATCATGGAGACCAGCCAGAATATGCTCCCGGATATGGATAATATGCTGGAGAATGGACGAAATACCATGATCGGTATGCAGACCATGATCAATTCCAGCGTCGATGCGGTTGACGTTATGGGAGATATGGTGAGCAGCAGTATGGATATGGTCACGGAAGCGTTGCAGTATCTGTCGGTCTTTTCTGATGGATTGCTGGAGCAGATGGGCAGCAACAATGTGGGAAGCACCACGGACACCGGATTGGGCACGGCCATCGGACTGGTACAGGGCATGCAGGCCAATATGGATGTGCTGGGAAGCCTGATCACCGGACAGGATGCTCAGATTCAGGAGATCAACCAGTCTCTGAAAACGATCGAAGCGGATCTGAAACAGCTGCAAGACAGCAAGGGAGATGTGGATCATGATATCAATACTCTGCGGGCACAGATCCGGGAACAGATTCAGATCTGCAACAAACAGCTGAATAATCTGATGAGTGATTACAATAACAATGTCAGACCTTCTTTCCGGGCTACCGGCAAATCCATGCAGCAGGCTTTCCTGAATGCCGCAGCGATGATGAACGGTACGGATGTGAATATGGATGAAATTTCCGATATTCTGAAAGAGTATCAGCAGACTTTGCAGGAAGGTAATGTCAGCCTGCAGGATTCCCTGGTGATCGCACAGGAACTGCTGGACAAGGTCAGCAAAATAGCAGATAATATAAAACGGATCACCGGTGCGGAGACCTATGAGGATATTTTAAGCGCTATGGCTGCCGATCCGACGGCGGTGGCAGACTTCGTATCTTCTCCGGTCAGACTGGAGACGGTACCTGTTTATCCGGTGGATCATTACGGCTCTGCGGCATCGCCGTTCTATACGATCCTGGCAATCTGGGTGGGAGCGCTGTTCCTGGTGGCTATTATTCACGTGGGTGTGAAACCCATTGAACCGGGGGATCATTATAAGGCGCATGAGAGATATTTTGGCAGATATCTGCTGTTTTTCCTGATCGGACAGGCACAGACACTGCTTATTGTTCTTGGGAACCTTTATTATATTGAGATACAGTGTCAGCACAGGTTTTTATACTGGCTGGCGGCAGCCGTGGCCAGTGCGGCATTCAGCTGCTTTATGTATTCTGTGACTTTCGCTTTTGGAAACGTGGGTGAGGCACTGGCTATTGTAGTCATGGTCATCCAGGTGGCGGGAAGCGGCGGAACGTTCCCTATCGAGGCTCTTCCGCAGGTATTCCAGTGGATCTATCCTTTCCTGCCGTTCCAGTTTGGCATGAAAGCGTTTAAAGAATGTATTGCAGGAATGTATGGTGTGGATTATTGGATCAATGTAGGAAAAATGACACTGTTCCTGATCGTAGCATTGCTGCTGGGACTGGCACTGGAGCCGCCGTTCCGCAAGCTGAATCATATGATAGAGAAGAGTAAAGAGAAGACAGGATTAATGATCTGATGAAGATGAAAAAAATGACTTCGGAAAAGAAACATAAAATTACAACCATTGGCTTATGGCTGATCCTCATTCTGTGCACGGCGGTATTGTTCTCCCTGTGTCTCAGTGAGGGGATCGACTATGATGAAGCATACAGTTATCGCACCGCCCATGACAATACGATGATGGGAATCATTCGCGTGGTACTGGCGGCCCATGATACGGATGTGCCGGTATGGTATATGGGATTGCGGCTGTGGTCGTTTCTGGTAGGAGACGGCATTATTGCCTACAAAATGTTTGCATTGCTGGGAACGGTATTGTCCATGCTGCTGGGGCCTGTTGTGATCCGCAGGCAGTGGGGAGCGAAGACAGCAGCCCTTTATATGATCATGGTAAGCCTGACACCTGCAATGATGAAGATCAGTGTGAACAACAGAATGTATTCCTGGACGGTGTTTGGAGTTACCGTCTGCGGACTGACCGCTTATTTCCTGCGGGAGCGGCTGAACAGTAAGGCCCTGTGGACGATATTGTTTCTGACGACCTTCTGCGGTATTTTCAGTCATTACTTTACCGCGTTCAGTTACCTGTTTATCTACCTGTATCTGGTGGCGGTGATTTGGCAGCAGGACAGAAAACAGATCTGGAAGCCGTTTGTCTGTGGTGGTTCCGTTGTATTGCTTTTTGTGGCATGGCTGATAAAATCCGATTTCTTTCATCTGCTGGTTTCTGATGGAAACCCGACGAACCGGTCCAAATTCGGTATTTACGAATTTTTTGATTTCATTTTCGGAACCGGAGTGAAGTATGCGACCAAAATGGGAGAACTTCTTTTTGTACTGACACTGGTCTGCGCGATCCTCTTTTGGAAGCGGCTGGGGAGAAGAAACGGTGTTTTTGCGGTTCTGTGTACCTGTATTTTCCCAGTAAGCTATTTGATGGCGGCGCTGCTGGCATTACACGCGTCCCACTTTTTTACCTACCGCCATGTTATGCATAGCATGGGATTGTTCTGGCTGGGAATGGCTATCATTTTATCCAGGATCAATTTACAGGAATGGATCGCCTGTCTGTCCTTCACTGTGTGGATGGGAGTGTCGGCCTACGGAATCTCTTATCATGAAGAATATGGTACAATCTCATATCTGGAAGAGACGAAGGCATTTATAGCGGAGAATATGGAGCCGGGAGATGTGGTCGTCTACGATACGGATTCCCGCTTCGGACAGCTATTCGGATGCTATATGCCGGACCAGATCTTTTATACCATGGAAGAGGTGCCGGATCTGGAAGAACTGGTGGGGAAAAGAGTCTGGTATTTCCAGTGTTTCGGACATCTGCTGGAGGAATCGGATAAATATACCGTAACCTATGAAAATATGGGACATTATGGATTTCAGTATATGGATGGGAATACGGATTTTGATATTTTAAAGGTGAACATAACGGAGGAAACGGGAAATGATTAAATGGGTGGAAAGAGGAGTCCTGCTGGCAGCGATACTTTCCATGTTGTTTGTATGGCCGTATGGAGGAATCCGTGAAGATAAAAAGGACAGTTCCTTAAGTGAGGATTATGGATATACAGAGCCCCTGCAGGTGGGAGAATATGCTTCGCAGTATTTTGTTGCGGAGACAGATTTTCTGAAAACACTGGAAATCGCGGTGAACTATAATCAGGAGGAAGAACGGAACGGACTTCTGGGTCTGGAGATATGGAAAGAGGATCAGAAGATATATGAAGGTGTGATTCCTTATGATGCCATGGAATCGACAACATTTTTCCCTGCCGCCATCGAGACCCGGCTGAAAAGGGGCGCTGTATATGAATACCGGATCGTGAATCAAAGTATTTCCGAGAATCTGCCGCAGGTAGTATATACTACTACGGAAAAGGCGCATGTACCGGAAAATCAGCAACTGGTGGTACATGAAGCAACTGTGGACGGACAGGCATTGAACCGGTACACCTGGAGAGAGAAGCTGGATGCGGTCAGCGTATTGGAAATCGACAGTTTTATTGCAATAGTGGCTGCAATGATATATGCTGTGTTGGAACAATGGAAAAGAAAGGAAAAAAAGAACAATGAAGTGGGTTAAATTCAGAATAAAGACGGTAACGGAAGCGGAAGATATTATTATCAGCACCCTGTACGATCTCGGACTGGAAGGGGCACAGATCGAAGACAAGGTGCCCCTGACCGCCATGGAGAAGGAGCAGATGTTTGTAGATATCCTGCCGGACGGACCGGAGGATGACGGCATTGCCTATTTAAGTTTTTTTGTAGAGGAAAAAGAGGACGGCAGTCTGGAAGTGGCCGGGGAGAAGACCACGACCGAAGCTGTACTTGCGGATGTAAAGCGGGAACTGGAAGACTTACGCCAGTTTATGGATATCGGCGAGGCTTCTGTTGTGGTAGATGAGACGGAGGACATTGACTGGATCAACAACTGGAAACAGTATTTCCACCAGTTCTATATCGATGATATCCTGGTGATCCCTTCCTGGGAAAATATCAAACCGGAAGATACTGACAAGATGGTGCTTCATATCGATCCCGGTACGGCATTTGGCACCGGTATGCATGAGACCACACAGCTGTGTATCCGTCAGCTGCGTAAGTTCATCACTCCTGAGACAGAGCTTTTGGATGTCGGCACCGGCAGCGGTATTCTGGCAATTTTATCCCTCATGTTCGGGGCAAAACATGCCGTGGGAACCGATCTGGATATCTGTGCTGTGGAAGCTGTGGCACAGAACTGCGAAGTGAATGGAATCGATCCGGCACAGTTTGACATGATGATCGGCAATATCATTACAGACAAAGAAGTGCAGGACAAGGTAGGCTATGAGTGTTATGATATCGTGGTGGCCAATATTCTGGCAGATGTACTGGTACCGTTGACTCCTGTCATCGTACATCAGCTGAAGAAGGGCGGTATCTACATCACCTCTGGCATCATTGATGACAAGGAGCAGACCGTGGTGGAGGCTGTGAAGGCCGCTGGATTGGAAGTACTGGAAGTGACCTACCAGGGAGAATGGGTCAGCGTTACCGCAAGAAAGAATTAAGTGCTTAAAATAGGAGTTTCTATGTATCAGTTTTTTGTAGAACCGGAACAGATCGACGTGGCAGCGAAGAGCGTTATCATCCGGGGAACCGATGTGAATCATATCAAAAATGTACTGCGGATGCGCCCCGGCGAAGAAGTGGCTGTCAGCAATGGAATCGACGGGAAGGAATATCGCTGTGGGATCCTTGCACTGGAAGAGGACTGTGTCCGTCTGGAGCTTCGTTTTATCAAGGAAGACGGAGTAGAGCTTCCGGCGAAGATCTACCTGTTCCAGGGACTGCCCAAGGCGGACAAGATGGAATTTATCGTGCAGAAGCTGGTGGAACTCGGCGCATACCGGATTGTGCCGGTGGCGTTGAAGCGCAGCGTCGTTCATCTGGATGAAAAAAAGGCGAAAGCGCGGCAGGCGCGCTGGCAGTCGATCGCAGAAGCAGCAGCGAAGCAGAGCAAGCGCCGGATTGTGCCGGAGGTTGGGGCAGTCTGCACTTTAAAGGAAGCGCTGGAACAGACGAAGCAGATGGATTTAAAACTGATCCCCTACGAGCTTTCCGAAGGGATGATGCGGACGAGGAAGCTGATCGAAAGCGCAGCGCCCGGTCAGGAAATCGGCGTGTTTATCGGTCCGGAGGGCGGCTTTGAGCCGTTCGAGGCAGAGCTTGCCCGCATTATGAAGCTGCACATCTGCTCGATGGGCCCGCGCATCTTCCGCTGCGAGACCGCGCCGGTCGCCGCGCTCTCGGCACTTATGTACGCCACCGGCAATATGTAAAAAACTCCTTTCTTTTTTCTGTATATTTCATCGAAACGCCCGCGAAAAAGCATTGCTTTTCCGCGGGCGTTCTGTTACAATACGTTCCATCGAGAACATTTGTTGTTAACTCAAGGACATTTGACCAATCAGAGAAAGAAGGCGATGCCGTGAAAGTTGCGGTTTTAGGATACGGTACGGTCGGCGCGGGCGTTTATTCGATGCTGTCGGACGCCCCCGGCATGGAGGCAGGGCCGGTGCTCGTGCGCCCCGGAAAGGCGGTCGAGAGCTTCATGGTGAGCGACGCCGCGCTCATTTTCGGCGATCCGACGGTCGACGCCGTAGTGGAAACGCTCGGCGGGCTCGACCCGGCATATTCCTATGGTATGCGCGCGCTCGAGGCCGGGAAGCACTTCATCACCGCGAACAAGGTGATGGTTGCATCGCACGGTCTGGAGCTTGCGGCGCTCGCGCGGGAAAAGGGCGCAGCGTTTCTCTTCAGCGCGGCGTGCGGCGGCGGCGTGCCGTTTCTCCACAATCTCGCGCTCTCGGCGGAGACCGACCGCATTGAGGCCGTTTCCGGCATTTTGAACGGCACAACGAACTACATGCTCGACGCCATGCAGCGCCGCGGTCTTTCCTACGGCGACGCGCTCCGGGAAGCGCAATCTCTCGGCTATGCCGAGTCCGACCCGACGGCGGACGTCTCCGGGCTGGACGCGCTGCGGAAAATGCAGCTCGCGTGCGCGGTCGCCTTCGGGGTGCTGCCGCAAAGCGGCATGCTCTGCGAGGGTATGGAGCACTTCACCGCCGCGGACGTGGAGGATATCCAAAGCCGCGGTCTCGTCTGCCGTCTTATGGCGCGCGGCAGCCGCGCCGGGGAGAGCGTTTCAGCGTATGTGGAGCCGGTGCTCTTCCCCCGTGCCGCGCCCGAGAGCTCGGTTTTCACGAATAATAACATGGCAAGCTATACCGGCAAACGCTGCGGCTCCATTGTGCTGATGGGGCAGGGCGCAGGCCGCTTCCCCACCGCTTCGGCGGTGCTGCGCGATCTTTCTGCGGCGCAGCAGGGCGCGCGCTCCATGTTCCCGGAAAACTGCCGCGCCGCGGAAGCCGATAACCGCGAAGCGGTGAATTCCTACTACATTCGCACCGGCGGTTTTGCCGCTGTCCGGCTTCCGCTCCGGTCGGTGCTCGCGCAGGGCGAAGTTGTCCGCGCCGTGACCGAGCCGATGAGCGCGGAGAAAATGCACGCGCTCGCGCAGAACATCCGCAAGGACGGAAACGATCTGTTCTTCGCGGCGCTGGAGGAAGAACTATGCTGAAAGTATGCAAATTCGGCGGCTCGTCCGTCGCAGGGGCGGAACAGTTCCGCAAGGTGCGCGACATTGTCCTTTCGGACGATTCGCGCCGCGTCGTCGTCATCTCGGCTGCCGGAAAGCGCACGAGCGACGATCACAAGCTCACCGACCTTCTCTATCTCTGCCACGCGCATCTGACCTACGGCGTTTCGTGCGCCGACATTCTCGCCGCGATCCGCTCCCGGTTCGTCTCCATCCGCGACGAGCTGGGTCTTTCCTACCGCGTGGAGGACGAATTCGACGCTTACGCCGCGACGCTCTCGCGTGACACGAGCGTGGACGAGCTCGTCTCCC
>ERZ857745.4037-NODE-4037-length-13235-cov-4.383460_pt1 | contig 13235 bp, 7 predicted proteins | sample MGYA00519699_ERZ857745 | MGnify/ENA primary metagenome ERZ857745 (study PRJEB31778, sample SAMEA3449357) | human gut metagenome | biome: human gut; feature: human-associated habitat; material: faeces | place: United Kingdom | collected 2010/2012 ...
GCATTGTATTCCAGCACCTTCGGGCCTTTTTCTGTCAGCATCAGACCGAAGAAGATAACACCCTTGAATTCTCTGCCTTCTGCTTTCATAGCATCTACCGTCTTCTGGAAGATATATTTGTGGCAGAACTCATCCACTTCCTCTGTATAGAACGGGCTCGGGGAGAAGGTTCCCATACCGCCTGTATTTAAGCCCTGATCACCGTCCTTGGCGCGCTTGTGATCCTGCGCGCTTGACATGATCTGGATCGTATTACCGTCTACGAAGGAAAGAACAGATACCTCACGTCCTGTCATAAACTCTTCCACAACCATCTGATTGCCAGCTGAACCGAATTTCTTGTCTTCCATGATCTCTTTAACACCGGCGCGGGCTTCTTCAAGATTCTGGCAGATAAGAACACCTTTGCCCAGGGCCAGACCATCAGCCTTTAATACGATTGGCATCTTGGCCGTTTCAAGATAATCAAGGGCTGCCTGCGGATCCGTGAAATTCTCATAAGCAGCAGTCGGAATACCATATTTTTTCATCAGATCTTTTGAGAACGCTTTGGAGCCTTCAAGGATAGCTGCATTCTTTCTCGGGCCAAAGACTTTCAGACCACGTGCTTCAAATACATCTACCACACCGCCAACCAGAGGATCATCCATACCGATAATGGTAAGATCGATTGCTTTCTCCTGAGCAAAATCAGCAAGTTTCTCAAACTCCATAGCACCGATATCTACACATTCTGCAAGTTCTGCAATCCCTGCATTTCCAGGTGCACAATAAATTTTATCCACTTTCGGACTCTTTGAAACACTCCATGCAATGGCATGTTCTCTTCCACCGCTGCCTACGATCAAGACTTTCATTTTATTTTTGCTCCTTTATCTACTCTTCTGTATCAAATTCCTCTGTTTCTACTCTTCCATCCACCACTTTCACTTTGTCATTGGCAATAAGATTGATAGCTTTCGGAAGAATCTTCCACTCCGCTTTCTCCATAACACGTCTCTGAAGAACTTCCGGGGTATCATCAGATTTAATCTTTACGGCCTTCTGAAGAATGATCGGACCTGTATCTGTACCTGTGTCAACAAAATGTACGGTCGCACCTGTCACACGTACGCCTCTTTCCAGAGCTTTCTCATGTACATGCAATCCATAATAGCCCACTCCACAGAAAGACGGAATCAGTGACGGGTGAATATTGATGATCTTATTTGGATACGCTTCCACGATCATTGGAGGAATAGCCACAAGAAATCCCGCCAGAACGATAAGCTCTACGCCACTTTCTTTCAGCTTCGCAAGAAGTGCCCTGTGAAATTCTTCTCTGTTCTCAAACTGTTTTGGGGAAATACATACAGCTTCTATGTTGTGATTCTTTGCTCTCTCCAGCGCATAAGCCTTCGGATTATTGCTGATAACCAGAGAAACTTCTGCATTTGTAATCTTTCCACAGTCAATGGCATCCAGGATAGCCTGCAGATTCGTGCCGCCTCCTGAAACCAGTACACCGACTTTTAACATAAAGTCACTCCCTTTTCACCATCTTCGATACGTCCTACTACGTACGGAGTGTCACCTGCTGCTTTGATCGCTTCCATTGTTTTGTCCACATCTGCTGCATCTACAGCAAGGATCATTCCAAGTCCCATGTTATAAGTATTATACATCATCTGTTCATCAATATTGCCTTTTTCAGCAAGAAGTTTGAAGATTGGAAGTACCGGATAGCTGTTCTTTTCCACAACTGCACGTGTTCCCTCTTTAAGCATACGCGGAATATTTTCATAAAAACCGCCGCCTGTGATATGACTGCATGCGTGCACACGAACTCCGGCATTTTTAATGCTCTTTAATGCTTTTACATAGATTCTGGTTGGTGCCAGAAGTGCTTCACCAAGTGTTGTTCCAAGTTCTTCATAATAAGTATCAAGAGATTCCTTTGTCATATCAAAAACTTTACGGACAAGAGAAAATCCGTTACTGTGAACACCTGTGGATGCCATACCGATCAGAACATCTCCTGCTTTCAGTTCTTCACCTGTGATCATCTCTTTTTTATCGCAGACACCTACTGCGAAACCAGCCAGGTCATATTCGTCTTCCGGCATCAGTCCCGGATGCTCTGCTGTCTCACCGCCGATCAGAGCTGCATCTGACTGCACACAGCCTTCTGCAACGCCGCCTACGATAGCTGCAATCTTTTCCGGATAATTCTTACCACATGCAATATAATCAAGGAAGAATAATGGTTCTCCGCCTGCACATGCAATATCATTGACACACATGGCAACTGCATCAATGCCAATGGTGTCATGCTTGTCCATAACCATAGCAAGTTTTACTTTAGTTCCACATCCGTCTGTACCTGATAATAATACCGGTTCTTCCATTTCTTTGATCTTAGCAAGAGAAAAGGCACCGGAAAATCCTCCCAGTCCTCCCAGCACTTCTTCACGCATGGTTCTCTTTACATGCTCTTTCATCAGCTCTACTGATTTATATCCTGCTTCAATATCTACTCCAGCGGTCTTGTAATCCATGATAATCCTCCGTTTTTATCCCTGATCCTGTTTATGGACCTGAGTTATCTTAGTAATTTTTATATCCGACTTCCTGTAATCTTGCGTCTTTTGCTTCCACCTGTTCTTTTAATTCCTGGCTGTAAGCCTTTAATTTTGCAAGAAGTTCCTCATCTGATGTTGCAAGTATCTTAGCTGCCAGAAGTCCTGCGTTTGCGCCTCCGTTGATAGCGACTGTTGCAACCGGGATTCCTGACGGCATCTGTACGATAGAATAAAGGGAATCTCTTCCTCCCAGAGAAGTGGTGTGCATAGGAATTCCGATAACCGGCATCGGGAAGATTGCTGCGCACATTCCCGGCAGATGAGCTGCCATTCCTGCACCTGCAATGATTACTTTAAAGCCTTTTTCCTCTGCTGTTTTTGCATATTCAAAAAAGACATCCGGTTCCCTGTGTGCGGAAATGATCTTTATCTCGTAATCAATTCCCAGTTTCTCCAGAATGTCTGCTGCTTTGCTCATGATCGGCATATCTGAGTCGCTGCCCATCACAATTCCTACTTTTGCCATAGTTTTTCTCCTTTTCTTCTCAAGCATCTTCTGGCAGATCATCCGGTCTGTTCCCAGGATCATCCGCCGAGACTTCATTTTATTTTATTGATAAAAAAAGTACGGTCAGAAAGGTTTGACTTCCAACCCTCTCTAACCGTAGATTCTACTAAGATTCCCTTTTTCTGTCAATAAAATTGAAGCAAAGAAATAATTTGACAAACTAATAATTTTTTTGACCTGTGTTTAACTTAGAATATCTTCATGCTCACTTGAATTTCATCAAAAATTCAACACAGTACTATGAAGTTCTAAGTATTCTGACTTACTTCCACTGTAGGTATACACCTGTAATTCCGTACGATATTTATGACCTGAGATCGCACTAGAGTAGGAATCAGTTGCTGTCAAGTATTTCCCGTTGACCTCTTTTCTTAAGACGTGAACATTTCTCCATGAACCATTCACATTTTCCTGAAGATAAAGATAAACTGTTATCTTTGTTGCCGTTGATTTTCCTGTAACGGAACAATCATATGAAATTTTCTTAGAACTGGAACGTGTGATGTTTGTGCTGATTTTGTTCGTATATAAATTCGTTAATGCTATTTCATCATCAACTGTTGTTTCAGCAAAAACATTAAAACTAAAGCAGCAAGTCATCACACATATAAGAACAAGTGCAGAAATAAATTTTTTTAACATAAGATCACCTCCTTTCCCATAAAAACCTTCCACATAAATTAAAACGTGAAAGCACGCTGTTTTTTGACAATAATTATCGAAAATATTTTTAATTTGTAGACTTAACTGAATTTGCTATGTGAATTATGTCATCTTTGCACAAATTACCGTCTATTTCAAAAGCATAAGTTCCGTCTGTCCATGCAATTATTGCATATTCACTGTCATATGAAATGAATGCTTTATTGCCGTTAATATCTACCCATTCAGTCTTCATATTTTCGGTATCTACCTGATTAGACACTGTCAAAGAACTTTGCGAATAGTTGATGTATTTATCGCCTGATATATAATGTATTTCATGCCTTGTATCGGTAGTGACAACAGATTTGATTTCAAATTCGCCAGGTACGAATGTCGGTACATACTTAACAAAATTATAAATGCTAAAATCGTCCAAAGAATTATCTTTTATATGCGTTATTTCAGCGTTTTTATTATTATCCTGTACAAAAACTCCAACAAACCATTCACGCAGTGGCGGTACGGCGGCAACTGTCACAGAGCCGACTGCAAGCACCGCAGCTATTATCGCCGCAGCAAATCTTAGAGTGATCTTTATATGTCTGTGACCGCTTTTTCTGTTAGTTTTTATTAGCTCGCCCATTCTTTGTTCGTATCTCTCCGAAAAATCGTGCGATATCTCCTCGACAGCCAAATAATCCTTATAGTCTTCATCAATTATGCCTAATTTTATTGCCAGTCTTAACTTATCACTCAAAACGATCACCACCGATCAAATCTAAAATTTGTCTTTTGGCTTTATTCAGATAATTAAATACAGTTCTCTTAGAAATGCCCATGATCTGTGCGATCTCATCGGCGGTCAGATCATAATAGACCTTATATGCTATCACAGACTTTAGTTTATCATCCAGCTTTTTTACCGCATCTATAAGCAGATCTAAGTCAATATCATCATAAAAATCCTCACTCGGCTCATCTTCCACCTTAAGATCAAATATAGACGATGTTGGATTTTGATTTTCCTTATTGTAGATCGCATAACAGGCGTTTCTAATAGTTCTAATAAGATATGCGTCCATATCGTGCAAAGAATAATTGTGAATTTTTTTAAAACATTTTGCGATGCTGAAAAAAGCATTTGCACAAGCCTCTTCTGCCAGCGCAGAATTATTCAAGATCTTGTATGCAAAAGCATAGGCTATCTGACGATTTCTGTAATAAAAATCTTCAAAAGACGTCTGATCCTTATCGTTGTCTATCAAGGTCATACATACAGCTAACATTTGATTCCCCCTGAGTTACTTATGTTACTAAGTATAACACATATTGACATACTTTTCAAGATACCAACAAATAAACTTATAACCCGAAATTATAATACATTTTGCGATTTATACTTGTATAAAACTAACATGATTGAGCCATTCAATTTAGTTAAAGCCACAAAAATTCAAATATAAATCAACAATATGATGCACGAAACGACTATTTTCGCTATTATTTATAGTGTAAGACTAAAATAAATTGGTATTAGCAAACATATTAATATCCGCTATTTTCTTTGTAACGTATGGTTCACTCTTGCTTTTCAACCATAAGATCTATGGCATTTATCAATTCAAAAAAATCGAGAATAACAAATTAGTTTTGGTCAAAGAAATAAGGAAGTCATACTATGATTCAATAATCGATCAAAAAAAGGTCTTTTCAGAAATTGAAGAAAACTCCAAATGCAAAATTATTCAATAAGATAGACATTACCTTGAATCTAATAGCCAAACCTGAAAAAGCCAACCGCACCCAAATGGATGCGATCGGCTTTTTTATCTTATTCTATTTTTTTCTACCCCAGCTTCAAAACATTCAGCAAGAATATCCAGCTAGTTCCATAGTAAGCCACAACTGCCACCAGATCGTTCAGCGTGGTTATCATAGGGCCTGACGCAACGGCAGGGTCTATCTTTATTTTCTTGAAGAAAAGCGGTGTGAGCGTTCCCACTGCACTGGATACTATTATGGCAAGTATAAGTGAAATGCCTATACAGCCCGACATCGCAAAGGAGTATACCAGCCCTTTGTCCTTGAAGAAGAAAATATACAGCCCCACTGCTATGAACGACAGCACGCCTATAAGAGTGCCGTTTAGAAGTCCAACTCGCATTTCTTTTGACACAAGGTGAAGCTTCTGCTTTGCAGTAAGGCCTCCGTCTGTAAGCACACGGATAGTCACTGCAAGGGATTGTGTACCAACATTTCCTGCCATGTCAAGTATCAGCGATTGAAACGCCACAATAAGAGTGAGCTGTGCAACAACTTTCTCAAATGCTCCCACCACTGTTGACACCACCATGCCAAGTCCCAACAGCACAAGGAGCCATGGCAATCTCTTTTTCACACTCTGCAACACAGGCTCGTTAAGATCTTCCTCTGCAGAAAGACCACCAAGCTTTGCATAATCCTCGCCCATTTCATCATCTGACGCCTCTATGATATTTTGCGCCGTGATAACTCCCAGCAGTCTGTTTGAATCGTCAAGCACCGGTATAATATACTCTGAATAATCCTTCAGTTTTTCGATACAATCGGCAGTCTGCTCGTTGGCGTAAACATATGGGAAAGAAGTTGCCGTTATGCTCTCAAGCTCCATCTCGCTGTCAGCCGTGATAAGATCCTTGAGATCTATAGCTCCGCTGAAAACCTTATTTTCGTCCACCACGAACAGCGTTGAGATGTTGTCATTTTTTCTCGCCTGACTAACAAGAGCGTTCATTGCCTGCTTTACAGTCATGTCTTCGTCAATGATAATGCAGTTCGTAGTCATTCTGCTTCCTATCTCTTCCTCATCAAATGAAGCGATAAGCTTGAGTTCACTGCGTACATCAGGTGCAACAGCGTCTATAATAAGGCTTCTCCTGTCCTTATCTGTTTCAGACAGAATATTCACCGCTGTATCAGTGTCAAGCTCCGATATAAGCTCCGAAGCCTTGTGGATATCCATTTCCCTGAGATAATCCCCTGCCTGCTTTTCGTCAAGATATTCAAATATCTCTGCCAGCATTTCAAGACTGCACACACGATAGAATTTCCTTCTGTTGAGAACAGAAAACGTACTTATTACCTCTGCGATATCACTGCCATGATAATCGTCAAGCTTGTTCATCATGGCTTTCGGGGAATCATTGCTGTTGATGACAGCGGTTATCTCGTCGCAGTGAATGTTCTTTACTGTGTCCTCGTTTAAAATTACATTTTTGTTCAGTTCATTTTTCTTCATTTGCTTGTCCTCCGTTTCATTTTTTTATGACGTGAGGGACAAACAGGCATAAAAATGCCCGTGCATGACAGGTCACACACGGGCAGATATATCAAATCACAACGAATAAAACGGCAACGCAAAGCGAAGCCCGTCGGCTGTGTTCACATATATACATAATTGCCCGTTAGACCCGCAACTGTCGCTGTTTGCCACTTTATTCACCTCCGTATTATCTTAGTCCTTCGATATTATACCATTTTAGCAAAGATCTATCAACACCCAAAATCTTATTTTAATATTAAAAAGCTGTTAAAGCAATGGTGCAAATATCCTTAGCACGCCGTCAATGAGCCGTCCAAAGAAACCACGCTTTGTGTCCTCCAGTGTGCGCTGTCTGCACTTGCTCTGAGTGTCCAGAATGTCCGCCTTAAGAGTCTTTATTATAGACGAATCATAGAATATAGAGCTGCACTCAAAATGCAAAAACAGACTTCTATAGTCAAGATTTACCGAACCAAGCACCGCAAGCTTGTCATCGCATATACAGCCCTTTGCGTGAACAAACCCAGGGGTGTATTCATATATCTTCACTCCTGCCTCGATAAGCTGACGATAATAGCTTCTCGAAAGCCTGAAAACCACCTTTTTGTCAGCGATACCTGGCATTATGATGCGCACGTCGACCCCACGTTTAGCCGCCCTTATAAAAGCGTCAAAAAGGCTGTCCCCAAGCATCAGATACGGCGTGTAGAACCACACATAATCGCTTGCGGCATAGAGCATCTCAGAAAAAAACGTGTTGCTCACATTTTCGTCCACCATAGGGGAATCATAATAAGGCAAAACATAGCCGTCACCACCATTGCCCTCTTTTTCAAAGCTCTCCCCCACAAGGTCATGAGGTATCATGTCATTTGAAAAAGCGTTCCAGAACTCCATAAACATATAGGTGTAGCTTTTTACGCCCTCGCCTGTTATCTTAAAGCCGATATCTTTCCAGTGACCATATTTCGAGCCTATGTTTATATACTCGTCCGAAAGATTTATTCCGCCGCTGTATGCAACTCTGCCGTCCACCACCATTATTTTTCTGTGGTCACGGTTGTTGAGCTGTGATTTTATAAAAAGGAACGGATTGAAAGGCACACATTTTATACCTTTCTCCCCAAGCTTCAAAGCGTCTGCAAGAGAATATGTTGCGATACTTCCAAGGTCGTCATACATTATCCTGACGTCAACGCCCTGAGCCGCCTTTTTCGCCATGATATCCACCACAGTGTTAAGGAACTTGCCGTTTTGCAAAATAAAATACTCCGCAAAAATATATTTTTCAGCCTTTTCAAGCTCCTTGCACATATCAGCGAACATTTCCTCGCCCACGGAAAAATACTCTGCGCTGTCAAGCTTCACCATAGGAAATCCCGTTGCGTCGCTTATCCTTTTCACCGATTGAGCAAGCCTTTTGTCCTCACGTCCAAGCTCCCCTATGCACTTTTCCCCGTCAGGAAGCTCATAGTCCATGTGAAGCCTTGCCTTTGTGATATTCTTTTCAAGCTTTTTCGCAGTATTGTTATTGCCGAAAATTATATACATAACTGCACCAAGCACAGGAAAAGTAAGTATCACAATAAGCCAAAGGGTCTTGTAGCTGCTCTCCTCACGCTTTGTGTTAATATAAAGCACAAACAGAAATGACAGCACAGTAAGCACGATGCTGAGAAGTCCTGCCGCCTTGCTGAGCCATTTAAGTATGAGAAGATACCACAAAAACTGCATCGCCACAGGAACTATCACCGCCACCACTCTGCCTGCTATTTTCTTTACATTGTTCCACGTCAACTCCGTTTCGCTCCTTTCATTTATCATCTTAGGGCAACAAAACACTATCATTATGCAATGTTACCACTATTATAACAATTTTTTTAACATAAGTCAACGCCATTGATTTTATTATTAAAAAGTGTTATATTAAATATGAGATATGTCCTGCTGATAGCTTTGTCTGTAGGCGGACGAACAGTGTTCGCCCCTACAAAAATAATATAATTGATAACGGAGGTAACAAAATGTGTACTGCGGCAACTTATAAAACGAACGATTTTTATTTTGGAAGAACTCTTGACTATGAAAGCTCCTACGGCGAGGAAATAGTCATAATGCCAAGAAACTTTCCCCTTAACTTTGTTAATATGGGCAGGATAGCTACCCATTATGCGGTAATAGGCACAGCTCATGTTGCTCAGGATTATCCTCTTTTCTATGACGCCGCCAACGAAAAAGGTCTTGCCATGGCAGGTCTTAACTTTGTTGGCAACGCCTTTTACCGTGATGATATCGACGGCAGGGACAACGTTGCGCAGTTTGAGTTTATCCCATGGATACTCTGTCAATGTGCAAACGTGACAGAAGCAAGGACGCTTATAGACAAGATAAACATAACCAAAACTCAGTTCAGCCCGCAAATGCCGTCAGGTCAGCTCCATTGGATAATAGCAGACAAGAACGACTGCATAGTGGTCGAGTCTGTAAAAGAGGGCATAAACGTCTATGACGACCCAGTGGGAGTGCTCACGAACAATCCTCCATTCGATATGCAGATGTTCAGGCTCAACGATTTCCGTGGACTTTCTCCAAAACAGCCTGAAAACACTTTTTCAGACAAGCTTGACCTTACTTCCTACAGCCGTGGCATGGGTGCAATGGGACTTCCGGGCGACCTGTCCTCGCAATCAAGATTTGTAAGAGCCGCATTTGTGAAAATGAACTCACGCTCAGACGCAGACGAGCAAAGCAGCGTAAGTCAGTTTTTCCACATCTTAAACTCAGTTGACCAGCAAAGAGGCTGCTGCGAGGTGGCAGAGAGCAAGTATGAGATAACCATTTATACAAGCTGCTGCAATACTGAAAAGGGCATTTACTATTACACCACCTACAACGGACATCAGATATCCGCTGTTGATATGTACAAAGAAGACCTTGACTCCGCCAAGCTTATTGCCTACCCTATGATAACCAACGAGATAATAAACTTTCAGAACTAGCAAGCGCTCCGTACAAAATCTGTACGGAGCGTTTTTATTACTCAAATCTGAAATATTCAAAGTCAAAGTTGCTTCCCGGCAGGAACGCAAATGAAACCTTCTGTTTGCCGCTGATACCTGAGATATCAAAGCTCTTCTGGGCATAATTTTCGCTGTCATCTGTCCTGAACTCGCAGAGTATTCGGTTTTCGTCCTCACTGCCGTTCAAAATAAGATGTATACTGTTGAGGGCAAGCGGTGACTTTCCGCTTATAACGAGCCTGCTCGGCTGTTTTTCAGAAAAATCGAACTCGCCGAAATCAAGCATAACATTATTGCCTATCTCGGTCACACACTTTTCGCCCTTTGTGAACTTGTCACCATAAATGTTGTCAGCATCAGCCGCATTATTCACCGCAAATTCACGGCTGACCTTTTCAAAGTTGAAACCGCCCACTTGGAAACCGTCCTCAGTAAGGATACAAAGGGTCTCAATACCCTTGAGCTTTCTTGTGAGCTTGAATGTGTCAGGCTTGAAGATCATCCACTCAGGCTCTTTGTGATAACAAAACGTGCCAAGAGGCTTTCCGCTCTCCTCAGGTATTCCGTCATAGAAGCTTATTTTAACAGGGTCAAGGGTGTTCGCCCATATCTGCACCGTAACAGTGTCAGAGCCTGCACTGCCGAAGTCCAGATTATCATATGCCGCCCATGATGTTACCTTGCCCATTGCAAAGCCTACACCCTTCTTCATGCCGCTTGAAACGTTGTCGCTCGCCCTTGTGAATAGTCCGCCGATAACGAACTGATATGGGTCGGTAAGTGCGTTTCCAAGACCCTCAGCAGTGAATTTGAGCATAGATATGATGTGATAACGCTCAGTGCCGTTTTTGCACATTGCACGAAGCCAGAAGCTTCCGTCACCCTTTGCTTTCACCTTAATGCTGTCTGCTGTCACCTCGCACTCTGCAAGATTAGATGTTATGCCCTTTTCATTTGTTACCCTGAACTCTATATCTTCAGCATAATCCGAATTGACAGGGAGCGCCTTATATTTCACTGTTATCTCAGGATTATCCTTGTCAAGAGTAAAAGTATCAGTATAAAGCTCTATCTTTCTCACCGGTATCTCGTCTGTCCTGCCGCACTCGGTAGGAGCAAAGCCCACGTTTTCAAGCGATGATGTGCCGCTGTCATATTCTGCCTTAACAGCATCAAGGGTAACAACACAGTCAGGCAGACCCTTTGATGTAAGCGTTACCTTTATCTCCCCCGTCTTATCAGCCACACCAATAACAGCAAGCATTTTTCCTGAGAAAAGTCTGCGTGAAGTACCCTTGTACTGGTCATAGTCTGTGCTGTCGCCGTTGTCAAGACCCATAAGCCTTGCCGCACCCTCAACGCTGACGTTCACACGATTGTTGGCATTTGCGCAGAAAGTGCCGTCCTTATCAAATGCTGATATCTCAATATAAACAAGGTCAGAGCCGTCTGCAAGTATCTCTGTCTTGTCAGGGACAGCTTCTATTCTAACAGCGTCCCCGAATGAACGCTGCATATCCTCTGCGATGATATTTCCATTCTCGTCATATGCAACAGCTTTAAGCTCGCCCTTTTCATATGGTATGATATAGTTCGCTGTCAGCTCCTTGCCATGCTTGTGGTCAATATCATATGCACCCATTGAAACACCGTCCTTGAAAAGCTCAACTCTCGGAGCATTTGAGCAAACTCTCACGTCACAAGGAAGTCCGTCGCTGAAATCCCAGTATGGGAAAATATGCACGAATGGGTCGTCCTTATAGTCCGTCCACTCTGCACGGAAAACATATGCACTGTCTTTTGCAAAGCCTGCTGTGTCGAACTGACCAAAGTAGGAGTTTTTCGTGCTGTATGGAGTAGGCTCGCCTATGTAGTCAAAGCCTGTCCAAATGAACTGACCTGCACAGTATTCAGCGTCACGGTCAGGGATTATGCAAGCCTCAGTATTTTTTGCGCCCCAGCCTGTGCAGCTATTGCCCAAAGATGAACACTGCTCGTCATCGTCAGTTAGCAAGGTTTCAGACAGCGGGAAATGATATATTCCACGGCTCTGAACAACAGAAGCCGTTTCGCTTCCGTATATCATCCAATCAGGGTGAGCGGTGTGGTGTTCCTCATAAAGTCTTTCACCGTAGTTATAGCCTGCAAGCTTGAGAATATCAGCGCATTTCTGACCGTTCTCCCACTGCATATAGTTAGAGCCGAATGTGACATAGCCGTTGCCCTCAGGGTCATGGAGCCTAACGAGCCTTTTAAGCCAAGCCGTTACCTCCTGACCTCTCTCGTCAGCGTGTGTGTCAAAAATCTCATTTCCCACACTCCAGCCTATGATAGAAGGGTGATTTCTGTCACGGCGCACCCATGAAGCAACGTCCTTTTCTACCCACTCATCAAAAAATCTGGCATAGTCATAGTCGGTCTTTGACCTTTCCCACATATCAAAGCTCTCAGAGAGAATGAGCATACCTGTTTCGTCAGCGATGTCCATAAACTCCTCCGCAGGCATATTGTGAGAAGTTCTGATAGCGTTGATGCCCATTTTGCGTAGTTTTTTAAATCTTCTCCTTATAGCCGCAGGATTGGAAACTGCCCCAAGACAGCCGTTGTCATGGTGTTCACATGAGCCGTGGAGCTTAACGTGTCTGCCATTGAGATAAAAACCGCTGTCACACTTGAATTTGATAGTCCTGAAGCCGAATTTCTGACTTACACGCTGAACACAGCCGCCGTCCACAAGAATTTCCGACACCATGGTGTAAAGCACAGGGGAAGTGATATCCCAAAGCTCAGGGTCTTTCACTGTCATGGTCTGAGCGGTGAGAGAATAGCTCACGCCTTTCACACGCACCGCATCGGGTATGCAGGAAATATCCGCCCCACAAGCGTCAGACTCATAGCTTGCCACCTTTTTGCCGTCCTTGTCAAAAATAGTGTTCCTGATGCGAATTCCCCTAAGAGGCGTGCCATTAGGTCGGAGCATCTCAGCCTTCACAGTCACCTGCCAGCCGTCCTCCTGCTTTGACGTGGTGATATAAATACCGTCATTGCCAAAACGTATCTCAGGGCTTTCGCAAAGCCAAACCTTTCTGAAAATGCCTGCTCCTGAATACCACCTGGAGTTTGGCGAGTGGTGATCCACA
>ERZ857745.4039-NODE-4039-length-13231-cov-2.811627_pt1 | contig 13231 bp, 5 predicted proteins | sample MGYA00519699_ERZ857745 | MGnify/ENA primary metagenome ERZ857745 (study PRJEB31778, sample SAMEA3449357) | human gut metagenome | biome: human gut; feature: human-associated habitat; material: faeces | place: United Kingdom | collected 2010/2012 ...
GGGTCGAGCATGGCCGAAGCCTCGTCGAGCACGAGCACCGCAGGGTTCATGGCAAGCACGCCGGCGATGGCCACGCGCTGTTTCTGCCCGCCGGACAGGGCGTGCGTTTCGTGGCGCTCGAAGCCTGAAAGCCCCACGTCCTCAAGCGCCTGCGTCACGCGTTCGCGCAGCTCATCGGTGGGGATGCCCAGATTCTCGGGGCCGAAGGCCACATCGTCTTCCACGAGCGAGGCCACCAGCTGGTCGTCGGGATTTTGGAACACCATGCCCACCGTCTCGCGGATGCGGTACGTGCAATCGGCGTCCGCGGTGGGCATGTCCTGCACCTTCACGGTGCCCTCGTCGGGGATGAGCAGGGCGTTCAGATGCTTGGCCAGCGTCGACTTGCCGCTGCCGTTGCCGCCTAAGATGCACAGGAATTCGCCCTTGCGCACGTGCAGGCTCACGCCGTCAAGGGCGAAGTTCGCGCCGTCGTAGGTGAAGCGGACGTTTTGAACATCTATCATGATTCGCTGTACGATCCTTTCATGAATCGGCGAATTACGTTGCGTTTTGCGGGATGCGAACCGGAGTCGCAGCGAGCCTCAAGCAGGGTGACCCCGGTAGACCGGCGTTGTCTATCCGGGCTGCAGCCCTTCGCTCGGCTTTGGGCGCTCTTTCTTGCGAAAGGCGGGCTACCGCGCTGATTCCCACATCCCCCGTTATACGGTCCCGCCGGCAAGCGGGAGGCGCCTGCTTGCCGGCGGGACCGTGCCGCGCTTGGGCGGCACGGTTGGGAACGCGGTTGCCTAACGGCCCTTGACCTGGTCCTTCTTCGGGGTGATCAGGTTGGAGATGGCCTTGTACACCAGCAGGGTCAGCGCGCTGTTCAGCACGGTCTTGATCAGGTTGAACGGGAGCACTGCGGGCAGGATGAGCGGCATGATGACGTCGGCGCTGCCGTACCAGAACCACACGCCGATGGTCAGGTTCGCGGCGACGGCGCCGATGGTGGCCACCACGCAGCCGACCAGCAGGCCGATGATGGCGCCGGCGAACGTGTGCTTATGGGCGTAGATGGCGGCGGCGGGCACCACGAAGAACAGCGTGGCGCAGATGTTCATGAGGCCGCCGACCCATTCGCCGAGCATGAGGCTGTGGATGATGGCGGCGACGGCGCCCACGGCGAAGCCGGCGCCCGGGCCGAAGGCGAAGCCGCACACCATGGCGGGCATGAGCGAGGGATCGTAGGTCAGAAACGGCGCTGCGGGCAGGATGGGGATCTGCACGAACGACAGCAGCGCGGCGATGGCGCACATAAGGGCCATGGTGACCAGCTGGCGCGTCGACCAGTGGTTCGTGTTCTTGATGGTTGCGTTTGCGGCGGTTGCCTGAGACATGGTTGGTCCTTCTTTCCGCGAAGCCTTCTCTCCTCGGGTTTTGCTCTCAAGCTTCGCGAAAAAGAGACAAGCCCGTATGAATTCCTTCCATACGGGCTTGTATTCGCTCAACAACTTCCCGCCCGGCAATGCTGCGCCGTGCGGTGCGTTTCGCGAACTCTGCCTCTTCCATCCGGACTTTGACCGTTGGTCCTGGAGTTGCACCAGGTCAACCTTGCGTGCATGCGGCTTGCCGCCGTTTGACGCACAGGGTCGCGGACTTCCGGCTTGGCTGCGGCTTGCCGCCGCGCGTATCCGGTTACCGCCAGTGAGGATTTTCACCTCGCCCTGAAACAGAATTCAATGGCACCTAGTTTAGCTGCGCCGCCATGGCTTCGCAACCGTTTGGGCTATGGATGTTTTCCGCGTTTTGGGGGCCGACATATGGCGAACGGTTATGGGAAATCGGCGCCGGAGGGCTTGCTTTCCTACCGAAGCGCTACGCAATCCGCTTTTTCGCTGAGACTTTAGCGGCCTGGGGCGAAGGCGGCTCTATAATAAGCCGTTCGCGTCCCTGAAGGGACTCATCTTTAAGGCTACGAGGTTTTGCATGAACTACATCGAAGTGCTCGACAGCATAGACGCCGCCGTTTGGGGGCCGCCTATGATCATCTTGCTGCTGGGCTGCCACATTTACACCACCATCCGCACCAAGGGTATCCAGCGCAAACTGCCCTTGGCCCTCAAGCTTTCCATCACGAAGGACAACGGCGCCCAAGGCGACGTCAGCAACTTCGGCGCCATGGCCACCTCGCTCGCCTCCACGCTGGGAACGGGCTCCATCGTCGGCGTGGCCACGGCGGTGCTCTCCGGCGGCCCGGGCGCGGTGCTGTGGATGTGGCTTACCGGCATCCTGGGTATGGCAACGAAGTACACCGAGGTCTACGCTGCTATGAAGTATCGCGTGAAGGATCGCCAGGGCCACATGATGGGCGGCGCCATGCACGTGTGGGAGCAGCGCTACAAGCGCCCCGACGGCACCGTGCCGTGGTGGGCGAAGTTCATGGCCATCTGGTTCGCCGTCATGGCGTGCCTCACCATCTTCGGAGTCGGGTCGGCCGTGCAGACCAGCGCCATCACCTCGGTTGCGCAGGCGAACTTCGGCGTGGAGCCCTGGATCGTCGCCGCCGTCGTGTGCGGTAGCGCCCTGCTCATCATCATGGGCGGCTTGGGAACCATCTCCAACATCTGCGAGAAGCTCGTGCCCATCATGGGCGTCGCGTACATCTTGGGCTGCATCTACATCCTCGTTTGCAACTGGGCGTTCATCGGCGAGTCGTTCAGGTTGATTTTCGAATGCGCCTTCACTCCTCGCGCGGCCTTCGGTGGTGCGGTGGGCAGCGGCATCATCGTGGCGCTGCAGTTCGGCTGCGCGCGCGGCCTGTTCTCCAACGAGGCGGGCTTGGGCACGGCTCCGCTCATCAGCGCCGCCGCCGAGTCGAAAAACCCTGCGCGCCAGGCGCTCGTGTCCATGACCGGGCCGTTTTGGTGCACGGTGGTCATCTGCTTCGTGACCGCCTTGGTCATCGTGTCCTCGCTGTGCGCCCACCCCACGCTTATCCAGGATGCCGGCGTCACCAACGGCGCCACGCTTGCCAACGCCGTGTTCGCCACCATCCCCTATGTGGGCGCGCCCATCCTCATGCTGGGCATCCTGTGTTTCGCCTATTCCACTATCATCGGGTGGAGCTACTACGGCGAACGCGTCACCCTGTACCTGTTCGGCCGCCGCTGGGTGCCGCTGTACCTGGGCTTCTACATCTGCATGGGCTTTTTGGGCGGCGTGGGCGTCGGCGACGTGGCTTGGACGGCAACTGATATCTCCAACGCGCTCATGGCGTTGCCCAACATCCTTATGGTGCTGCTGTGCGCCGGCATGGTGGGCAAGGAGACGCAGCATTACGTCTACGACGGCAACATCGACGAGGAGCTGCGCGCGGACATCCACGAGCTGCCCGAGAAAAGCGTGTTCACCCGCAAGAAGGCGTAGGGGAGCGGTCCTGCGCGTGAACAGGGGATAGGCATCTGTTTGTGCTCGGGATCGCCTCTTCGCAAGCCGGTCGCTTTTGCGGCCGGCTTGTTGCGTTCAGGGGGCTTTTGCGCGGCGCGTGAGGGCGCACGCGTGTGCAATGCGGGCATCCCTTGAAGCGGGCGCTTGCCCGACGTTGCGGTGTGGGTTTCGCTTTATAATGGCGGGTATGGAAACTATCGCAATCATAGGCGGCGGCGCATCGGGCCTGATGGCGGCTGTGGAAGCATCGCTTGCGCTGCGCCAAGCGGGCGCTGTGGCGCATGTGGCCCTGTTCGAGGCGGATCCCGAGCGCATCGGCCGCTCCATCCTGGCAACCGGCAACGGCCGCTGCAACATCTCAAACGCCTGCATCAGCGCTGATGCGTATCGCAATCAGGCTTTCGTGGAGCAGGCGCTTATGCACCTGCAAAGCGCTTACGTCGCGGAACGAGGCGCAACCAGTATGCGAACCCTTGGGACGAATCTCGTGCTCGAGCGCTTCGCTGACATGGGGCTCGTGACGCGCGAGGAGTCGGAGGGCCGGCTGTATCCCATGGCGAACAAGGCTACCAGCGTGCTGGATGTGCTGCGCTCCGCCGCCGCCGAGTTGGGCGTCGACGTGCAAACCGACAAGCGCGCCTTGCGCGTGGACGCGCCCGCCCCGGGTGGCGCGGGCTGTTTCAACATACGCTTCGCCGACAAGACGATTGCGCATGCGGCGGCGGTCATCGTGGCCGTCGGCGGGCGCGCGGCAAGCGGCATTCAGCTCCCGGAACCCTTGGCGTGCTCAGACATGCAACCCGTGCTGGGGCCTTTGCGCGTCGAAGCGCAAAGCGCGAAGCTCACGCGGCAGCTCAACAACATCCGCGTGCGCGGGGCTGTGCATCTCGAGCGCGGCGGGCAGCGTATTGCAAGCGAGCGCGGTGAGCTGCTGTTCCGCGACTACGGGGTCTCCGGCGTGTCGGTGTTCAACCTGTCGCGTTTTGCGCAACCCGGCGACGACCTGGTCGTCGACTTCCTGCCCGACATCCCCCCGCAGGACATGGAGCGCTTCATGATGACGCGTCGCAAGCGGATGCAGAAGCTGTTGGGCAGCGAGCTTACGCTCGACCGCTTCCTCGAGGGTCTGCTGCTGCCCGCAGTATCTGCCTCGGCGCTGCGTCAGGCGGGCTTGCGGACCGGTGACCGGTTTACACAAGAGATGGTTCCCCAGCTTTGCGACATGCTCAAAGGCATGCGTCTGACGGTGGAGGGCATCGGCGATGAGCGTCAGTGCCAGGTGCGCCGCGGCGGTTTCCCTGTGGAGCGGTTCAGTCCTGCTACCTGCGAAGCGCTCGATGTGCCGGGCCTGTTCGTCACGGGCGAGGCGCTCGACATCGATGCGCCCTGTGGTGGCTTCAACCTGCACTGGGCCTGGTCAAGCGGCATGCTCGCCGGTCGTGCCGCAGCTGATCGCGTTGCAAGCGGGGAAGGTGTTGAGCGCGATGGCGCTTGTGCAGAGGCTGCGAAGAGGTCGAGTAGTAAGCGGTCACCGTTTTACACCGGTGATGTGAACCCCTCCTCGGGCCACGATTCCCGCTCGCCGGTCGTATCACGTTCGGGCAGCTCGCAAGCAGCCGCTCACGCCGGCGGCTCCAGTTCCTTTTCTCGCGCGGGAAAACCGCACCCCTCGCACAGGGGCGAACGCGGCAAATCCCGCAACCAACGCGGCGGGGACGCCGCTCGTAACGCCCGTCATCGCAATCGATAGCTCGGAGGAAACCATGCTTGAGATCTCAAACCTTGCCCTTCCGCTCGATGCCGGGCTCGAAGGCAAGCAAGCTGAAAAGCTCGTGCGCCGCGCCGCGGCCCGAGCGCTTAACGTCGCGCCGAGCGATATCGCCGAGATCCGCCTGCTCAAACGCAGCGTTGACGCGCGCAAAAAGCACGATGTGCGCTTCGTGGCAACGCTCGGCGTCGAGCTGACGGGCGGAGCCCAGGCAGAAGCCGCGGCCATCGAAGCCGCTGCGCACCGCAAAAGCGCCGCGAACGTGAAGGCGCATCGCCCCTACGAGCCGCTGCGGGTCCCGCAGGTCGGCGATTCCCCTCAGGCGCAAAACGAGCCTCGCCCCATCGTGGTGGGCACCGGCCCGGCAGGCCTGTTCTGCGCGCTCTACCTGGCGCGCGCCGGCCTGCGTCCGCTTGTGGCCGAGCGCGGCGCGGCGGTCGACGAGCGCATGGCGGCGGTCGATGCCTTCAATGCCGGCGAGCCGCTCGATCCGCACACCAACATCCAGTACGGCGAAGGCGGTGCGGGAACGTTCTCGGACGGCAAGCTGACCACGAACATCAAAAGCCCCTGGGCGCAGCACGTTCTGCATCTGTTCGTGGAAGCGGGTGCGCCCGAGGAGATCCTGTGGCAGGCAAAACCCCACATCGGCACCGACCTGCTCGTAGACATCGTGCGCAACATCCGCAAGCAGATCGAACAAGCCGGCGGCGAAGTCCGCTTCAACGCCCAGCTCACAGCCCTGCATTTCGAAAACGGTCACCTAACCCAAGCCGAGATAGCCAGCTTCCAACCCACCCAGACACTTCGGGGACGTAGCACTAACTGTCCGGACACCGCCCGATTCGAAGTGGCGGTCGAGTTGATCCCCGCAAGCCGCGTCGTGCTGGCGTGCGGTCATTCCGCCCGCGACACGTTCGAGCTCGTGCGCGACGCAGGTGTGCATATGGAGCAGAAGCCGTTCTCCGTGGGCGTGCGCATCGAGCATCCTCAGCAGCTCATCAACCGCTCACAGTACGGGAAGGCCGCCGACCATCCGGCGCTCGGAGCTGCCGATTACAAGCTGTCGATGCATTTGCGTCCGCAAAAAGGCGAAGAACAGGGCCGCGGCGTGTACACGTTCTGCATGTGCCCAGGTGGGGAAGTGGTGTGCGCCGCCAGCGAGCCGGAAGGCGTGGTGGTCAACGGCATGAGCCGCTTCGCGCGCGATGGGCAAAACGCCAACAGCGCGCTGCTGGTCGGCGTGGGCCCCGAGGATTTCGACGGCGAAGACCCGCTTGCGGGCATCAAGCTGCAGCGTGAGATGGAGCAGGCGGCCTACCGAACCGCCATCGCCGCCGGCGGCGAACCGTATCAGGCGCCCGCGCAAACCGTCGGCGATTTCTTGGCGCATCGCGCCGGCGGCCCGAGCAAGCAGGTGAAGCCCACCTACGCGCGCGGCGTCGCATGGTGCGACCTGCACGAGTGCCTCCCTCCGTTCGTGGCGCGCGCCATGGAGCAGGCCCTTCCGCAGCTCGATCGTCGCTTGCACGGCTTCGCCGATCCGCAGGCGGTGCTCACCGGCGTGGAAACCCGCAGCTCAAGCCCCGTGCGCATCGTGCGCGGCAAGAATATGCAGGCCCAGCTGGCCGCGGCGCCTGTTTCGGGCTGTGTGCAGGACGAAGTCTTGAGCCCGGCGCAGCTGGTCCCGGAGCCCACTTCGGGCGGTGCGCAGGACCAGGCCCAGGCCAAGACTCAGGCGGCCCCGGAATCCTCAGCAGCCGCCAACAGGCAACCCGCCGACGTTGCCGCTCTCGAGCCCGAAACCGGCCTTTACCCTTGCGGCGAAGGTGCGGGCTATGCAGGCGGCATCATGTCCGCAGCCTGCGACGGCCTGCGCGTTGCCAGTGCCCTGGTGGAAAGCCTGCGGCTCAAATAGGGAAGAGGCCATGAAGCAGCCTCAAAACAGCCGTTCATTCGGCCAGCTCAGCGGCCCAATCGAAATCGACCGGCGGCGCAGTCGGATCCTCGGCCGCTTCGCCGCCGTTCGCACCCTCGACGCTCCGGCCGTCCCATTGGCACGCGCGCATGTCGACGCGTCCGTCGTCCAAAAACGTCACACCCTCTGCGGCAAGTCGCGCTCGCTGCTCGTCAGGTCCGCCGAACGCAAAACCAGGCGCAAGCGAGCCATCCTTGAACACCACGCGGTGGCAAGGGACCCCCGTCTGATCTGCACAATCCCACGGATCGGGATTCCCGTGCATGGCATACCCGACGAACCGTGCCTTGCGAGGCTGACCGATCAGCCGTGCCACCTGTCCATACGAAACAACCTTCCCGCGCGGCACCCGCCGCACCGTCTCATACACCTTGTCGTTGAATTCGCCCATGCTTTGCCTTCCGATCAAGCGCTGCTGCCATGTCGTCTGTTCCCGCACGATTATAGGCAGTGAGTCAAGCCGACCGCTCAAATCCTCCATCGTGCAGCCATGTGCGATTCCTTACCGCCCCCTGTCGAAAGCTCATCTAATTCCCAGTTCAGACGTGGTAAAATCACATGTTCGAAAATTGGCACAGATGGTTGCGCCGGGCACGGCGTGGGCGGCTGGGGAAGGGACTCGGCCGCTTGGGGGAATGCGGGTGTGAATCCCGCGCTCTACCAGGAACCGTATACGCTGATGAACGGGTTGGCAGCTTAGCTTAAGCGCGGGCTCGCCGGCAGGCACCGCCGCAGGCATGCGGGCCGTTCACGTGAGGCGAAGTCGGAATGCCCATCCATCGCACGAAGCCCTGGAAGAGAGGTTCCGATGACTATCGGCGAATCGTCCGAACGCGCGCAAAGCGTCGGGCAAACCTGCACCCAAGCGGGTGCGTCAGCGCCTTCCGGTGTGAAGACCGCAGCACAGCGGTCTGCGACATCACCTATTCGGCGCGTGTTTTCAGTATTCTTAGCAGCAACGCTTGCGGTGTCCATGACGCCTTCTGCGGCGCTTGCCGAAACGCATGAGGCAACGGCGGCCAGCGCCCAGTCGCAGGTGCAGGAGCTTGACGGCGCCTTGACGCAAGGTCAGAACACGGAAAACTCGGCGTCCGCTGATTCGGTTGCGTCCGGCTCCCCTGATGCGGCAACGTCCGATTCCGATTAGGGCGAGACTTCTGCCCAACCCGAAACGCCTGCGGCATCCGCCAAGCCTGAAGCCGCACAAGCAAGCGTTTCCGCAGATGAAAACCTTGCCGACACGTTATCTGATGGCGATGATGCTGCAGCTCAGGCTGACGCAACCCTGTCCTCAAGCGCGAAGGTCTACATTCAGGACGCCAAAGACAAAGACAATAGCTACTCCACGAAGTCGGGTTCCCTTTCCGCGGGCGATACCTTGTGGGCAAACGTCTATGACGAAGAGGATTGGGAGGAATATTCCGTCTCCAACCCCGGCACGTGGACGTATGCCTGGATGGCCGGTCCCAAGAACTCGGGGTCGATCTCCGACTACACCGAGCTGGTCGGGCAGTCGCAAAGCCTTACCATCACCTCCGACATGGCCGGCAAGTACTTTATCTGCAAGGTAACGGCGGACGGCAAGGACTACTACGGTCCGGCGAAAAGCTACGGATCGGGAGTGAACGCCAATGAGATCCCCGGCCCCGTCTTGTCCGCCGGTCAGGCGCGGCTCTACAAGGTAACGCTCAGCTCCAGCGCTCCTGCCGTTGGCGATACGCTTGCTGCTACCGCCTTCACCAACTATTCCACGCAGGTGACCGATGACATCAACGTTTCCTATACTTGGAGTTATTCCGATTCCAAATACGGGACGTTCGCGGTTATCGAAGGCCAAACGGCCAGCACCTTCGCGTTGACGTCCGAATACCAGGGCAAGTACATCAAGGTAACGGCAAGCGCAGGCGTGAACGAGCAGTCCGCCACCACCTCCGAAGCCGTTATGTCTGCCGGTGCCGTTAAGCTGGCGGGTGTGGAGCTGAAGGCTTCCTCCACCGAGATCGGTGCAACGCTCACGGCAAAGGCATATACCGGCTCAAGCTACAGCCCTACGTACGTCGACGACTCAAAAGTCACGTATACGTGGAAGAAGTACAAGGGAACCTCTGCTCCCTCATACTCTACAACGTGGGAAACCATCGAGGGTCAGAACGCTAGCACCCTTTCCGTCGATGACGGCCTAGAGGGGTATTACGTAACCGTGTCGGCCAACGCCGGCGCGAACGACGTTACGTACGGCGATTACTCCACTGGTTACGTGGGGCCCTTCAAGCAGGCCGGAGCCGTCGACATCTATAGCGCTCTCCTTGCCCCCGCCGGCTCCGAATCCGGTTCCTACGTCTATTGCGTGGGCGACACGGTCAGGGCGCTTGCCAAGGAGAAAGGCGCGTCTTCGTTCATTGAAGCTTCCAAGCTGAACTTCCAGTGGCAGCAGAGCGACTCGAAAAACGGCTCCTATACGGATATTCCCGGCGAAACGCAGGAAACGCTCGCGCTGACCGACGCGCTTCAGGGCAAATGCGTCAAATGCATCGTTTCCTCGAAGATCGGCAGCAGCAAATACACCACGCGCGCTACGAGCGTTATCGCTGCCGCCGGTTCCGTTAACGTCACCAAGGTGCAGTTCGAAGGCTCTACCGGCAAAGTCAATGTCGGCGACACCCTCACGGCAAGCGCTACTGCCGCATCCGGCGATGTTTCCGACAACCCTCGCGTTGCATGGTCCTGGTACTACGGCGATAGCTCGACCTCTTGTAACACCAAGATCGAAGGCGCGCAAAGCAACACGTTCACGGTGACGGACGCCTATCTGGGCAAGTACATTCAGGCTCGCGCCGACGGCGGTTTCGGCGAAGTGGAGGCAACCCGCGGTCCCGTGGTCGAAGCGGGCGCGGTGGCGCTTCATCATGTCGAGCTCACCGGTTCGGCAAAGGTGGGCGCTGTGCTCACGGCTGCCGCTTACATCAGCAGCTACTCCAAGGTTTCCCCAACCGATAAGGTGCATTATCAGTGGCAGTACGCTGACTCCAAGACCACATCTGATTCCGACTTCAAGGATATCCAGGATGCGGCCGACCAGCCCACGTACACGGTCTCCGATGCCATGGTGGGCAAGTACATTCGCGTGAAGGCCGTCAGCGACGGCTCGGTGGTCAGCACGCAAAAGCCCTCGTATTATGGCGGCACCACATCCGTCGATCCCATCGGCCCCGTTACCATTGCGGGTCAGTACACGCTTTCCTCCGTTGAGATCAAGGACGTGGCAACCGCCATCTTGCAGGTTGGTCGCACCGTCACGCCTCAGGCGAAGGTTTCCAGCGGCTATTACGACCAAAACGCGCCCAATGACGCCAAGCTCATCTATACCTGGTATGCCAAGGGCGGCGAAGATGGCGATTGGCAGCAGGTTACGGGCGGCGTCTCCTCCGACGGCACGCTGACCATAGGCGCCTCGCTTGCGGGCAAATCGCTTAAAGTCACGGCGTATTCCCTGGACAATACGGTCGAATGGGTGTCGGGCACCACGGTGGCGGCAGCGGGTGAGTACGACCTGCTGCGCGTGATCACCACGCCGCAGGCTATCAGCTCCACCACCCATCTCGTCACCGGCGATGCCGTGACGGCCGAGGCTCAGTCCAAGCGAGCCGATTCGAACACCATCAACGGCGTGAAGGTTGAGGACGGCGTCGCCTTTTCGTGGTTTGCCGCCGATACGGCCGACGGGCAGTTCACCCAGCTCGAAGGTGTGGAAGGCGCAAACATCACCGTGCCCGCCGCAGCTGCCGGCAAGTACCTGAAGGTTGTCGCGACAAGCGGTTCCTCCCACGTGGAAACCGTGTTCGCCAACAAGGTCCTCGATCGCGATTCGGTCGATGCGGTGGTGCAGAAGCTGTCCGATAAAAACGTTAAGCCTGCGCCCGTATACGGGAACGACACCAACCTCAACAGCGTGCTTGAGGCGAAGATCGCCGAGCTGGGCTTCCAGGGCGTTACCGCCAAGGTGGACTCCGTCCAATTCGTCTCGGCCAGCGACAAAGCAACGGTCGGCGTTTCCGCCGCCGATGACGATACAAACGGCGACATCACGTTTTTCGACATGGACCCGAACGAGTATTCGGGCTACAACTTCAACGGCCTGCGCACGGCAACGGTCTCGTTCACCCTTTCCAAAGACGGCGAAACCGCCGCTTACGCGCCGGGCAGCATTCTTATTCCCTGGAATGAGGACATGCTTCAGCAGCGCCTGGATAACGTTGCCCAGCAGCTGACCATCGGCTATTCCAATGGCGACAACGCCGACGCCGTTACCGGCAAGGTCACGCTTCCGTATCGTGCCGGCTCCGCAAACAAGTACGAGGTTGCATGGGAAAGCTCCAGCGACCAGGTGAAGATCAGCGGTTACGGGTGGAGCGATTACGCCGGCGCGGTCACGCGCACCGCATCTGACCGCCAGGTCACGCTGACCGCAGCCGTCAAGCTGCTCAGCAACGCCGGCGGCGATAGTACCAGCGTAACGGGCGCCCACGCCTTCGATATCACCGTCAAGGGCGACCCGGACAAGGTTGCCGCCGAAAAGGCCGCGCTGCAAAAGAAGGTGGACGCCGGCTTCACGTACGATAACGTGAAGTACTCCGGCGGAAACTCCGTTGCCGACAAAGACGGCCTTTCTGATGATCTGCAAATGCCCACCACGCGCGCGCTTGGCGTAGATGGCAAATACTACAAGATCGAATACTCCGCCAGCACCGATCACGTGTCGTTCAACGGCTACAAGGGCACGGTTTACCAGCCGCAGCCGGGGGAATCCGCGGCGGCAACTAGCATCACGCTGACGGTCACCGATAAGTCGAACCCCGAGATCACGGCAAGCAAAACGCTTGACTACCAGGTCAAGCCGCTTGACCAGGAAAACGTGGACGCCGAGCTTGCCCTTATGGAGCAGGCGAAGGCGGGCTATGCCGCCGCTATCCTGAACGGCCAGGACGCCAAGGCCGTTACGGACAACCTGCACGCGTTCCAGAAGGCCTATCTCGACGCCGATGGCAACCTGGCTTGGAGCTACGATCGCAGCACCACCGACGCAACCGCGCTGGGCATCGTCCCGGTCGATCTGCCGGGCTACGACAGCATGGGCACGCAGGGCTGGCGCACGTTCAAATCCAGCAACCAGGCAGTCGTCTCCCATGAGAACCTGCAGGTCACGCAGCCTGAGTACAACACGAAGATCACCATCACCTCGAACCTGTCCAGCCAGAAGTACGCCCGCTATGCCGAGCGCTTCCCCGACAATCAAACCTACGCGAAGCTAGCGAACCAGGAAGTCACCGCGACCATCACGGTCATCGGCACCAGCGGCATCGTGAATCCGCAGGTCAGCGCTACGTGCTCCGTAATCGGCGTTGATGCACAGGGCAATCAGCAGACGTGGGCTGCCGCGCAGAATCTCACGCTTGCAAACGGCGCTACCGCGGCCGACCTGTCCGAGGAGCTGTTCCGTCAAACCGGGCTGAAAGCCGACTACAACCCCAATGGTAGTTGGGGCTGGGCTCTCAACACCATCGTCTCGCCGTTCGATAAGAGCCTCACGCTCGGCTATGACCAGAAGACCGGCAAGTACTGGCAGCTGTTCATCAACGGCAAGGCGTCTTCGGTGGGTGCCGGCGGTTACGTCCTTGAAGAGGGCGACAGCGTCCAATGGGCCTACAGCGCCTACGGCGAATCAGCGCCTACGGATGCCCTTTCGGTTTCGTGCGAGGTCGTTGGCCAGGACGCTGACGGAAACCAGCAGATCTGGGCGCAGCCGACCACCATCGATATGTCCGATGGGTCCACCGCGGCCGATTTGACGCGCGCCCTGTTCAAACAGGTGGGCTTGACCGCCGACATTCAAGATTCGGCATACGGCTTCTATCTCAGCACCATCACCTCGCCGTTCGATAAGAACGTCACGCTCGGCTGGGATCAAAACACCAACAAATATTGGCAGCTGTTCATCAATGGCGAATATGCGAACTTCGGCGCCGATAGCTGCATTCTGCACGCCGGTGACAAGGTCT
>ERZ857745.4044-NODE-4044-length-13222-cov-2.557226_pt1 | contig 13222 bp, 12 predicted proteins | sample MGYA00519699_ERZ857745 | MGnify/ENA primary metagenome ERZ857745 (study PRJEB31778, sample SAMEA3449357) | human gut metagenome | biome: human gut; feature: human-associated habitat; material: faeces | place: United Kingdom | collected 2010/2012 ...
TGGATAGGCGCTTTCGACTTGAAAATCTGCTTGCGTTTCATCGGCCTGCGCTGGGCTTGATGTACTCTCAGGCTGTGCCGGGTTTGCTGCGCAGCCCGTGAAGGCCAGAAGCAAAAGCGCCGCTAAAAGCGCTGTAAGCCGTCTCATGCGGTAAGAGACGCGCTGTCAAACGTCAGGGTGTATTCGATCTCGTGGGGCTTGCTCATGGCAACAGTGTCGGCGGTAACAGTCAGCGGGGTGCCCAGAGCAGCTACCGGGATCTCAAAGGTGGAGTTGCCCTCGGTGTTGGTGGGCAGATACTTCTCGCCGTCCACGATCATGTAGTCGTAGTTGGGGCTGCTCCAGACGATGGTGGCGGTCATCCTGCCGTCGGCCGACAGCGCATACGCGCATGCCGACCAGTTGCCGGTCCTCATGAAGCCTTACGGCGGCCCCGGTTTCCAGCAGGTCGTGGAAAGCCAGTCGTTCTACTGGGACGCGCAGTGGTGGGCCGACCAAGGCTACATCGTGGTCACCGCCGACGGTCGCGGCACCACCGGCCGCGGACCGAAGTGGGATCGCGCGATCTACGAAAACATGAAAGCCGTGACGCTTGAGGACCAAGTCGACGCCGTGCATGCGCTGCCGGACGCGATCGCCTCGCTCGCCGCCGAAACCGGTGTCTCCATGCCGAAACCCGACCTGGACAAGGTGGCGATGATCGGCTGGTCGTACGGCGGCTTCATGGCCCTTTCGTGCGCCTGCAAAGGCGACGGGCTGTTCAAGGCGGCCGTCGCCGTGCTGGACGCGCCCGACGCATTCGCCGCGGCCTGCGCCGGCGCCCCGCCGACCGACTGGACGCTGTACGACACGCATTACACCGAGCGCTACCTGGGACTCGACCCGGCCACGTACGAACGTAACAGCATCGTCGCGGACGCGCCGAAACTCAGTCGCCCGCTTATGCTCATCCACGGTTTCGCCGACGACAATGTGACGATCGCCAATAGCCTGCGATTGAGCCAGGCGCTGATGGCGGCCGGCAGGAAGCACACGTTCCTGCCGCTCAACGGCATCACGCACATGACCAACGACGAGACGGTGGCGCGCAACCTGTTGCTGCTGCAGCGCGACTTCCTCGCCGACGCGCTGGCCTGACGGCGTTCCGGTGAAGCCACCGTCCTGGTAAAACCATCGTTCCGATAAAGCCGAAGAAAAAAAGAACGCGTCCCCCTGCGATTCGACGGACTGCCAAGTATCCGTCGTGTCACAGGGAGACGCATATCCCTTCTCATTAGGGAAGATAGGACGGTGACGGGCACCTCTGCAAGTAAGGGTGTACCACATCTGTGTAGCACCCTTTGAAGTACCCTTTCGTTTCTCGCGACCGTCGGAGCCGGTCACGATTCGGGGTGTCCGGCAAGGGGTGGCAGGGTTTCGGGCACCGGAATCGGCAGATAGGCGAACAGCGTCCATTCGCCGTCGTGAAGCGTCGTTTCGAGTTTGCCGCCATGCGATTCGAGCTGTTTGCCGAAATACGCGAGGCCGTGGCCTCCTGGACGCATGCCCTCCGTCGGGAAGGCTCTTTCCTGGTTGATCTGCGTGATTTCGACGGCGTTCGGCTTGAGTATCACCGACAGGTCGGCTTTGCTGCCGGACTGGGCATGACGCGCGATGTTGGCGTAGGTCTCGCGAAGCAGATCATTGGCGATTCCGGCCAGGCTCGGGGAGGCGCTTGGCGCACCGCCCGCCACATGGAGGATCGAGGTGATGTCGAAGCCGAGCGCGCGTAGACGCCGGTCGCCGTCGGCCATCGTGGCTTTGAGCAGGTCGGAGAAGGCCTTGCCGTCCGCATCCTCCTCAAGGACGGTGACGTCCATATCCAGTTCGTCGATGACGCGATGCACGTTGGTCAGGGCGGACAGGATGTAATCGTTGACCTGCGTCCATTTGTCGAGCTCATCGCGTCTTTCGTCCGCGTTCTTGCCGTCGTCACCATCCGTCGAGGCGCTGCCATCGCCATCGTCTCCGCCGGACAATGCATCGATGCGACGTTGCGCGACGAAAGCCGCGGCGGACAGATCTCCCGTCACGGCGTCGTGTATGGCTTCCGCGATGTGGTTGCGGCTTTCCATCTCCCGTAATCGCGTCTTCGCCTGCTCCGCCTCCGCGCGGCTGGCGGTCATGGTCGCGTTCCATCGCAAACCGCATCCGAGCATCAGTACCAGGCTGACCATGGCGATGATGGCCACGGGATTGCTGTTGCTCGTGCCGAGGACCAGTTGACGGAACAGCTGGTCGCCTATGGAATAAGCGAGCAGCAGCAGCGCCACAAGGTTGTTGGTTTCGTAGGCGAGCATGCCGAACGTGTAGAGGATTCCCGGCAGCGAATTGACGTCGGCTCCGGGTATGAGCCAAGGTCCCGACTGGCTCATGATCAGAAACAGCAGCGACATCGATTTCGGAAAGAACGGTGACAGCAGCAGCACCGCGATTTCGATGATGGTCCAGACGATCGCCGCGGGATTGTCGGTCGGGGCGAGCAGCAGGCAGAACAGGATCCACCATACGGTGATGACCACGATGGTTATGCGGATCGGATGCCAGAGTTTCGGATGGTCGGCACGCATATGGTTGTGCCAGGAGCGGAAGGCGCTTACGGGTCTGGGTTTTGTGGGTTCAGCGTGCATGCGATCTTACCCACAATGCCACTGCCTGGCGTGCCGTCTTGCAGTTCAGCTTCTTGAGAATGCCCTGCATATGCTTGCGCACGGTGTTTTCGGAGATGTCCAGTCGTTCGGCGATCTCCCTGTCCAGCATGCCGTCGGCGCACAGGGAGATGATTTGCTCCTCGCGCACGGTGAGCCGCGGCGAGGTCTCGTCCTCACGGCTGATGCGCAGATTGGCCAAGGCTGGGGATTCGAATCCTTCCATCACACTGCCGCCGCAGAGCCGCTCGATGGCCTGGGCCAACTGATTGGAGTCCTCTTTGCTGATGAGCCCTTGCGCTCCGGCCTCCATCAGCTTGTCGCGGTAGCTTCTGATGGAGAAGCTGGTGACGCCGAGGATTGGCAGATGCCTGTCCACCAGACGGATACGACGGCATGTAGCTGGCCCTTGCAATCCTTCCATGGACATGTCGAGAATAAGCAAACTGAGATTGTTACCGGTTTCCTGACACCGTTCGATTGCTTCATTGCCGGATGTGGCCGTCCACATCACGTAGGCGGTGGGTACCTTGTCTTCGATGAGATAGCTCAATGATTCCAACGCGCGCGGATCATTGTCGACTAGCGCGATGCGATGGATTTTAGGCACCAGGCCAGACGTGTACTGAGCGCTCATTACTTCCCGCACAGCCACTGCAACAGTGGAGGGCAGTCGATGACGTACACGTCGGATGGCGTCGTGTCATCGGCGGCGTACGCGGTCGTTGCCGGAGCTCCGGCGATCAGCATGGTAAGTGTCATAAGCAGTGATGCGATTCTCATGCTGCCATTGTACGGGGATATGGTTCCAAGCTGTTCTGCGCGCGAATGTTCCGCGATTCCGGTAACTGAGGAGGTGCCGTGCACGTGGGCCGGATAGCCAGATACCCGGTCTGCAATCCCAATGCGGATGTTGCCGGAATTCTTCCCAATCCGCTATCCGTTCCCACAGTTCCCGCACGCCATTGACGCGATACACGCGGCCATGGCCGGGTTTACGGCAACGATTGTTGGATCGACCTCGACGCTTGCCGTGACATCCGACGCGGTATCCACGGGGGTGTCCGTCATATGGGAATCCTTATGATGGGAATATGACTTTCACGCTTATCGACGAGGCTCATTACGACGCCGAGATGGACGGCAAGGTGCTGCCCGCGCTGGACGCTTGCGTGACGGAAGGCTGGATGGATCCGGCCACCGTCGACTGGAATGGTGACGAACTGCCCAAACTGGACGAGCCCGGCCAACTGCACTACTGCTGCTATGACGCGCATGCTTTCGACGCATTGCGCGAGGATGGCGCCTCCGCGGCATTCCGTGGCGCGATCGTCATCTCCCACGGCTTCACCGAATTCGCCCGCAAATACAGCGAGATGGCATGGTATTTCCTGCTGGCCGGCTATTCCGTATGCATCCTCGAGCATCGCGGGCACGGCCATTCCGCACACGACGTGAGCAATCCCAGCCTGGTGTGGATCGACGATTGGCGTCGGTACGTGGCCGATTTCGCAGCCTTCGCCGACACTGTGGGCCGCGAATACGCGTGCGGCGAGCCACTGAACCTGTACTGCCATTCGATGGGCGGCGGCATCGGCGCGGCCGTGATGGAACACTATCCGAGCCTGTTCGACAAGGCCGTGCTGTCCGCACCCATGATCGCCCCCGTCGTCGGTATGCCGACATGGATCGCACGCATCGCTACAGGCGCGTTGTGCGGCTTGGGATTCGGCAAAGCGCGCGTATTCGGTCACACCGATTTTTCCCCCGAACTCGATCTCGACGAGCATAAGGGCGCGTCCGAGGCGCGCGTTCGCTGGTTCCACAAGCAGCGCGTCGACGACGTGGCATGCCAGACCAACGCGGCCACCTTCGAATGGGCGCATCAGGCGATGGCATTGTCTCGAGCCGTACTCAAACCGGACATGTGCGGTGCGATCGAAACTCCGACGCTGCTGTTCCAAGCGGGCCGTGACGTCTGGGTCCTGAACGGTCCGCAGGACGATTTCGTGGAACGCGTGCGCGAAGGCGGCGGATCAATCGAAAAAATACGGTACGGCAAGTCGTTGCACGAGATCTTCTCCATGCCGAACACGGTGGTCGGACCGTATGTGAACAAGATTCTCGACTTCCTCAGCGCGCCCGCGGACAGTCTGTGAGCGGCTGCCACTGCAAGACACATGCGGCGTGTACGGTGTGCGATGAGCGAACAGTGAAGGGGAAGGGGCCGCAGTGGCGGAAAAAACGTTCGAACGCACGCCGAAAGACCTGATTATCGGCATTGCGATGACCCTGTGCGGCGGCGTGCTGTGGGGCGTCAACGCCACCGTCTCCAAAATCCTCATGGGCACGTACCACGCCTCGCCGCTGTGGATCGCATGCGTGCGCGAACTGGCAGCCGGCGTGCTTTTCCTCACCTGCTCGGCCATCATGACGCCGAAACTGCTTACCGGCGCGCTACGCGATCGCAAATCATATCCGCGGCTGCTGGCCACCGCCATCATATGCGTGCTGCTGGTGCAGGTCGCCTACCTCGAATCGATCAACTGGACCAACTCCGGCACCGCGACCGTGCTGCAAAGCCTGAACCTGCTGTTCGTCTTGGGGGTCGTATGCCTGCGCGGGCGGCGACTGCCCGGCGTACGGGAAGGCATCGGCGTGGCGCTCGCCTTCGCGGGAACCGTGCTGATTGCGACCGGCGGCGACTTCACCACGCTGAAACTGCCGTTGGTCGGCCTGATTTGGGGCGCTATCAACGCGGCGTCCACGGCGGCCATGGTGTTTCTTCCGGTCAAGCTCATCGAACGTTGGGGCAACTTCACCGTCAACGGCATCGCATTTCTGATTTCCGGGCTTGTGCTGCTGCCGTTCGTGCGGCCGTGGGCTACGGCGCCGCAGTTGGATTGGCTGGGTGTGGGGCTGATGGCGTTCACCGTGATCGGCGGCACATTCGGCGCGTTCTGGCTGTACATGGCCGGCGTGGTGCGCGTCGGTTCGATGCGTGCCACCATGCTCGGCACCAGCGAACCGGTGATGGCCACTATTTCCGCGGTGGCATGGACGGACGCGGTGTTCGAACCGACCGATTTGGTTGGATTCGTGATGATTCTCATCATGGTGTTTTTGGTGCGTTAAGTGCCGTGACGGGCGTTGCTTTTCGGGCGGCGGCGTGCAGACAAACAAAAAAGCCGGACACCCACTTACGGGCGTCCGGCTTCGCTTTGCTTAGCGATTACCGTGACTTACGACGTGCGAATATGACGTACGGCAGCTGGAAATCAGCCTTCAATCGCAATCTGATGCTTGGTCTCAACCTGCTGCTGCGCTTCGGGCTTCGGCATTTCCAGGCACAGGGTGCCGTCCTTGTAGCTGGCGTGAATGTCGGAATCCTTCACGTCCTCGCCAACGTAGAAGCTACGAGAGCAAGAGCCGGCGTAGCGTTCGCGACGCAGCCAGCGGCCGTTGTCGTCCTTGTCCTCGTGCGAGCTGTTGCGATGCGCGGAAACGGTCAGATAGCCGTTCTGCAGGTCCAGCGAAATGTCGTCCTTCTTGAAGCCAGGCATGTCGATGTCGACCATGTAGCCCTTGTCGGTCTCACGCACATCGGTGCTCATCATGCCTGCGGACATGTTCGGATCGCATGCGGCTGCGCGGTCCATGTTGCGCCAACCCTCGAAGAACGGATCGTCGAACAGATCGGAGAACATCGTGTCATTCATCAAAGCCGGAAACATTGCCATAATCGGTACTCCTTAAGCAAATGCGCGTTCTGTGCGCGGAGTAATGCGGCTTGGCAGCCGGCCGTGCGATTATCGCTGCGGCGTCACCATCCAGCGAGACCGGCGACCGGGTTCGTTGCCGCATCCGGAACCCTCCCGGGCTCCTGACCTTGACCTTTCACTTCACCCAACTCTTCCGTGTCCTGCTCATTCCGCGATTATGCTCACAGTGAAATACCGGGAAATGCTTGCGATTGCGTGCGCGGAAAAGTCGTACGGCGAATTTCGTTTTTCTTCAGAATCGGACGCATGGGATTGGTCTGCAATGCGTTACGTATCTGTTTTTCCAACCGGTCACGTGAAGTGTGGTTTTGGGTGGCTATGTGTTCGATTCTGCCGAATTGGTTATTCGGATTGTGTTTTCTGGAATCGGACATTTGTGGTGCTGGTTTTGGGTTTGGATGTCCGTTTGTCTGTTTCTGCTGAGATAGCTGGGCTTTCGGCGCATTTTTAGTACTTTTTTGTCACATTTCATACGTTTTGGATAAAGCAAAAGGGCTGGAATCGTTGGATTCCAGCCCTTTTCGGCCCGTGCGAGCGGGGGGAGTTGAACCCCCACGAGCATACACTCACTGCCACCTGAAGACAGCGCGTCTACCATTCCGCCACGCTCGCAGACAATCGACTAATTTACACCTTTACTATCTGTGGCACAAATCGGCGTGTCGCACCGCCGTATTCGCAAAGCGAATGCACAAAGCGGTGCGAGGAGGGAGGAGGCCCTGTGGACCTCCAGACGATGGAGCCATCCTTTGTTCAAAAAGCCGCGTTTGCGTAGCAAATGCTCAAGCCCCGCGACTTCCATCCAGCTCCTCTGGCTCAGCCCTTCGAACCGTTCTCGTAGAACTTGGCGAGTGTCTCGTCGCGGAATTCGTTGAAATAGCCGCCGTCGATCGATGCTCGGATATCGTCGAGCAGCTTCACGAAGAAGTGCTCGTTGTGGATCGTCGCCAGCGTGAAACCGTTGAATTCGCGGGCGCGCAGCGCGTGGTCCACGTATGCGCGCGAATAGTGCGTGCAGGTGTAGCAGTCGCAGTCCTCCTCAAGCGGACCGAAATCGTGCTTGAACTGTGCGCGCTTGATGTTGTAGCGGCCGTGGCGCGTGAAGATCGCACCATTGCGGCCGCAACGCGCGGGGGCCACGCAGTCGAAGGTGTCGCCGCCGTTCTCCACGCAGGCGAAGATGTCGTCCACCGCGGCGATGCCGAGCACATGGCGCGGACGGCTTTCCGGCATCGCGTCACAGATCCAGGCGCAGGTGTCGCCGATGATGCGCTTCTCGATCGCGCCGCCGATGCCGACGCCGTCGAAATCGAGCGAAGCGATCTGTTCGGCGGCATGCCTGCGCAGATCCTCGTAATTCGCGCCCTGCACTACGCCGTAGAGCGCCTGATACGGCTTGCCGAGACGTTCCTCGGTAAGCCGCTTGTGCTCGGCCACGCAACGTTGCGCCCAGCGGTAGGTGCGTTCCACGGAACGTTCCTGGTAGCCGCGGGTGTTCATCAGCGTGGTCAGCTCGTCGAAAGCGAACATGATGTCGGCGCCGATCTTGTGCTGGATGCCCATGGAGATTTCGGCGGAGAACCGGTGCAGCGAGCCGTTGAGCGGCGACTTGAACGTCACACCGTCCTCGTCCACGAACGCGAGCCGCTCCTTGCCTTCCGCGATCACGTCGTCCGATTTCATGCCGGTGACGTCCATGGCGAGCGTCTTCTTGAAGCCCGCGCCGAGTGACAGCACCTGGAATCCGCCGGAATCGGTGAACGTCGGACCGTTCCAGTTCATGAATTTGGCGAGTCCGCCGGCTTCGTCGAGCACCTGTTCTCCGGGTCGTTCATACAGGTGGAACGCGTTGGACAGCAGGCATTGCGCGCCAAGATCCTTCATGGTTTCGGGCAGCACGGCCTTCATCGCGGCCTGCGTGGCCACCGGCACGAACGCCGGGGTGTGGATGTCGCCGTGGGGGGTGTGGATGATGCCGGTGCGTCCGTATCGCGCGCCGCCGCGGCCCTTGCCATCGGCCGCATCTGGCAGGCGGGTTTTCTGCTCGAAGTAGAACGCGTCGCGGCGGCCGGGCTTGCCGGGTTCCGCGCCGCGGGGATGCTCAATAAGGTTTTCGGTCGATGCCGCGCTGGTCGTGTTGCCTGCTGCGTCGTGCGTTGCGCGGGCTGCCGTGTTGGCCGCTGAGGTCTCGTGCGCCACCGCGCCGGTCTGTGGTTCGTTCAAGCTTGTCATGCTCTCAACTGTATGCGATAGCGCCGATTGCCGCGGTGGCGCCATCGGCGGTCGACGGTGGCATCGTATGGAGCAAACTGCCAAGCGATTCGATTGCTACTTTCAACAAACATTCAGGAAACTTCCAGAGCAGGTATCTTTACTCTTAGATAGCAGTTCGAGCGGCACGATTGCTGACCATGTTGAATGCCGCGAGACGAATAAGGAGCAACAATGGCTGAAGATAATAGCGATCAGAACATCGCCCAGCCGCAGGATGGCACGCAGCAGACCGCGCCGCAGACGCCGAGCGAGAACGTCGCCGACGAAGCACAGACTTCCGTTACCGAACCGATTGCAGTGCCGAACGCGGGCGAGCGGCCCACCACCGCCCTTCCTACCGTGGACGCGGCGGATGGCACGGCAGGCAATACCGCTGACGATACGCCGGATTATGCTTCCGCTGCCGGTGAACGCACGGTGATCAACAACGCGACGCAGGATGCGCCGACCGAACAGTACCGTCCGGCGCCCGAATACGGCGCGTACGGTCCGGTGCCGACGCCGCCGGCTGGCGATGCCAGCGGCCAGACCGCCCAGCAACCGCAGTACGGCGCGCAGCAGCAGGGCCAGCCGCAGGACAACCGTCCGTCGTTCTTCGGCGCTTTCGGCAACCCGTATACGACCGGCAATCAGCGGAACAATGGCAATCCGTTCGGCAATCCATTTGGCGGCTCGTCCGCGCAGAACGGCGCGCAGCAGAACAATCAGCAGCAGCCGCAGTACGGCGCGAACATGCCCCCTGCGGGACCGGGCAACCGCAATCCGTTCGGCGCTCCGGGGCAGGGCTTCCCGAACCAGCCGAACCAGCCGAACCAGCCGAACCAGACGCCGGTCGTTGCCAAGCAAAAGTCCGGCATGACCAGCCATGTGGTCACCGCCGTTGTGGCCGCACTGGTGTCCGGCGCGCTGTGCCTCGGCGTCGGCTTCACCGCGATCACCAACGGTTGGGTGCATGTGCCGACCTCCAGCTCGCTGTCCGACGTCAAGTCCAACACGTCCGGTTCCGGTTCCGCCAAGGCGAAGTCCGGTACGGCGGTCGATTGGACCGCGGTGGCCAAGGAAGTGTCCGATTCCGTGGTGGCCATCGACGTGGCGACCAGCGACGGCGAAGCCAAGGGCTCCGGCGTGGTGATCAGCGACAAGGGCTATATCGCCACCAATAACCACGTGATTTCCGGCGCGCAGCAGATTCAGGTGACGCTCGCCAGCGGCGCCGTCTATTCCGCGAAGGTGGTCGGCACCGACACCACCACCGATTTGGCCGTGATCAAGCTCGACAATCCGCCGAGCGATCTGAAAGTCGCGGAATTCGCCGATTCCGACAATCTCGCCGTCGGCGAGGCCGTCATGGCGATCGGCAATCCGCTCGGCTACGACGACACCGCCACCACCGGCATCGTGTCCGCGCTCAACCGCCCGGTGACCGTGACCGATGACGACAACAACGCCATCGTCACCAACGCCGTGCAGATCGACGCGGCCATCAACCCGGGCAACTCCGGTGGTCCGACCTTTAATGCGGCTGGTCAGGTGATCGGCATCAATTCGTCCATCGCCTCCCCCGCAAGCTCGTCCGGTACTGCCGGTTCGATTGGTATTGGCTTCGCCATCCCGTCGAACCTTGTCAAGCGCGTGGCCAACGAAATCATCGACAATGGTTCCGTGAGGCATGTGGTGCTTGGCATCACCATCAAGAGCTCCTCGGTGGAAGCGGACGGTGTGACCCGCGGCTGCGCCCAGGTGCAGGCCGTGACCGACGGTGGCCCGGCGTCCAAGGCCGGCGTGAAGGCCGGCGACTCCATCGTGGCGTTCAACGGAAAGGCAGTGAACAACAACTACTCGCTGCTCGGTTACGTGCGCGCCTCCGCCATGGGAGACAAGGTGAAGTTGACCGTTGTGCGCGGCGGCAACACCATGGATCTCGAAGTGACGCTCGACCAGGAAGAGACCAAGACGAACTCCTCTAACAAGCAGGAACAGCGTCAGCAGAACAACGGCAACGACGATAACGGCAACGGCCAGAATGGCGGCAGCCAGAACGGCCAGAATGGCGGTAACGGCAACAACGGCGACGGCGGTGGCCTGTTCGATCCGTTCGGTCTGTGGTAAAGCCGGATGCGCGGCATCGTACGGCAACGTACGGTGTGCGGCGTTCATGCCGACAGCGATACGGGTGGCTGCCACCCGATAGGCTGACGGCGAAGCCGCAACCGCAATCCGCGTAATCGCGGAAAACGCTGAACAAGCCGAAAAACGGCGGAAAACAAGGGCTATGCGAGCAATCGCACGGCCCTTTTCGTATGCGCGGAACGCGCGCGACGAACGGAAGCACAGGCAAACGGCCGCGGCAATCGCAATGCTCTGTTATGCTGGAAATATCTTTTTACGCCGTGTATCGATGGTTCGCGCAGGCGGGGCGCCGATGGGTTAACAAGGCGTCCGATACGAGCGTAAGGAGATTCTCATGCGTAGAATCATTTCCATTTGCAAAGAAGTTCCGCTGCTGCCGATCGCCATCATTGCCGCGATTCCGTTGGCATTGCTGGGTTCGTGGCGTCCGTGGGAGGCTGCGGGCGTCTCGCTGACTTTCGGACCGTTCAATCCGGGTGTCGGGCAGTGGATCGTGATCGCGCTGGTCGTGTACACGATTGTGGTGACTGTGATCGGCATGATTGACGATTTGCGGCACGGTCACGTCGGTGTGGATTTGCTTGCGGTTATTGCGATCGCGTCGACGGTGGCGGTGCAGGAATACTGGGCTGCGTGGGCCGTGGTGCTGATGATTTCCTCCGGCGAGGCGATTGAGGAATTCGCACAGTCGAAGGCGGAAGGCAACCTGACGGCGCTGGTTGATGCGGCGCCGCGGACCGCGCACGTGGTGACGTTGCCGGGCGTGGGTGCACGTGCGGCGGCTGCCGGGGCCGACGGTACTGCCGGTGATGCTGAGGGCGACATGACGGCGGACGGCTTTCGCAAGGTCGCCAGTGTGGATGTGCCTAACGCTGCGGAAACGAATAAGTCCACCACCCAAACCAAGCCTTACGACGCGGCCGGCGAGCATTTCGAAACCGTTCCGGTCGACCAGGTCAAGCTTGGCGACGTGATCCTCGTGCTGCCGGGCGAAACGGTGCCGGTCGACGGCGAACTGCTGTCGGGCGTCGCCACGTTGGATCTGAGCAATATCAACGGCGAGCCGGTGCCGCGCGAAGTGTATGCGGGCGCGCGCGTGCTGTCGGGTGCGGTCAACGGATCGACCGCGCTGACGATGCGTGCCACGCAATTGGCGCAGGATTCGCAGTATCAGAAGATCCTCGAACTGGTGTCGTCGGCGCAGGAATCGCGCCCGACCGTCGTCAAAACCGCCGATGTGCTGGCGGTGCCGTTCACCATTCTTTCGCTGGCGATCGCCGGCATCGCGTGGGCCGTCGCAGGCACGCCATTGCGATTCGCGCAGGTGCTGGTTTTGGCCACGCCCTGCCCGCTGCTGATCGCCGCTCCCGTCGCGTATGTGGCCGGCACCGGTCGCCTCGCCAAAGCGGGCATTCTTATCAAAGCGCAGGATGTGCTGGAAAACTTGGGTCGCGTATCGCATATTTTTTTCGACAAAACCGGCACGCTTACCGTCAAGCAGCCGCAGGTCGTGCGCGTTGAGCGGCCGTTCGAGAACAGCTCGCCGTACAACGAGAGCCACATTCTGATGATGGCCGGCGTGGTGGAAGGCTATTCCGTACACATTCTGTCGAAAGGCATCGCGGCGGCCGGGCAGAAGGCCATGCAGGAACTGTACGCGCGCTATGAGAACGGGCAGCGGCTGTGCGCCGAACGCGATCTGCCGGGGCATGGACGCGATTACCCCGTGGTGAAGAACATCGAGGAACAGTCGGGCAAGGGTGTGTCCGGCGAGGTGAACGGGCATGCCGTGCGCGTGGGTCGTTTCGCGTACGTGACGGCCGACGAGGCCGGCTTCACGCATGTGCTGGGCGCAGGTGCGGCGGCCGGTATTGCGGCTGGTGCTGTGGCCGATAGCGCGGTTGGCGATTCGGCGACCGGTACCGCTGCCGGCGCTTCCAAGAAGCCGGAGGTGAATTCGCTGTTCGCACCTCTCGAACCGGACGAAATGGCCGCGTACGTGGCGATCGACGGCAAGCTCGCCGCACGCATCGTGCTGCGTGACGTGCCTCGCGAAAACGCGAAATCGTCCCTTGAAAAACTGCACCGGCTCGGCGTGAAGAAACTGTCCATGCTCACCGGCGACAAGGAGGCTTCCGCACGCATCATCGCGGGCGAGGTCGGCATCGACGACGTGCAATCCGAACTCTTCCCCGAAGGCAAGGTCGCGGCCGTCAAGAACGCCACGGAAGACGCGCACCAAAACCAGCCGGCGTGGGACAAGGTCGTACAGCGCGTGGTCGGCGAATCCATGACCCGACAGGTGACGATGATGGTCGGCGACGGCGTGAACGACGCGCTCGCCATCAA
>ERZ857745.4046-NODE-4046-length-13220-cov-2.663730_pt1 | contig 13220 bp, 13 predicted proteins | sample MGYA00519699_ERZ857745 | MGnify/ENA primary metagenome ERZ857745 (study PRJEB31778, sample SAMEA3449357) | human gut metagenome | biome: human gut; feature: human-associated habitat; material: faeces | place: United Kingdom | collected 2010/2012 ...
ACCTGCTTCAACACAAGGCATGATATAATCATCACAGAATTCATCAACAATATCTTCAATATATAATTTAGAAGCACCGGAGAGTTTTGCACGTTCTTCCAGACCGTCTAATTCATTTCCCTGTCCACAGTTTACACAACAGCAGATTACTTCATAATCGAAGTTTTCTTTTAACCACGGGATTAAAGCAGTTGTATCAAGACCGCCAGAGTATGCTAAAATAACTTTTTCTTTCATGATAAGTTTCCTCCTAAGATTTATAAAAATAAATTTTAAAAATTTCAATTATGTTTTTCAACACGGTTTACTATACAACAACTCTTATAATTATGCAATAGAAAATTGAAAAAAGTGTAAAAAAAATAAAAAAACAAGCAAATAAAAGGTCGAATCAATACCTATTTTAAAAGTAAACCAAATGAAATTGCAGAAAATGAAAAAAATCAAAAATAGGGGTTGAATATTATGCATAAAAGATGTATTATTATACAATCGGAGCGAATCTTATGCATAAAAAATAAAAATATCGCATAAAAACAGGATTCTTGGACTTTACTCAAATGAAGAACTGCGGTATTATGGTAAAGATAAAGATATAATCAGGGAGTGTGTTCCTTAAAAAAATCGTTAAAAGAGAGGTTGGAAAGATATGATAAAAGCAGGAATAATAGGTGCAACCGGTTACGCCGGAGGAGAATTGGTAAGATTACTTTTAAATCATAAAGATGTTGAGATTAAATGGTATGGTTCAAGAAGCTATATTGATAAGAAATACTATGAAGTATATCAGAATATGTTTCAGTTAGTGGATGACAAATGCATGGATGATAACATGGATGCGCTAGCAGACCAGGTAGATGTTATCTTTACTGCAACTCCTCAGGGACTGTGTGCTTCTTTAATCAATGAAGAAATCCTTTCAAAAGTAAAAGTTATTGATTTAAGTGCAGACTTCCGTTTAAAAGATGTAAAAGTATATGAAGAATGGTATAAAATTGAACACAAAGCTCCACAGTATATTGATGAAGCAGTTTATGGACTTTGCGAAATCAACAGAGAACAGGTGAAAAAAGCAAGAATTGTAGCAAATCCGGGATGCTATACAACCTGCAGTATTTTAACTTGTTATCCGTTAGTAAAAGAAGGATTGATTGACCCGTCTACTTTAATTATTGATGCAAAATCCGGTACATCCGGTGCAGGAAGAGGCGCAAAGATTGATAACCTGTTCTGCGAAGTAAATGAAAATATGAAGGCTTATGGTGTTGCAACACATCGTCATACACCGGAAATTGAAGAACAGCTTGGTTATGCGGCAGGAAAACAGTTCTGCATCAACTTTACTCCACACTTAGTTCCGATGAACCGTGGAATCTTAGCAACTGCTTATGCAACCCTGACAAAAGATGTTAGTTATGAAGAGGTAAAAGCAGTTTATGACAAATATTATAAAGATGAATATTTCGTACGTGTCTTAGACAAAGATGTATGCCCGCAGACAAAATGGGTAGAGGGAAGCAACTTTGTAGATGTCAATTTTAAGATTGACAAGAGAACAAACCGTATCATTATGATGGGTGCAATCGATAATCTTGTAAAAGGTGCAGCAGGACAGGCAGTTCAGAATATGAACCTTTTATTTGGATTTGAAGAAAATGAGGGCTTAAAATTAGTTCCGATGTTCCCGTAATTACAGAAACAGCGTTGTAATAGAGCAATCAGGGGATATTATAATTACAAAAAATAAAATTAAGAGAAGTACACGTCAGGAGGAACACTCATGAAAGTAATAGAAGGCGGTGTAACCGCAGCACAGGGATTTTTGGCGGCAGGACTTTCCGCAGGAATCAAAAAAGGAAATACAAAAGATATGGCAATGCTTTACAGCAAAGTGCCTTGTGAAGCCGCAGGAACTTTTACAACCAATATTGTAAAAGCAGCACCGGTGAAATGGGACCAGAAAATTGTATATGAATCCGAAAAAGCGCAGGCTGTTATCTGTAACAGTGGAATTGCAAATGCCTGTACAGGAGAAGAAGGATTTGGCTGTTGTAAAGAAACTGCAAAGGCAGCATCTTTGGCATTAAACATTCTGGAAGATTCTGTTTTAGTAGCTTCTACCGGTGTTATCGGACAGCAGATTCCGATTGAAAAGATTAAAAAAGGAATCGAAAATATGGCTCCGTTACTTTCAGAAAGTATCAGTGCAGGAACACTTGCAGCAGAAGCAATTATGACAACCGATACCGTAAAGAAAGAAATTGCAGTTGAAGTTGAAATTGGCGGAAAGAACGTAACCGTTGGAGGAATGTGTAAAGGTTCCGGTATGATTCATCCAAATATGTGTACCATGCTTGGATTTATCACAACGGATGTTGTAATTTCAAAAGAACTGCTTCAGGCAGCCTTAAGTGAGAGCGTAAAAGATACTTATAACATGGTATCCGTAGATGGAGATACTTCCACAAACGATACGGTATTATTACTTGCAAATGGACTTGCGGGAAATAAAAAAATCGAGACAAAAGAAGAAGATTATAAAAAGTTTGCGGAAGCATTAAATTATGTCAATACCTGGCTGGCAAAACATATTGCAGCGGACGGAGAAGGCGCATCCGCCTTATTTGAAGTAAAAGTGATTGGTGCCAAGTCAAAAGAGCAGGCAGTGACGTTAAGCAAATCCATTATTACATCGAATCTGACGAAGGCAGCAATTTTCGGTCATGATGCAAACTGGGGACGAATCTTATGTGCAATGGGCTATTCCGGTGCAGTATTTGACCCTGAAAAAGTAGATTTATATTTTGAAAGCAAAGCCGGAAAATTAAAAATTATTGAAAACGGTGTGGCTACCGGATACAGCGAAGAAGAGGCAACCAAAATTCTTTCAGAAAAAGAAGTAACAGCAATTGCAGATGTAAAAATGGGAACAGCTACAGCAACTGCATGGGGCTGTGACTTAACCTATGATTATGTAAAAATTAATGCGGATTACCGCTCATAAAAGTACAAAAAGAAACAGATGGAGGAACGGGAGAACATGGTAAATCAGAAATATCTTGAAAAAGCAGAAGTACTTATTGAGGCACTTCCTTACATACAGCGTTTTAACAGGAAAGTCATTGTTGTAAAATACGGTGGAAGCGCAATGGTCGATGAAGAACTCAAAAGAAATGTCATCAAAGACGTTGTATTGTTAAAGTTAGTTGGATTTAAACCGATTATTGTACATGGTGGTGGAAAGGAAATCAGCCGCTGGGTAGGAAAAGTCGGAAAAGAAGCAAAATTTGTAAATGGACTTCGTGTGACAGATAAAGAAACTATGGAAATTGCAGAGATGGTGCTTGGGAAAGTTAATAAAGAACTGGTCACTTTAGTGGAATCTTTAGGAGTAAAAGCAATCGGAATCAGTGGAAAAGATGGTGGACTCTTAAAGGTAAATAAAAAACTTTCTCAGGGACAGGATATAGGATATGTAGGAGATATAAAAGAGGTCAATCCGACAATCTTAAATGAATTACTTGAAAAAGATTTTCTCCCGATTGTCTGCCCGGTTGGTCTTGGTGATGATTTTGCAACTTATAATATTAATGCAGATGATGCAGCCTGCGCAATTGCACGCGCAATGAAAGCAGAAAAACTGGCATTTCTTACGGATATCGAAGGTGTTTATAGAGACCCGGAAGATACATCCAGTTTAATTTCAGAGCTTTTTGTAAATGAAGCAAAAGCATTAATCGAAAATGGAAATGTCGGTGGTGGAATGATTCCAAAATTGCAGAACTGTATTGATGCAATTGAGTCCGGTGTAAATCGTGTACATATTTTGGACGGAAGAATCCAGCACTGTCTGTTACTTGAAATCTTTACCAATAAAGGAATCGGAACAGCAATCTTAAGAGAAGGTGAGGGAAAGTACTACAATGAAGAAAACAAGTAGTGAATATATGGAACAAACAGAAGAGTATGTGCTTCATACTTATAACCGTTTTCCGGTTGTAATGGAAAAAGGAGAGGGTGTTCATCTATATGATGTAGATGGAAAAGAATATCTGGATTTCGCAGCAGGAATTGCAGTATTTGCTCTTGGATATAAAAATGAAGACTATAATCAGGCATTAAAAGATCAGGTAGATAAAGTCATTCATACTTCTAATCTGTATTATCATGCACCGCTTGCAGAGGCTGCAAAAAAAGTAGTAGAAGCAACTGGGATGAGCAAAGTATTCTTTACAAACAGTGGAACAGAAGCCATTGAAGGAGCAATCAAAGTGGCAAGAAAATATGCATGGTTAAAAGATGGTTCAAATGACCATGAAATTATTGCAATGCAGCACTCTTTCCACGGAAGAAGTTTAGGCGCACTTGCAGTAACAGGAAATGCACATTACCAGGAACCGTTTAGACCATTAATTGGTGGAATTAAATTTGCACAGTATAATGACCTTGAAAGCGTAAAAGCACAGATTACAGAAAAAACGTGTGCAATTATCTTAGAAACGGTACAGGGTGAAGGCGGAATCTATCCGGCCAAGGCGGAATTTTTAAAAGGAATCCGTGCCCTTTGTGATGAAAAAGACATTTTGCTTATCTTAGATGAAATCCAGTGTGGCATGGGCCGTACCGGAAGCATGTTTGCTTATCAGCAGTATGGTGTGATGCCGGATGTTGTAACCGTAGCAAAAGCATTGGGATGCGGTATTCCGGTTGGAGCATTTGTCTTAAATGAAAAGACAGCAAAACATTCTTTAGTTGCTGGAGACCATGGAACAACTTATGGTGGAAATCCACTGGCTTGTGCAGCAGTGAGCACAGTATTTGATTTGTTTGAAAAAAATAAAATTGTAGAACATGTCAAAGAAGTTACTCCATATCTGGAGAAAAAGCTGGATGAACTGGTTGAAAAATATGACTGCTTCACTGCAAGACGAGGAAAAGGTTTTATGCAGGGACTGGTTGTAGCGGGAAGACCGGTTTCAGAAATTACTTCTAAGGCACTTGAAAACGGACTGCTTGTGATTTCCGCAGGAAGTGATGTACTGCGTCTTGTTCCTCCACTTGTCATTACTGAAAAAGATATTGATGAGATGATAGAAAAATTAGAGAAGAGTCTGTAAGATACAAAAGTTAGAGAAATAAATATAGGATAAAAAATAGAATAAAGAATAAAAAAATCCTTCTGCGGAGATTCTAAAAAGAAAAATGATAATTAGAATAATCATACTTAGAACAACGTGGAGGGATTTTTTATGTGGGGAATTTTAACAGCGCTGCTTTCCGGAGCATTGATGAGTATACAGGGTGTGTTTAATACAAATTTAACTAAACAGACGAGTCTGTGGTTGGCAACAGGCTGGGTACAGATTACGGCTTTTCTTATCTGTGTGGGAGCATGGTTTTTTACCGGAAGAGAACCGATTGGAAAATTAATGACCGCAGAGCCGAAGTATATTTTAGCAGGAGGCGTGATTGGTGCATTTATTACGATTACAGTCATTCAAAGTATGGCGGGGCTTGGACCGGCAAAAGCAGCAATGTTAATCGTGATTTCACAGCTTGTAGTAGCCTATTTAATTGAATTACTTGGAATTTTTGGAATGGAAAAAGCTTCCTTTGAATGGAGAAAGGTAATTGGAATGGCAGTTGCAATTGGCGGAATTATTTTATTCAAGTGGGAATCTTGACAGGAGGCAGAAGCAGAGTTTTTTGTCGAACGTATTTTCTTGCCTTTTTAAAATAGAGCGGATATAATAGAAGCGTAAAAATAGAGGGGTGTATAAGAAAAAGAAAGTAAAATGGAAGGGGTCAGGATATGAGTGAGTCCGGCTATTTGGTTTCTCAGGCATCAAAACTTCTTGAAGTGCAGTCCCATGTGCTTCGCTACTGGGAAGAAGAACTGTTATTACCGATAGGAAGAAATGAACTGGGACACCGGTACTACACCCGATATGATATACAGGTTATTTTGTGTATTAAAGAACTGAAGAAAAAAGGTTTTTCATTGAAAGAGATAAAAAAAGTAATTCCGCTGTTTTATGAGACCGTAAAACAGGAAGAAACAAATTCGAAAGGAGATGATTTAGAAAGAGAAGTATTAGAAAAAGAAAATTCACAAAGAATTTCAGAAATAAAAAATTTAGAAAAAGCAGAGAGAAAGTTCGAGACAGCCGTAAATTCTGTAAGTCGTTCTGCATATTCTGGAAAACGTAAAAAAGCGCAGAAAGCAGCAAGAGCGAGGGAACAAAAAAAGAAAAAGGAACAGAACAGACAGACGAACAAACCAGATGGACAGGAGAGCGGAGTCCCTAAAGAGTTTATGGAAATTTTGAACCGGATTGTAAAAGAGCGGATGAAAGAGCAAAATTACCGGAATCAGGAAGAAGAAAAATGCAGGAAGCTGGATGAAAAAATAAGAATCTGTCAGAAAGCAAGAAAAGAGGTTGCAGTGGCAGTAGAAAAAGAAAAACAGGAAAAACATCATTTTTTCCGAAAAAAAAAGAGTGATGCATGAAGCACCACTCTTCATTTTTGTAATAGCTTTTTAATAAATTAGCCTTCTACGATAGCTTCTGCAGGACAGACACCAGCGCAAGTTCCGCAATCTACACATTCATCAGCGTTGATTTCGTATTTTCCATCTCCTTCAGAGATAGCGCTTACTGGACATTCTCCTTCACAAGTTCCACAGCTTAAACATTCATCTGTAATTACATATGCCATAATAATTATCCTCCTTATATTCTCTGAACTTCATAGCTCAGTTTATATGCATATTCTAATATATTTAGATTGAGAATACAAGTCTTTATTTACAAACAATTTGTGAAAAAAATTATCATCTTATAAATTCAGATAAAAATAGTTGAATATCGGGGGAAAAACGTTTATAATAGGGACGTACGAAAATTAAGGAGGAAATGAAGAATGACAATTTCTAAAGATATGACAATTGGCGAATTAATCCGCACAGATGAAAATATTGTTCCGATTCTTATGAGAGCAGGTATGCACTGCATCGGATGCCCATCCGCTCAGGGTGAAAGCTTAGAAGAAGCTGCTATGGTTCATGGAATCGACGCAGATGTTTTAACTGCGCAGATTAATGATTTTTTGGCAAACAAATAAGAATTAAGCCGAATAATTGTGAGATTTGGTAAATAAAATGCCATCGGGAAAATTATCCTGATGGCATTTTTAAGTCTGTTTTATAAATCAGCAAGTTGTTCTAACGCATGACCGGAAAGAATACAGTCAGCATGTTCAATCAGATGTGCTTCTCCGGCTAAAGAGAATGGTTTTCCACTTCCATATTCGGAGAGCATGTTGCAGACTTTATTAAAATCAGATGGAGAGCTTCCGGACTGATGGAGTACTAAACTGTATTCTTCTGCAAAGTCATCTTTATATAAAGAATTTTTTCCGGTAAAGAAATGATTCAATGCTTTGGAAGCCAGAATTACATCATCAAGTGTATGGAACGTAAAGTTGCGGATTAAATCGAGCTTGATTTCTGTATCCTCTTCGGAAGTTTCTGATTTAGCAGAGGATGCAGATGCTGTATTGGTTTCAGAAGAAGCAGGCTGTGGTTTGGAAGATTTCTTTTTTGCGGCAGCTTTGCTTCTTGCATCATAAACTTTTTGGAAGAGGTCTAAAATATCATCTGCTCCTTCAATAGCTGGAGGGGCGGAAAGCGTATCATTTCCGGAAGAAGAAAACGGTGTAAATTTTGAAAAACGGGTATCTAACTCGTCAGGGTCTTCTACTTTTGTAATGATTAAGACGATACTGTCCATTGAAATTGGAATTGCCTCAATCATAAGAGGAATATTGTCCGCTTCAAATCCAAATTCAATGTTTGCCTGCTGCATCATATCACGAAACAGACTTTTGGCTTTCTCTGTGCCATAAGCAAGCTCACTTAAACGAATCTGGCGGTCTTCTAAATCCGCTTTTGTTAAAGTGCATCGAATCTGATTTTCATTAATTTTTTCTATTTTCATAAATATCACATCCTGTCTCAAACTATTCTACAATCAAAAGAATATACTTTTTCATTTATATTATATACTATCAAAACGAAGAATGTAAAGCAGTTCCTTGTTTTTTCATAAATCTTCCGAATTTTAAGTAAAAATGCTTGTGGGAAAGCAGGGAGCATGGTATAGTAATACTACAGATAAAAAGGCTGGGCAGGTTTTATGGAAAGGAGGATAAAAAAACTTCAAATCCTTTATTTAGTCGAAAGCCAAATAGAATAAAAGCAAATGAATGAATGCTAGAAACAAATTCATTTATAGAAACAAATCAAAACAATCTGAGACAATTTTCTAATCATATAACCATCTGGTTAAATCGGAACATTCATTCAGAATGTCTGTAGAAATTTCCAATTTGAAAGAACAAAATATAAGAGCATAAACATAAGAATATAAAAAAATCAAAAAACGTCAAAGCTTTTTTGTCTGTAAGGAGATTTGCGCCTGTGCCAAATATCAGAATGTTACATATCTGCTATTTTGTTTCTGCTGTTATCATATATCACAAATATGTATTCTGTGAATACATAAATACAGAAAGGCAGAAAAAGTGTATGAGCAAAGAAAAAGAACCATCCCCGCTTGGGCGTGAACTGGAAACCTATCAAACAGAAGGAATTCCGCTGTGGCTGAACGGAAAACCAAGTACGCCGGAAGAAATCGTGCGTGCCTGCATGATTGAAGAAGAAGGTACTTATATGCGGGATTATGTACAGAATGAAAGGGGGAAAGTGGAACGGCTTGAATTTGATTTGATAAAATTAAAAAAAGAAGAAACATAAAAATAAAATGCTATAGGTCCCCGCTTAGGCATAAAAGAAAGGCTGCTGCTTTCATGAATAAAAATTCGGAAAGTAGCAGTCTTTTTGATTTTCTCTGAATCTTAAAAAAACATAAATTGTCGAAGAAAGATAATGACGGAAGCGAAAAGTATGTTATAATGAAAAAGAATTTGAAGATAAGGAGCGCAAAATGAGTGGAAAAAAAAGAAAAGAAATGGTTCCTGTCATTGTTGTGATTTTATTGATTGTACTGGTTGGATGTGTGGGTGCTTTAACCGCAGTTATCAAAAGAATGACTCCGTCGGATGAGAGGATGGACGTTCGCACTTATTATGGGCTGACTTCGGATGACGATGTCGCTCTGGTTTTGCAAAACACAGTCAGTGATAGAAAAGCGAAAATGATAGACGGACATATTTATCTGGATTATGATACAGTATCCGATGTTTTAGGTGGACGTTTCTACTGGGATGAAGCAAATCAAAAGATGCTTTATTCAACACCGTCAGAAGTGATTTCAATTTCACCGGACAGTAATACTTATACTGCCGGAGGAAAAGAAAAAACAGAAGAATATCCGATTATCTGTGAAAAAGAGGATACCGTATATCTGGCATTGGAATTTATCGAACAATATATGCAGATTATGGTGACAAAGAGTGAGAATCCGGATAAAGTGATTATTTCTTATAAATTTGGAACACAAAAAACGGTAACAGTAACAGAGGATACGGTAGTTCGTTATCGCGGTGGAATTAAGAGTGAAATTCTAACCGATGTTAAGAAAAAGGATAAACTGGTTCTGCTGGAGACACTGGATGAATGGTCAAGAGTTGCAACGGAAGATGGATTTGACGGTTATATCAAAAATGACAGTATTTCAGATGCAAAGGAAGAGAAAATCGAGTATCAGGGCGAATTTAATGAAACTTATACAAGCCTGACCAGAGATTATAAAATTAATTTAGCCTGGCATCAGGTAACTTCCGAAGATGCAAATAAGGCATTATCAGAAGTACTTTCCGGAACAAAGGGAATTAATGTGCTTTCCCCTACCTGGTTTTCTGTGACCGGAACAGATGGTGCAATTTCTTCGCTTGCAAGTGCGGATTATGTAAAGACTGCGCATGAGGCCGGAAAGGAAGTCTGGGGGCTGGTCGATAATTTTAATTCGAGTGTCAGTACACTTGCAACGCTTTCAAATACCGCTTCAAGAAATCATCTGGTAGAGATGCTTCTTTCAGAAGCAAAACGGGTTGGACTGGATGGAATTAATGTGGATTTTGAGTCTATGACGAAAGAGGAAGCCCCTCATTTTATTCAGTTTATCCGTGAGCTTTCTATCGGATGCAGGAAAAATCAGCTTGTGTTATCTGTGGATGATCCGGTGCCGGAATTTACAACTTACTATAATCGTAGAGAGCAGGGGATTGTAGCGGATTATGTGATTATTATGGGATATGATGAACATACGGAAGGCTCAGAAAAAGCCGGTTCGGTGGCATCTCTTCCGTTTGTGGAAAAAGGGATTACGCAGACTTTAAAAGAAGTTCCTGCAAATAAAGTAATTAATGGAATGCCATTTTACACCAGAATGTGGTATACTGATACTACTGGCAGTGTGACGAGTGAAATTCTTGGAATGAGTCAGGCTGGACAGTCAGTAGAAAATATGGGAATGACCTCTGCCTGGGATGAAAAAACTTCACAGAACTATGCAGAACTGGAAACAGGAAGCGGAAAATACCAGATGTGGCTGGAAGATGAACAGTCTCTGGAAGAAAAGCTGAAGTTATTTCAAAAATATGAGCTGGCAGGAGTGGCGGAATGGAAACTGGGACTGGAGCGTAACAGCGTATGGGATTTGATTGAGCAGTACCTTAAGTAGAAAATCCGTAAAATGTAATGAAAATTATTTTGCAAAAATAGAAAGGAAGACAGTGATATGGCAGAAGAAATGTTTAAAACAACATTAATGGGTGGATTTGATAAGGATGACGTACAGGAAAAAGTACAGAAGATGAAAGATGAAACAGCTCAGCAGCAGCTTGCCTTCAAAAAAGAGATTGAAGAAAAAGAACAAAGAATTGCTGAACTGCAGAAAAGACTGGAATTAAAAGAAGCCAATCAGGAACGTCTGGAAAGAGAGATTCAGGAAAAATACCAGAAATATGTAGATAATTATGAAACCATCGGAAGAGTTGCGTTGGAAGCACAGTTAAGAGCGGACAAAATGATTGAAGAAACACAGGAAAAATGCGACAAGATGGTTGCCGATGCAGAAGCGGAAGCAAAGCAGAAAATTGCCGATGCAGAGTTAGAAATTGATGGCAAACTCTTAGATGGAAAGAAAAAATACCTGGCATTACAGGAAGAGATGAGCCAGATTGTAGATTTGATTAACAGTGCACAGAAGCATTTCGCAGATTCCTATAGCGAAGTACATAAAATCATTGATGCAATGCCGACTTCTTTTGCTGAAATGGAAGGTGTGGAAAGTGAACTTCTGCCGGAAACAGAGAAAGAAGGGGCAGAAGTAGAGGCAGAAGTAGAAACAGAAACTGAGCTTGAAACAGAAGAAACACAGGAAATCGAACCGTTAGATGAAGAAGACGAAGACTTGGATGCACTTGATGATTTAGATGAAAGTTTAGATGACTTGGAGCTGACTCCGCTTGAAGAAGAGGAAGAAGAAGAAAATAGCGAGGCATTGGATGAAGATGAAAAGATTGCGCTTCAGATTTCAAAACTCTTAAATCAGGAAGACCAGTACATGATGGAAAATGAAGAAGAATAATTTTTTAGAAGTTCTGAATCATTTCGATTGAGAAAATAAAAATCCTTTAAAGCATATACTTAACAGAGTATACTTTAAAGGATTTTTTATTTATGAAAAAGCATATCGCACAGACTGTTATGGCATTGCTTCTTCTGGTTTCTGTCTTTTTTCTTTCAAAAGAAGGGGCACAGCTGGCAAATGGAACACCTAAAGAAAGCAAGGGGGTAATTGTTGTAGACAGCGGGCATGGCGGAATAGACCCGGGAGTGATTGGACAAAATGAATTAAAAGAAAAAGAGATTAATCTTGCAATTGCGAAAAAGCTGGAACGTTTGTTAAAGGCAGCTGGATATGACGTGATTATGACAAGGAAAAAAGACGAAGGACTGTATGAAGAAAACAGTCCAAACAAAAAAGTGCAGGATATGCAGAAAAGATGTGAGATCATTAAAGAAAATCACCCTCTTTTAACAGTCAGCATTCATCAGAACAGTTATCAGGATCCGGCTGTATATGGACCGCAGGTCTTTTATTATGAAGATTCTGCCCAGGGAAAGACACTGGCAGAGCTGATCCAGACAGAACTGAACACCCGGCTGGAAGTAAAAAGGCCCCGTTCCCCGAAAGGGAATAAGACCTATTATCTGCTGAAGAGAAGTGAAAGTGTGCTGAATATTGTGGAATGTGGCTTTCTTACAAACCAGGAAGAAGCTGGTCTTCTGCAGCAGGAAGAGTATCAGCAGAAGATAGCACAGGCAGTGGCAGAGGGGATCTGTACATATTTGCGGGAAGATACTTTTAAATAAAAAAGATATTTGCTATACTGTTAAAAACTGGTATATGGTTTTCAGAATTTTCCGAAATGAGCCGGCATACGGAAGAAATTACAGATCAGCCATACCGTGTGCTATAATCAGAAACAGTGAAAAGTGAATAAAATACAGGAGGATAATTATGCTTGGCATTATTTACCTGATCCTGTCAGTGCTGATCGGATATGAAATCTCCGGGATTCTGACAGGACCGAAAGAAATCAGTACGGATACCAACCGCATCTGGCTGGTACTTCCTGCCTCCTTTGGCACAGGGATTCTTGTTGTCACATGGGCAGTTTATATTATTTCCTGGTTTGCCAGTGTGACTGGAGGATCAGACAGACCTCTCCTTTACGGAAACCTGATCGTGCTGTTGGCAGCAGTGCTGATCCTGGCATTCCTGCTATACAGAAGGAAAAAGAAAGCACAGCCCATGAAGCTGGAATCCATGGTCAGTGACAGGAGCCGTTTCAGGAAAGAACTGGTATTTTTCGGAATCCTGCTGGTCTTTATTACATATATGATGTTTTATGTGTTTTATATTAAAGACGGAGTGATGTATGCAGGGCTGACAGTATGCGGCGATTATGCACCTCATACTGCCATGATGAGATCCTTTTCCTTGGGAAATAATTTCCCGACCCAGTATCCGCATTTCGGAGGAGCGGATGTGAAGTATCATTTTATGTTTCAGTTCCTGGCTGGAAATCTGGAGTATCTGGGGCTCAGACTGGATTTTGCCTATAATATTGTCAGCATTGGATCGCTTCTTGGTTTTCTTATGTTGCTGAGTCAGCTGGCTGTTCGG
>ERZ857745.4048-NODE-4048-length-13215-cov-2.762994_pt1 | contig 13215 bp, 16 predicted proteins | sample MGYA00519699_ERZ857745 | MGnify/ENA primary metagenome ERZ857745 (study PRJEB31778, sample SAMEA3449357) | human gut metagenome | biome: human gut; feature: human-associated habitat; material: faeces | place: United Kingdom | collected 2010/2012 ...
GACATTGAGTCCGCATTTGCTTAATTGATAACGTATTTATAGATTGAACTACTAGTTAGTAATATCTCGGGTTTTGGGGCTAATTTTATCTTGTTTCTCGGGCTCTTCTTCTTTCAACTTGAGAGTCCGTATTTTGCGGCTCCGGGCAATTCGCATCCGGCCCGACAAATTTGAATTGCTCAGTGAGCACTTTCCTCAAAAATTGCTTTCGGGTTTCGCATTCTGAATACTGCCAGCGCAGACTCTCTACCAAACGAGAGTCGGAAAATAAACGAGGTTTGCTCAGATGCTCTATGGCGTCCAAAACGTCCTTGGCTTCTATGAAAATAGCGACATCTCGGCGCCCGGCAAGTTCGGCCCGCTTTTCTTCAAGCCACTTCTTGACTGACTCATTCATTTTCCTTCTCCGTTTTCTTTACCGCTGATCTTATTTTTAATCTATCTTTGTGCTGCGAAAGAAATTCATCAATCTCTTTGATATGCAGATCTATTTTTTGATTCAGCTGTTTCAAGACCGCCAGTATCCCAGCAACGTCCGAAAGATTTAATTTTCCCTCTTTATTCTGTTCATTCAAGACTCTGGCTATCTGGTTCAAGTTCACGCCGATCCGATTCAGTGAAAGAGTGGAGTCCGATATCAACCGATACTCTTTCGGATCAATTTGGGATTTATTCAAAAGAAATTCTCTGACGGCCGATACGATTAGTGCCTGACGGGTTTGTCCTCTGACTGCCGCTAATTTCCTAATGGCTTCCATCTCGCTTTTTGTCATTCGGAGCTTGATTGGGAGCTTATCCTCTTCGCTGTTATCTCTTTCAACATCAAGCGATACTTTCAGCTCCGGCAGGTTAAGAGACTCCTTTATGACTTCTTTTATGACAAAGTGGGTGTAGGCAGAAAGATTCATATTGTTTAGCTCAGCAAGCTGCTTCCAGATGTTCTTTTCTTCCTGCGTCAGCCATACACTCATTGATGTTTTATCTTTATTCATACCGAGAGTAAGGGGCACTAGGCCCCTTTTTATCAAGCTTCTATGATGCGATTTAACGTCACGTCTTCAGCCGGAACTTCTTCTTCCGTACCGTCCTCATATTTCACAACGACGAACCCGTCCAACGTTTTTTTCTTATAAAGCAGTTCGCATTCTCTGCCTTCAATCAGGCAAAGGATCATGGGTTTTTTATAAGTAGATTCTTCAGATTGCACCTGCAAAAAATCATCCGCTGTCGATTCAAGTTCTTCAGATACGTCAAGACGCTCTTCCTCGTCAGTTGTGGTCTTTTCTTCATAATTGTCGATTGAAGCGCATTCTTTCGGCATTTCAATCTCTTCTTTCTGGCCCTCTTCTAAGTTACCTGCTTCGGCTTCTTCAGACCCGTTGTCAGCCTCTTCAGGCTTATTCTCTGGCCCTTCAGAGGCAGCTTTATCTTCCGTTGCAAGTGAGACTGAAGTATCTAAAACAGGTTCATCCGGCTCTTGGTCTGAAGACTGAGATATATCTTCTTGATCTTGAAAAGTTTGAACGTACAAACTTTTAGGGTCAAATTTCTTTGCTTCTGAAGAAGAAATTTTCTCGTTCTCTGTTATAAAAGTTTCCGTCTCTTTTGGAAATTCCTGCCAAGTTTTGAAAAGGGCATAAGCAGACTGAATACTACCGATTTTTTTTGAGGTTAACGCTTTTTTAATGCATTCTGGCAATTCCGGCCATACGGCATATTGAGAAACGATAGCCTTATTCAAACCCAATTTTTCGACTACTTCAGCTTGTTTATCACCGGCCTCCAACTGTCGGCATATAAACTCTGCGATTTCGACCACAGTCAGATTGGCTCTTTTAATGTTCTCTGCCATTTGGACATAGCCGATTTCTTCCGGCTTGAGTGTCTTTTTGACAATTGCGCGGATTGTTTTGGCTCCGTTCAGCTTTACAGCCCGGAACCGTCTTTCTCCGGCAATGATGTAATACTCGCCATCTTTGTCCGGCGAAGGGCGCAGAACAATCGGCTGGATAAGGCCGTGTGCTTTAATGCTTTCTGCCAGTTCCTTTAATGCATCCTCGTCAAACTCTTTACGCGGCTGCTGAGGATCGGCTTTAATGACTTCGACCTCGACATCCCGCATTGTCTCCTCAGGTACGTCTGAGCGTCTGTGCGTAAAGTCTTTAGCTGCTTTATTGATATTGCCTAAGTTCAGATTTAATCCCATTTTCGTTTCCCTTATTAAGGTTCAGCAACAGGCTGAACATCAACTGCTATCAATTTGTCACTGTCTTCGGATTTCTTAATTTGAATTTGTTTCTGGGGCGTTAATCCGAGCTGCTTGAATATTGATACCCAAACTCTTGCCAGTTCGAGCGCTTCGCGTCTTGGTTTGCCGTTTTCACTGAAAAATACGGGACGGCAAAACTGCTGAGCTGCAGTGTATTCGCTTCTGTCATAGATGCAGCACACGCCTTCAAACTTTCCGGTTTTCGGCTCGTATTTCTTCAGAAGCAGATTTTGGGTTTGCTCAATGACCCATTCAAAGTTTTTCCTTTGGATGCCCTGCATCTTTACCATGCTCATCAGCAGTCCCAAAAATTCCAAGGAATTGTTCACGTTTTCCTGAATAACTTTTGCACGGGCCAAGGTTTTTTCGACACCGCTGATGGATTCGGCTTTGACTTGGAAAGGAATCAGGTAATGCGTGCTGAGGCTTAATGCAATCAACTGGCGGACGTCCGCGCTCGGAGAGCAATCAATAATGCACAGATCAAACTTGTCGCTCACGGCGTCCAATGCTGAATAAAGATTTTGTGTGATTCCGGCTGCATCCCTCATGCTTTCCAATTCCAGCAGATTGTCGTCTCCGGGAATTACCATGAAGGGCTCTTCAGCCTTCACCAATCCGCCGTTTTTCATGATTAAACCGGCGGTTGTTTCGGTCGGAACGCACAAGCCTGAGTTAATCAGAATATCGCTTGTGTTTCTTTGCTGGTCTAAGTCAACAACAAGAACCCGGTTGCCGAGTTTGAAACGGCAGAAAAGCGCAAATTGCGTGGCGATAAATGATTTGCCTACGCCGCCTTTCTCATTGATGATTGCTAATGTTTTCATGGTACCCCCTTTTGTTAATCATTGATCTTTTTAAAAGCCGTGATTTCTTCAGAATAAAATGTCCAATTTCCTTTTTTCCATCCCGCGCTTCTTTGCAAGCCGCCTTTTAGCATGACTTCGTAAACCTCTTCCGAGTCGGGTTTAAATTTCGGGTATGCATTCCAGCCGCCGGGATCGAGCTCCGTTTGATTCTCTAATACCGCTTCAGCCGGGCGCGGTGAAAACTCTCTGTACGCAGCAATTTGATTTTCAAACCGAACCCAGTATTTATCTTTGGTAATTTTTCCGGTGCGGTATGATCCGTTTTTCAGCCTGACCAACCAATAATCGCATTCTCTGGTTTCACCGTTGATTGCCGGTTCCGTGTCCAGTCTTGGCGGTATGACTTCGGGCCATGCATTCCATTCGTGAGGCCGGTACGAAGGTTCTTTAAGAAGGTGCGCTCTGTCTGCAATTACATCAATCCGGCTGCCTGTAATACTTAAATCAGAAGGAACGCTGAATACCAAATTATTCGCATTTCGATTTTCATAAGCCGAGGCGAATATTTCCGGGAATGCTCCCTCGTTCTTCAGCAGTTTCGTGATGTATCCAATCAGTATCGGATCACAAAGCTCTTCAGGTTTAACAGTTTTGAAATCCATGTATTTCTCCTAGAGAGTGTTTTTTAACGGACGCCAAGCCACAACTTCTCTTGTGACCGGGTGAAGTAAAGCATCCTGAAAATCAAGGGTGAATGTCACATCATTGAAAAATGTTTCGTTCCAGTAGCCGCGGGTTTTAAAGAGCTGATTACTGCCTTCCGGACGGTAAGCAAACAAAACGACTTCAAATTGTTCCGGCAATGGATTGATCTGACCGGACTGAATCTGATCCCAGTCAATTTTTTTCCAATATTTATTAAGGTGATGGATTACGCAACGCACGGTTTTTCCTCCTTGGAAAGGGAAAAAAGTGTAGGATTAAGCGCTTTTGTTTTTCGATGGAGAATGCTTTCCGAAAGGAAGGCAGAGGCCCTTTTTGAAATGAAATCTTCTAAGTTTCTTAAGGGAAGAAAAACACAGGGCTCGATGCGCCTTGGACAAGCGCCGAGCCCTTGAACAAGGAGATTAGTCGTGAAACGTAAACAAGTACGACTATTTCTGCTCCTTATCGTGTTGAAGGAATTATCCGTCAGAGCTGACTTTGTTGTCAACTTTGAAGGCTCTGTTTCCTTGGCCGTAAGTGAAGCAGCAGCGCTATTATTCTTAAATAAGGAATAGTGCTCGATGCCGGGACGGTTTTTTTGTTCCGGCATTTTTTCTGCTAAGAATGCAGAGAGAGATTCCGTCGGTTTCCTGTAAAATGCCCTACGCGGAATAAGCGGGCTTTCCGGGCGCAAAAGCCGGGCCCCGGCTGATTTCCTTGATTGTTTGTAAAAGAAAAGGTCGTTGTCGGCGGTATAAGATTCTCGCCGGGGATTCCCTGAAAGGGATGAAAGGCGGTACGGGTGTTCATTTCGACCCCGTAAAACGGCAACGGCCCAACTGCTGAGAACAGTCGAGCCGAAGTCAATCAAGGGAGCACTAGCGATGCAGTCGAAGAACTCGCTAATCTCCGTAGAGATATTAACACAAGTAAACAGAGAAGGCTTTACCTTCAAAGTTAAAGTTGCGGTGCCTTTGGCGCTGCTAGTGTTGATTATCTCGGCGGTCGCTGACAGTTGGTTTTCATAACCGTCAGCTGCGTTGAGATTTAACGCAGGAAGTTCCGGTTCGGGGCTTCCGGCTGTTTGTTGTCTGAGGTTGTTCGTCATGACTGTCTCGGTTACTGTTTTTTGCGGAATAAAGGGAATTTCGTTCCGTGCAGGTCGATAAAAGAAATCTCAGTGAATAATTCCGAAGCTTGAAGCGCTTCGAGGCACATTCGGAATCCGTTTGTTTTTGAATCTATTTCCGGGCATTCTTTTCGGAATCCTTTGAGCGCTTTTTTAAAGAGATCGTCGTCCAGACAGGAAATCAAATACTGCTTCTCTCCCATTGATTCATAAATGAACCTGTCCAAAGACTTTTTCTGCTGTCTTGATTTCATTTTGTCCCTCTGTAACTTTCCCAGTTGAAAACGACAAAAGTGTTTGTCTCAAAGATCCGATCTACTGTGCGTTCGTCCAAGAATTCTTCTAAGGAATCTTCCCCACGCAGGGAAAGGTTGGAAATGAGGATCGTCGGCTTTAATTGTTCGTAACGGTCATTGATGATCGTGAAAAACAGATCTTTTTCTCTCGGAGAAATCTCGCGATTCGTACCGATTTCGTCGATAACCAAACACTCCAACCCGGCCAGCTTCTTAAGGTACTTTTTCTGGGAATCATCCGTCGAGTTCCATGTTGCTTTGACGGCAGTAAAGATTTGATCCAGTGAGGTGTAGAGCCCGGCTTTCTGTTCGGCAATCAGCTCCTTCAGCAAAGAACAAGCCAAATGAGTTTTTCCCGTTCCCGGGCGACCGGTCAAAAGCATTCCGCGACCTGTTTTACGGTTATCCTCGAAACGCTTCACAAAGTCCTGGCAAAGGCTTACAGCGGCCTTTTGCCCGTCGTTCGTCACTTCATAGGTTTCAAAGGTTTGGTCTGTGAATCTGGCAGGTATCAGCGCTTGGCCGAACGCGGCCTGACAGCGTTTTTCTGCTTCACAGAGCGGACAGCCGTTTGTGTAGCGAGTCCCCGAAGCATCCGTGATGGAGTAAACGTAGGAGGTTCCGTGAATCGGACAGGTTTTAAATGTCTTTTGGACGTTATCGGCATTGGATGTCATGGCGTTCCTTGGGTTGGTTAGTGTTCGTAATTCGGATCAAGGCTGTAGGAACCGTCGGGATTCTTGATTAAACCTTCCGTCCAATCTCTGTCCGAATACTTCTTTTTCTTCGGAACGTAATTCGGGTCGGGGCTCCAAGATCCGTCGGGGTTTTGAATCAGTCCTTCCGTGTAATCGCGCTCGGAACTTCTTTTCTTCGGTCGGCGTTTCGCGGTTACGGGTTCCCGTTCAAGTGCGGAAATCACATAAGCGATTGATCCCGCAAACATGGCGCCTTCCGAACGTTTTTGTTCTTTGCATCTGGCAATCAGCTGGTCAAAAGCCTCTTGATCGAACCGTGGAAGAACCTCGGAAAAAAGCGCATTGAAGCGGGTTTGATTTCTGTCTGAGCGCGAAACCCACGCTTCGAGAAACTTTTGGTCTAACCCGGAATCAACCAGAAGCGTTTTGGCTTCCTGAAGCGTCCATTTTTTTCCGGTAGAGAATTTTTCAATTTCGCGCGAATTTTGATTTTTAAAATTTTCAGTTTTTTCTTTAACCGATTCCGATACCGATTCCGATTTAGTTTTATTATTTTTATTAATTAAAAAATTATCAGATATCGGATTAATCGGATTATCGGACGCGCATACGTGCGCACACGCGAGGGACGGACCGGCTTCCGACTCGAATTCGGCTGCATTGGGCAAATTTTCTATTTTTTCTTGGTTGTTATTATTTTTCTCTACAAAATAATTGTCCTTTGTTGTCTGATTGTTTTGTTTTGTCATTTTTATCTTTGTTCCATCTGCAAAATCGATGTCTATAGATGTCAACTTAGAATTTCCCATATCTTCCATTAACTGTTTTATTTTGTCATATTCCATTTTAATAATCGTACTCCTTTCTTAATTTTTAATCTTCAAACTTTTTTATTGCAATGCAAGCATTATGCCCACCAAAGCCCAATGAATTGGATAATACTATGTTTAAGTTTTCTTTTTTTGAATCTCCAACAACTAAATTCAAGTCGCACTCTTCGTCTTTTTCCTTGTAATTTATATTTGGTGGAACAATTCCTTCCTCCATCGCTTTTGCACATATTATTGCCTCTACTGCTCCCGCAGCTCCAAGCAAGTGCCCTGTATTTCCCTTTGTTGAGCTTACCATCACATCAGTATTGTTTCCAAATACTTTTTTTATTGCTAGAGTCTCTGTTAAATCATTTAAATGAGTAGATGTTCCATGTGCATTTATATAATCTACTTCATTTGCCGATATTTTGGCATCATCCAGTGCTCTTTGCATTGCACAGGCTCCTCCTTCTCCGTCAGGACATGGTGATGTTATATGATATGCGTCCGTTGTTGCACCAAAGCCTATTATTTCTCCGTAAATTTTTGCATTTCTGCGTTTTGCATGTTCTAGCTCTTCTAGCACAACAATTCCCGCACCTTCTCCCATTACAAAACCGTTTCTTCGCTTATCAAAAGGAATGCTTGCTCTATTTTTATCTGTTTCAAATGATAATGCCTTCATATTTTCGAATCCAGCAATTCCAACCTCACATATAGCAGCTTCTGCTCCACCTGCTATAACAACATCCTCTAACCCTAATTTGATTGTTTTATATGCTTCTCCAATCGCGTGAGTTGAAGATGCACAAGCAGTTAAAATAGATATTGACTCTCCTTTAAACCCAAATTCAATTGCTATGTTTCCAGCAGCCATATTTGCTATTGACATTGGAATAAACATTGGAGATACTCTTTTATTGCCTTTTTCGTTGTCTATTCGACATTGTTCTTGAATAGTAGTAAGCCCTCCAATTCCTGAACTTACAAATATTCCAACTCTATTAAAATCTGTATTTTCTTTTGAAATTTCACTAGATTTTACAGCCTCTCTTGCTGCAATTATTGCAAATTGAGAATATCTATCTAATCTTTTTGCCTGCTTTGCTTCAAAGTGTTCAAGCGGATTGTATTCTTTTACTTCTGCAGCAAGCTTCACCTTAAAATCTGCAGTATCAAATCTGGTAATTTCTCCGATTCCTATTTTGCCTGTTTTTACACTTTCCCAGAAGGCCTGCACATTATTTCCCACAGGTGTTACTGCTCCAAGTCCAGTCACCACTACACGTCTTTTACTCATAACATTCCTCCATCTACGCACAAAACCTGCCCTGTAATATATCTGGCTTCCGGTGATGCCAGGAATGCTACTGCCTTGGCTACATCCTCCGGTTCACCATAAGTTCCCATAGGAATATTCTTCAAGGTTTCTTCTTTTACCTTATCAGAAAGTACATCTGTCATGTCCGTTCTGATAAAGCCAGGAGCAACGGCATTTACGGTAATTCCTCTTGATGCAAGTTCCTTTGCTGCAGTCTTTGTGAGACCGATCACACCTGCTTTTGAGGCTGCATAATTAGCCTGTCCGGGGTTTCCGCCGAGGCCAACAATGGATGCCATATTTACAATGCGTCCGCTTTTCTGCTTCAACATCTGTCTGGCCACATGACGAATGCAGTTAAAAGTTCCTTTAAGATTTGTATCTATAACCCTGCAGAAATCATCCTCACTCATTGCCATCAGAAGCCCGTCTTTTGTAATTCCTGCGTTATTCACCAAGATATCTATCTGTCCATATTTTTTTACTGTTTCTTTAATAAAAGCGCCGCAGGCATCAAAGTCGGATACGTTGCACTGACTGGTTTCAGCCGAACCTCCAGCAGCAATAATTTCTACTTTCACTGCCTCTGCTTTTTCTTTTGAACCATTATAATTTATAACTACAAATGCTCCCTTAGCAGCAAGCTCAAGAGCAATCGCTCTTCCGATTCCACGGGAAGCACCTGTTACAACTGCAATCTTTTTTTCTGCATTCATTCCTTGTTTTACTCCTGTAAAGTCAGGTGAATATCATATTTTTCCAGCACGACAAACATTAACTTTTCCTTTGTTAACCACTTCTGAATTTCTCCGTATCGGCTGCTTCTGATAATACCTGTATTATTTTAATTAACTGTTTTTGATCTTATTTTCTACTGTGTATAAGATCTGAAATCTGTTCAAGATCTTCCACATTCTGAATATTATAGGTCTTCATTTCCGGCGCTATTTTCTTCATAAAACCAGCCAAAGTCTTTCCGGGACCAATTTCTACGAAAGTATCCACACCCTCCTGAATCATCTTTTCCACACTCTGCTGCCAGAGAACAGAGGAAGAAATCTGCCTTGCAAGAAGATTTTTTGTCTCGCTGATGTCTGTCACATACTGGGCGGTCACATTGGTCACATAAGGAATCTTCAGACCGGAAAGCTCTACTTTTGACAGTTCTTTTTCCAGTTCTTTTCCTGCATTTTGAAGCAAAGAGGAATGAAAAGGGCCACTTACTGCAAGGGAAAGTACACGTCTTGCACCGGCTTCTTTCAGCTTCACAGAAGCTTCTTCTACAGCAGGTTTTGGTCCTGTGATAACAATCTGTCCAGGGCAGTTATAATTGGCAATTTCAGCCTTTGTTCCTGCAATTGCGTTCTGGATCTTATCTGCATCAAGACCTATAACAGCTGCCATAGAGCCTTCTCCTGCCGGCACTGCGTGTTCCATAAGGATTCCTCTTTTTCGCACAGTTACTATGGCATCTTTCATACTCATTCCACCTGAAACAGCAATGGCACAGTACTCTCCAAGGCTTAATCCGGCAGTTATATCCGGATGAAGCCCACACTCCTCCACCACTTTTTCCATTGCAAGACAGGTGGTTACCAGTGCTGCCTGCGTATATTCTGTAAGGTTTAATCTGTCATTTTTTTCAAAGCAAAGAGCTTTCATATCCAGAGAAAGCCATTGACTTGCCTGGTCAAAAACCTGTCTGGCAGAGGGATACTTTTCATAAAAATCCTGTCCCATTCCAGCCTTCTGTGCTCCCTGTCCAGGGAAAAGAAATGCGATCTTACTCATAAATTCCAGTTCCTTTCAACAACGCATCCGTCTCTTTTACCAACTTTCTGATCAGTTCCTGACAGCTCATCTGCTCCTTCACAAGTCCTGCACTCTGACCAGCCATAACGCTTCCCATTTTCACATCTCCGTCTACAACAGCACGGCGCAGGCTGCCAAGCGTCATCTGCTCCAGTTCCTCAAACGGAACTCCTTCTGCCTCTTTTTTCAAGTATTCTTTTGTCATCTGATTGCGGAGAGCACGTACCGGATGACCGGTGGAACGACCGGTTACCTTTGTATCAATGTCCTTTGCTTTCAGTATCATATCTTTGTAATTCTGATGTGCCCAGCACTCTGTGGTTGCCACAAAATGAGTTCCCATCTGAACGGCTTTTGCACCAAGCATGAAGGCTGCTGCAATCCCTCTTCCGTCTGCGATTCCACCAGCTGCAATAACCGGAATGTTCACTGCATCTACGACCTGAGGCACCAGAACCATTGTGGTTGTCTCACCGATATGGCCGCCGGATTCACATCCTTCTGCCACTACAGCATCCGCTCCGCATCGCTCCATTCTCTTTGCGTGAGCCACAGAAGCAATAACCGGAATGATCTTTACTCCTGCTTCTTTCCACATTTTCATGTATTTCTCAGGGTTTCCTGCACCGGTTGTAACCACTGGAACTTTTTCTTCCACAATTACCTGTGCAATCTCATCTGCGTATGGACTCATCAGCATAATATTCACACCAAAAGGTTTATCGGTCAGTTTTTTTACCTCCCGTACCTGCTGACGAACCCAGTCTGCAGGAGCGCTTGCGGCTCCAATCAGCCCAAGCCCGCCAGCTGCTGAAACAGCTGCTGCCAGATGATATTCTGCCACCCAGGCCATGCCGCCCTGAATGATCGGGTATTCAATTCCAAGTAATTCCGTAACTTCTGTTTTCATGAAATTCTCCATTCTGTAATTCCGTTATACCATGCCCGCCTATGGCAAATACATGCCGGAATCATCCTTTAAATAACTTATATTTCCTGACATTCCGGCTGATTATTTCTGTATACTGCCAAAGTCTGAATACAAAATTTTCAAATTACTGGCGACTCTGAAGATAGCTTTCCACATCACCGATGGTCTTAATATTCTCAAGATCTTCAGTAGGAATCTCTACCTCAAACTCTTCCTCCAGTGCCATTACCATCTCAAAAAGATCAAGGGAATCTGCTCCGAGATCTTCTTTGAAAGATGTTTCTGCTGTCATTGTACTTACGTCTGCTCCTAATGAATCTGCTGCGATTTCTTTGATTTTTTCTAACATTTTTTTGTTCTCCTTATTTTGTTTTTTAGATTTTCAAATCCATTTTTCAACTTTTTATGATTCAAAGCTTTACATGGTTGCTGTTCACTTTATATGACCAGAGTGTGTTTGAAAAAGACATTCTGCAAAATATACTGTAAAATAGGGCGCGCAGATTGCGGAAATGATTTTCAAAACGCTCTCTAACAACCTGTATTTATCAGCCTGAATTACCTGATTTCCAGAGCAAAGCAGCTTTTTTATCTGCTATAGTTTTATTTTTCAAAGCCCTGATACACATTTTTACCACTGAAGCAGGCTGGCTCCATAGGTAAGTCCACCGCCAAATCCTGAAAGGATAATCCAGTCTCCTGAATTTAATCTGCCTTTTTTATTCCACTCATCCAGGAGAAGCGGAATGCTTGCGGAGGATGTATTTCCCAGATTTTCTATATTCATCGGATACTTTTCCAAAGGTTCGTTCATGTGTTTTGACACTGAAGCAACGATTCTTTTATTCGCCTGATGAAGCATGTAAAAGCGGATTTCTTCTTTTGTTTTTCCTGCTTTTTCCAAAACCTCCATAATCACTTCCGGAACTTTGGAAACTGCAAATTTGAATACTTCTTTTCCATCCATCTGCATGTAAGTTGAAGAAATATCTGCGTCTTTTTCTATAAATTGCTGCTGATTGCGGCTGACACAGGTAAGGGCTTCGCCTTTACTTCCAATAGAATGAACAGCCTGGATATAGACTGCATTTTCTTCCGCTTCCAGCACCACCGCACCGGCGCCATCGCCAAACAATACGCAGGTACTTCTGTCCTTCCAGTTTGTAAGATGGGAAAGAGTTTCAGAACCAATTACCAATGCCCTGCGATAAATCTGCTGTCCCAGATAGGCCTGGGCTGTATTCAACGCCAACAGAAATCCTGTGCATGCACCGTTCAGATCAAAGCAGGCTGCGTTCACTGCACCGATCAGTTTCTGCACTTCGCATGCAGCACACGGCATGATTCTTTCAGATGACATGGTAGACACCAGGAGCAAATCAATCTCTTCCGGTCGCATTCCTGCATCTGAAAGAGCTTCCTCAGCCGCACGAGCTGCCATATAAGCAACGGTCTCTCCACCGCTTGCAATATGTCTTTGACCGATTCCGGTTCGCCCACGAATCCACTCATCACTTGTATCCATCATGTGGGACAGTTTGTCATTGTCCCACACCTGAACCGGCCTGTAGGAACCGGTTCCCTTTATTTTTCCAACCATAATACCCTCCAGGTATGTTGTGTAGTTTCTTGTTTTTAATTTAAAATAGTTTGATTATCAAAGTATATCATATTTTTGGGCTTTGTCAATAAAAAAATACTGTCAAAACCAAAACTTTATTTTGTTTCGGTTCTGACAGTATTTTGGGGTTATTTCTTTACTTTGACTTTGCAGGTAATTTTTTTGTTTCCTGACTTCACTGTAATTGTAGCTGTTCCTTTCTTTTTCGCAACTATTTTTCCTTTTGAATTTACTGCTGCTACTTTGGAATTGGAACTTTTATAAGTTACTTTTTGCTGGCTGGTGACTGGTGTGAGAGTGACTTTCAGCTGAAAGCTTTTTCCTTTTTTGGCAAGGATTATATTCCGTTTATTTACGGAAACAGCAGTTGTTTTTACAATACCTTTCTGCACTTTTACCTGGTAAATCCTACGGCTTCCGTTGGTATAAGTGATAGTTACCGTTGCTTTTCCGGCTTTTTTTCCAGTGATTTTGCCCTTCTTATCCACTTTGACAATTTTCTTATTGGTGGTGCGGACTGACTTTATTTTACCACCGGACTTGTAGGTTTGTTTTACCCGTAAGGTAAGTGTGGTGGTAGTTTGCACGGGTGTCGCAGTCGGCACTGGGGTTGCAGTCGGGATTGGAGTGACGCTTACAGTGGGTATCGGTGCTACGCTCGCGGTTGGGGTCGGTTCCGCACTTACGATCGGCGTCGGTTTCACGCTTACGGTCGGAGTCGATTCCGCACTTGCAGTCGGGGTCGGAGCCACACTTACGGTTGGCGTCGGTTTCACGCTTACGGTCGGAGTCGGTTCCGCACTTGCAGTCGG
>ERZ857745.4055-NODE-4055-length-13199-cov-4.852404_pt1 | contig 13199 bp, 9 predicted proteins | sample MGYA00519699_ERZ857745 | MGnify/ENA primary metagenome ERZ857745 (study PRJEB31778, sample SAMEA3449357) | human gut metagenome | biome: human gut; feature: human-associated habitat; material: faeces | place: United Kingdom | collected 2010/2012 ...
CACCGCCAGCTGCGCATCGAGCTGGAGGAGTGCGCGCTTGCGTACTACAACCTACGAATGACCGACGAGAACCTCGAGATCGCCGATGGTGCGGGCGTGCTTGCGGCTGAGTGCCGCTCCACGTTGGCGTTCCTGCGTGCGGCTAACGAGCCGGAGAAGCTGGCCAGGGCCAACGTTGCGGGTAGCGTCGTCGGCATGGATGCTGGCGGCATGCGCGGCGCACTTGAGGGTATGGACACACAGAAGATCCAGGTGATCAAGGCTCGCGTGTCCGACGTTGAGGCCGATGCCCTGCGCATCGAGCTTGAGGAGATCCAGGCGATGCGCGATGAGGGCGCCATCAGCCGCGAGACGGCGCGCAACTTGCGCGAAGAAGTATACTTGCTTCAAATGACCATTGGAGAATAGGAATCGAATGAGCTCGTACACCACTATCGAGGGGCGTGCCGTCGCCGAGATCGAGGAGAAGAAAAGCCGCTTCATCGCCAGCCTAGCCCATGTTGAGACCGAGGAAGAGGCGCTGGCGTTCCTCGAGGAGATCCGTGCGGCGAACCGCATGGCGCGCCATAACGTGTACGCGTACATCCTGCGCCAGGGCGGCGCGGGCGCCGCAGGGCGCGTTCGCTATTCCGACGATGGCGAACCTCAGAAGACCGCGGGCCTGCCCACTCTCGAGGTGTTGCAGCATGCGGGGCTGACCGACGTGGTGTGCGTGGTCACGCGCTATTTCGGCGGCGTGCTGCTGGGTACGGGCGGCCTGGTTCGCGCCTACACCCAATCAACTCAGGCGGGTATCGACGCCGCGCAGTTGGTGGTGGTGTCGCGCTGCGTGGACCTGCGTATCCGCATAGCGTACCCGCGTTACGAGCAGCTGATGCGTCTGGCGGAAGACCACGGCGCCAAGGTGTTGTCAACCGACTTCGCCGATGCGGTTACCATGAACCTGCGCATGCTCGATGGCACGCAGCAGCCCCTGCTCGATGCGCTGACGGCGCTGGAGCGCGGCCAGGAGGACGTGGAGGTTGGCGACCCCATAGACGCCGCGTTTTAACTTGCCGCCTCGGATGCAGCGCCTTTAGCGCGCCGCCTTCTAGCGTAACGTTTTCCAGCGGGTGGCGTACGGCTTCTTTTGGCGCGGCGCTTGCCGGAAACGTTATCTTTCCCGACCTCTAGGACGTGTACTGGTCCATGAAGTCTAGGATCTCCTGGCGGGAGTGCAGGCCCGTTTTCGCGTAGATGCGCTTGATGTGGGCGTGTGCGGTGCTGGGGCTGATGTAAAGTTCCTCGGCAACGCGCTTCTGCGTCCAGCCCAGCGCGTACAGCGCAAGCACTTCCACCTCGCGATCGGAGAGCAGGAACTGCTTGCCCATCTGTTCAGCGTTGTTTCGCATGGTGGCCTTGCGGATATCGGCGATGGAATCGCCCTCGTCAAGGCCCATCAGCCGCACCAGTCGCATCCCGTGTTTGGAACCGGGCTGCGCATTGCGGCTCTCGTCCGCCGTTTCGTCCTGATCGACGCTTTCGATGGGCATTACCCCTGCGCATTGCAAGGGGTTCGGGGTACCGACCGCACCGGCGGCACCGGCGCCCATAGGCGCCGCATTTGCGCAAGCGGCGCACTCGCTGTATTCGCCAGCGTTGTTTTTCAAGATCGTGAGCGCTTCCACATTCGCTTGCGCCCGCGACAGCTGCTTCTCCAGGCGCTCCATGCGGCGTACGTGCAGATCGTGGCGCTCATCGGCTTCCATCTGGGAGACCTTGAGGAACTGGCCGAGCGCAACCTGCGTGGAGATGACCACGCAGGTGCCCATGATGGCATTGATGAGCAGGTCGTTCGTGGAAAGCGATTGCACGTTTATCAGCGTCACGCGCGCGATGGCGCGGCAGCCGAGCCACACGATCCAGCCGCCCAGCGCGTAGTAATACGGGTCGCGCCAGCCGAAGCTCATAAATGCGATGATGATGTACCAGGTGAATGCCACCAGCAGCGCATTGAGCGTGGTGGTGAACACCGCGCCGATGTCCGGCATATCGGGGAAAGCCGCATACAGCACCAGTGCGGCGCACGCGAACAGCTCCAAGAGGATGAACATGCCCACGGTCATGACGCTCTTGCGCTTGCGCATCATCATGGAAATGACGATGACGCAGATGGCTATGGTGAGCAGGCCATATGCAACTCGGGTGGCGGGCTGGAACGCGATGGGCACGCCGTCGGGGTAGCCGCGCAAAAAGCCGTCCACGATGGAGAGCACGCCGATGCTCGTTGCCGTCGCCGTGAGGAAGCGCTTGCTCGACAGCAACGTGGTGGCGAATCCGAAGAAGTCGTCGTTGGGCGTGAACGACTCGATATCGTTCGCCAGCTTGTTCTTGCGAGCGCTCAGCATGCAGGGGAATTGCAGGAGGATGAGCGCGGCGGCAACGTAGAAGCCGTAGGTACCGATGAGCGAGCAAACGTAAATCTCCACCTCGCTGATGGCAAGGGCGCTGAACACGTACAGCACGGCGGTGGTGCTGCCGCATCCGCGTGCGCGGCGCAGCCAATAGAAGATGGCGAACGACCCGAAGAACGTGACGGCAACGCATAGCCAGAAATGCACGTTCGGTGAGAAGGCGCCTGCAACGTGGGCCAGGGGAAGGATAAGGACGCATGCCGCTTCCAGCACGATGCACGTGCGCATGATGCGGTTGGTGGTGCGCTTCTTCAGGCGGATTTTCCGCACTCCGATGACCAGCATGATAATGGCCATGATGGAAAGCGCCGCAAGCATGGCGCCGTCGGTGAATATGCCCTCGTCGGTGTGGGTGTAGCTACCGTAGCCGGCGACGATGAGGCCGGCGCGCGCAAAGCACAGGCCCAAGATGGAGGGGATGAGCGGGATGTACAGGGTGAGCAGCTTCATGCCGGTTGGCATAGGGTGAGCGGCGTCATCGGGCGCAAGGCGGTCCGTGCGCGTTTGGGCGCTCGGCTCCGCCCCGACGGCGCTTGAAGCGCTTGCCGGTTGCCTAGAGGCCGAGGCCCCTCCCTGCCCTTGTGCGCGCTGAGCGATCGAGTCGCCCGCTTTGTTGATCCTCACTGATCCTCCTGGTTTATGCAGCGCGATTTGCCAGGTGGCCGTCCCTCTCCCCAAAAGGCCGGCTTACTTGTTCGCAAATTCCCTCAAAGAGGGTATGCGCGAAACGCCATGTTCGCCATCATAACATATGGGAAATAACGCATAGTAACAGCAACGTTAACTGTAGGGGGTATCGATATGGCGAACGAGCAGGAAATCACGTTCGATGAGCCGGATGAGGGCCGTGACATCTACCACGAGCCGGACGACCGTGCGCTCATCCGCACGAAGGACGTGTATCAGACCGAGCTGGACAACGGCGTGGAAGGCTACTCGGAAACGATGCTCGCCATCGTGGCGAACTTCAAGAACGCCGGCAAGCCCGAGGGCTTCAACGTGCAGAGCATGGTGGGCAAGTCGAAGCGCGGCGAGGTGGCGTTGCGCCTGTTCGCGGTGGTCGACGACTCCGTTGCCGACCCGGTGTTCGTGAAGGTGGGCTTCAAGAGCCGCGGGTGCCTGGCCATGACCGGCTGCGCAAGTGCCATCTGCTCCATGATCGAGGGCAAGACGTTCTCGCAGGCGTTGGAGCTGACGCCCAAGGATGTGGAGCTTGCGGTAGACGGCGTGCCGAAGGGCAAGGGCCATACCACCTTGTTCGCCATCGAGGCCGTGCGCGGCCTGGTGGGCGACTGGATGTATCGTTGCGGCATGCCGCTTGCGGAGATGAACGAGAAGCTGCCCTGCGACGAGATGTCGGTGGCATGCCTGATGTGCGAGCATTGCAGCCTGCGCGACACGCGCGTTGAGATGAGGATTAACGAGGCCATCGCGAAGCAGAAGGCCGGCGAGGCGAAATGAGCGAGCAGATGAAGACGGCCGGGGAGTCCCTGGGCCAGGATATCGTTTCGGAAGACGCGGAATCGGCCGTGGGGGAGGTGGCTGCCGACCAGGACGTCGCAGCCGCTGGGAATGCTGAAGCCGCTGCAGCCGGTGTCGATGAGGCACCTGAAGGGGAAGCGGCCGACGAGCCCACGGAGGAGGAGCTTGCGGCCGCACGCGAGCTGGCGGAGAACAACGCGCTTGCCGATGTGTTCGATGACGTGCGCAAACAGTCTGCCGACAGCCACCTGGTCACGCCCGAGCGTTGGCCAGAGATCGGCCTGGTGCCCGAGCATATGACGGCCGAGGACTTCGAGATGTTCGTGTATGAATGGCTCGAGGATTACCAGGCGGAACACAAGGACGAGATCGAGGCGGAGCGCGCTGCCGAGCGCGCGAAGGCCGCCGCGGTGCGTTCTGCCACTCGAGCGGTGGGCGTGCCCCCGAAGATCCCGAACCGCCGTTTGGAGCAGATCGAGGCCGACAACGAGGCGAAGGCGGCCGAGGCTGCCGATAAGGCGCCGGAAGCCGTTGAGGATTCCGCTGAAGCCGAGTCCGCCGCGGGCGTCGATGCTTCCGTGCAGGTCGATAACGCTGCGGAATCCGCCGAAAGCGCCGCCGTCGCCGCAACGCCTGCGGCTTCCGAGCCCGCCACGGCTTCCCCTGATAGCGCAGCCGAAGATGATCAGCCTGCCGAGGACGACAGGAGCCCCTTCGCCGGCTTGCGCATTCCCGAGGGCTACCGCCTTGAGCAGATCGAGGGCGAATGGGTGCTCGTGGAGGACGAGAACGCCGCGCCCGTGCGCAAGGAGATCAAGTGCAACCGCATCAAGGTGCTCATGGGTATGCACAGCTACTACCTGTACGATGAGACGCTCATGACTGCCAGCTACGCTCGCTGGGCGTTCCTGGCGGCTGAGGACAACCCGGTGGTCACGTTCGTCGAGTGCGTGCGCGAGGATTCGCGCGTGTACCCTCGCCCCTATGCCGCCGAGTGCCTGAAGAACCCGCCCTTCCGCATGACCGACGAGCAGATCGAGGAAACGTGGCGGACCGTGCGCGATTCCGGCAACTATCCGGACATCGAGCGTACCGAGGCATCCAACGGCGACGTGTACTACTATTCCACGCAGTACCTCGAATCCGGTTACGCGGCATCGCTGGCCGAATACGATGCAGTGGAGCGCCCTGCCGACGTGTAATGCCCAATGAGGGCCTAGCGCGCAGCAGCCATACGTAACGAATGCGCCCCGAGCGAAACCGCTCGGGGCGCATTTTTTTTACGAAGAGGTGTCATCCTCCGCTTCGCATCTTATCTTCTCTTTTTTTGCGTCCCTGCAAAAGGGTGTCTCCTGAAATTCGCACCAGCCTTTGGGATAGTGAGATCGTTTCTTCTTGGCTCATGCCGACCGGCTGGAAAAAGGCGGAATGCGGACGTGCTCCTTATTCCATAGCCGTAGAAGCCCGCATGCCAGAATCGCTCTAGAACGCAAAAACGCCCCCCGTTGTCTGCGCAACGGGGGGCGTTTGCGATTCAAGCTTGCTTTGCCGGTCTAGCTTGCCAGCTTAGCGTTTACGGCAGCAGGTTCAGGCTCTGCAGCTCGGCCTTGACGTCGTCCATGCCGTAGTAATCCAGGCAGTCGGCCGTCGGGCAGCCCTTCTCGGAATCCCAACCAAACTTCTCGTACAGCATGGTCAGGCCCTTCTGGAAGTCTTCCTTCTCCATCTTGTCGGTGCCCTTGGTGAACGGCTCCTTGTCCGGGTCCTTGGTGAACGGCCACTGGGTGATGACGTCGTGGATGGTGCGGCAGTCGTTGCAGCCGATCTTGCCGTCCTTGTCGGTCATGCCGCGCACGGTGTTGGCGCGCTGCAGCGTCATGATCTTGGCGGCGCGCTTGTACAGCTCGTCGGTGGTGATGTCCTCGCCGGTGACGGCCTTGTAGAACTTGGCCTCCAGGTCGAGGTCGCCGCGGTAGTTACGGCTCTTCGACGGGGACTGGGCCATCGGCCACACCCAGTTGCACAGCGTCAGCGAGTCATGCAGCACGTCGGTGACGATGGACCACCAGCAGAAGTTCGCCTTGTGCTCGTTCATCGGCTTGTAGTCCTTGGCGTCGTCCAGAGCGTCCTCGCCGCCCCACAGCTCGGCAGCGATCTGCTGCTTCAGCTCATGCGGAAGGCCGCACTGCAGCATGTTCTGATGCGAGTGGATCATGGGGTCGCGGTTGAACACCATGTTCAGCAGGCCGCCGACCTGGCCGTAGGACTCGATTGCGTGGTGCACCGGCCAGCCGCGGTAGTTGATCAGGCAGCTAGCGGTGGTGTCGAACCACTCCATGTCGTCCCAGCGCGGGCACCACACGAGCGGGCCGTGGCCAAGGTAGGACATCTCGTTGTCGTTCTGGGCGATGTGCTTGAGCAGTTCGACCATGATGGTCGGGTCGTTCTTCTCGAACTTGGTCCAGTCGAACATGTTGTACTCGGCCTCGGGCAGTACCTTCTTGAAGATGCCCTTGGACACGCAGTGCGCGATGTCGCGGTAAATCTGAGCGTAGTTGCACCACATGCCCAGGTCGTCCATCGTGCCGCCGACAACCTGGTCCCAGATCAGGCCGTCCTCGGTGGAAGCCTTGACGGGAGTGTGGTCGCCCAGGATCTTTATCATGTAAATGGAGAACGGGAAGTTCGGCACGCAGGTGTTGCCGGTGATCTCGAAGCCGCCGTTCTTTTTGGCGTTCGGCACGCGCATGTCGGAGTAGCAGTGAATCGGGCAGCTATGGCAGCCGTTCATCTTGATGGTGTACTTCTCGGCCTCGGGACCCTCGTCCTTGGTGGTCTTCATGCAGCGGTAGCCGACGGTGTTGATCTCGCCAGGCTTCGGCTCGCCGGTCTCGATCGGCTCGCCCTCGGCGTCGGCCCAGTACAGGCCCTTGCGAGCGGTCCAACGGGTGCCCTTGTCGTAGTACTCGGCCCATTCCTGCTGAGTGGACGGCACGACGTGGTTGTTGTTGGAGCCGACGATCTCGCGCAGCATGTAGTCGGACAGGTCTGCCAGGGCCTTCGGGTCCTTGACGTTCACACTGCCGTTGCCCTCGACGACCAGGGCCTTGAGCTTTTTGGAGCCCATGATGGTGCCCAGGCCGGCGCCGGCGGAGTGGTTACGGGAGTTCATCATGACGGCGTAGGGCAGCAGGTTCTCACCGGCAGGACCGATGGTCGCCACGCAGGCACGGTTGCCCTCGAGGCGGTTCAAAGCCTCGGTGGTGGAACGGGTGCCCATGCCCCAGACGAAGGAGGCGTCCTTGATCTCGACCTGATCGTCCTTGATGTGCAGGTACACCGGCTTGTCGGATTTGCCCTCGACGATGATGGCATCGTAACCGGCCAGCTTGATGCGGGCGCCGATCATGCCGCCGCAGTGTGCGTCGACGACCAGATGGTCCTTGCTGAACGTGGACAGGAAGCTGATGGTGGTACGGCCAGCCAGCGGCACGCCGGAAGCGGTCAGCGGACCGACGGCGTAAACGATCTTGGACTCCTCGGAAAGAGGATCGGTGCCAGCGGGCACCTCATCGTACATGATCTTGTTAGCAAGGCCCATGCCGCCGATGTATTCCTTATAAGGTGCGGTGGACTCGGTGGTGATGCTGCCCGTCGTCAGATTGACGCGCAGGATCTTGCCGGCCCAGCCGTATGACTTCTCGTCAGCCATGTTGCATCTCCAAATCTCTTCTCGATACATGCGTTGCGTGACATGTCGGGCGATTCGGGTGCAGACGACAATTCGTCACTGGACAGTGTTGCGCACCTTATGAATCGGGTATCCCCTCTTTGAGGGTAATTTATGGAAATGGCCTGGTAAACGGCGAACGGATTGGATTTTCCGGCGAATGAGGGGACAAATTCGACCGCATTGACCCCCAAAGAGGGGATACCGAAAAAGAGGTGAGCCGCATACTACTTACCGTTGCGTGACCCGGAAAGGGCGAAGAGTGTGCGCCGGAAATCAGAAGGGACGAGGCGGACGAGGCCTCGGCTGAGGGAGGAACCGGCGCAAGGTAGCGACTCACCAATATATGTGAGGGGGAGTACTGAGAATGTCAGATACGAATACAAGCGGCAGCGCCCCGGTCAAGAAGAACATCACCCGCCGTGACGTGCTGGCCATGGCCGGCTGCGGCGTTGCAGGTTTGGTCGTCGGCGGCGCGCTGGCCAGCTGGGGCGTCACCCAGGAGTCCATCGCATCCGGCCGCATCGAGCTGCGCACCACGCCCACCAAGATGATCGTCACCGATCGCGCCCGTTGCTCGGGTTGCCAGCGCTGCGAGATGATGTGCACGTTGAAGAACGACGGCCGCGTGTGCCAGCACATCGCCCGCGTGCGTGTGTGGGATAACTATTACTGGGGCAAGTCCGCCGACACCGGCGACGGCTCCTTCGGCGACGGCAAGGGTGCTTGCGAGTTCACCGTCGAGCACTGCAAGCAGTGCGCCGACGCGCAGTGCGTGAAGTACTGCCCGGTCCACGCCATCTACGCCGACGAGAAGACCGGCGCCCGCACGGTCGACACCAAGAAGTGCATCGGCTGCGGCATGTGCAGCCAGGCTTGCCCCTGGAACATGCCCCGCGTCGACACCGAGACCGGCGTGTCCACGAAGTGCATCTCCTGCGGCCGCTGCGCGGAGCAGTGCCCCAACGGCGCCATCCAGTTCATCGATTGGCAGGATATCGCGCAGAAGATCATCGACGAGGGCATCGTTCGTACGACGACCGCGGTCACCGCGTAATCGTTTCGGGGCGATATACCTCGCATGATGCGAACGCCCGCGCGGCAAGCGCGGGATGAGCAAGGCGAAAGCCTTAAAACCGCTTATCAAGGAAAGGAGCGAGCGCTAGATGATGGACGACGCAGCGGTGTTCTCAGTGCTTTCGAAGTGCTTCGGTTCCGTTGAGAAGGACGAATGGAAGCAGATGACACGCAGCGCAGCCTGGGCCGAGTTCATGGACGGCGTTCGCCGTCTTTTGCAGGACGACATGCGTTTCGGCAAGCAGGCACGCCCCATCGAGCGCATGCATGTGCGTGTGCCCATGCAGGAATTCCTTTCCGCCAACGAGGTCGACGAGCTGTTCTGCCCTCCGCTTTTCGATGAGAAGCAGGGTTTTGCGGCGCGTCACTTCACCGGAGGGCTTCCCCAGTCGGCGATTCCCGTGGAGTCGCTGTACACGGATTGGAACACCCCCGACAACGTGAATCCGCTCATCGGCAAGCAGAAGGGCCTGTACCTAGGCGCTTCGGCGCGTTATATGCGGGCGTTGATCGAGCAGCTGGGCCTGGAGGTGCCGGCGGAATACGCCGACTGCCCCGATCACCTGGCATTGGAGCTTGACCTGGTGGCAGTTCTGCTGCGAAGCGGCATGGACGCCGAGGCTCGACAGTTTGTGGCCGAGCGCTTTGATTGGTTGACCGACTACCGGTTGAAGTTGCTGAAGCTTGACGATGACGCGCGGTTCTACATCAGCCTGGTCGACGTGATCTTGGGCATTTGCGCGGAACAGCGCGCGGAGTCCGAGTCGGCGCAGATGGCTTGATGGCGGTTCGCATCATGGATGAAACGATGACGCAGGATGCATATAGAGAGGAATCAGCAATGTCAGAAAACGCTATTACCAGGCGAAGCTTTCTGGCCGGCAGCGCCGGGGTCGCAGCAGTTGCGGCCGGCGCGGGCTTCATGAGCTTCGGCGCCTGGGAGCAGGCTGACGCGAGCGGGACGAAGGATGTGGAATCCCACACCGCTTACTCGCTGTGCAACTCCTGCTCTTCCAAGTGCGGGTTCAAGGGGTACGTGGTCGACGGCAAGCTCACCAAGATGATCGGCGAGCCCAGCCATCCCCACTGCGAGGGCACGCTGTGCGGCCGCGCATACGGCTACGCGTCCATCGCCTACTCCGAGGACCGCTTGACCGACCCCTTGAAGAAGAACGCCAAGGGCGAGTTCGAGAAGATCAGCTGGGACCAGGCCTACTCCGAGATCGCCGAGAAGGTCAAGTCCATCATCGGCTCCGACGGCCCCGAGGCCCTGGCCATGGTCCAGGACCCGCGCCCGTCCGGCTCCTACTACACCAAGCGCTTCATGCAGGCGCTCGGCAGCGCCAACGTGTACACGCACGGCGCGGCCTGCAACATGTCCAAGAACGCGGGCTTCACGCAGGTCATCGGCGCGGGCGACTACCTGGCCGACGTCGAGAACGCCAAGGCCTGCATGTTCATCGGCCGCAGCTACGCCGACGCTATCCGCCCGAGCCAGCTGCACGCCCTGGAGAAGGCGCACGAGAACGGCGCGTACATCGTGCTGGTCGACCCGCGCCTGAACAACTCCATCGCCTTCGCCGACGAGTGGCTGCCCATCAACCCGGGCACCGACCTGGCGCTGGTGCTGGCCATGAGCCACGTGCTCGTGAACCGCGGCCTGTACGACAAGAAGTTCGTGTCCGAACAGGCAACCGGCTTCGACGAGTGGGCCGCCACCCTGGGCCAGTACACGCCCGAGTGGGCAGCCGGCATCACCGGCCTGAAGGCCGCCGACATCGAGCGCATCGCGGTGAAGTTCGCCGAGTGCGCCCCGGCCGCCTGCATCGAGCCGAGCTGGCGCGGCGCCTACGGCTGCAGCTACGCCAACTCCGGCGAGACCGCCCGCGCCGTGGCCTGCTTCAACGGCCTTCTGGGCTGCTGGAACCAGAAGGGCGGCGCCCTGTTCAGCGCGTCGGTCAAGGCCGGCGACGTGGACAAGGCCAAGTTCCCGCCCGTGCCCAAGGTCGAGGCGAAGATCGCCGGCCAGTCCGAGTACCCGCTGTCCCTGTCCGGCATGGGCATCAACGTCTACGCCGCGCAGCTTGCCAAGGAAGGCAAGATGAAGGGCATGTTCTTCTACAACTCCAACATGGTGGCGGGCTATTCCAACCCGGCCTACCTGCAGGAGTGCCTGGCCAACCTGGAGCTGTCGGTGTGCATCGACGTCCAGATGACCGAGACGTGCCACGCGTGCGACTACGTCCTGCCCGACACCAGCTACCTCGAGCGCCTCGAGCTCCCCGAGTTCTACGGCGGAAAGATCCCGGCCGTGGCCATCCGCGACCAGGTCATCGAGAAGGTGCATCCCAACACCAAGCCCGTCGACCAGATCTTCTCCGAGCTGGCCGAGGCTTGCGGCGTGGGCCAGTACTTCGACTTCACCGTCGAGGAGCTCGCCGATGCACAGCTTGCGACCGTGGGCCTGTCCCTCGACGGCCTGCGCGCCTGCGGCGTGAGCTCCTTCCCCGAGAAGGCGTTCAAGTACGGCTCGTACCCGAAGTGGAAGACGCCCTCCGGCAAGTTCCAGTTCGCCTCCGATGCCTGCGAGAAGGCGGGCCTGCCCCGCACCCCGCAGTGGCTCGAGCCCGCGGTGGCCGTGCCCGAGGACGGCAAGTCCTTCCGCCTGATCGGCGGCAAGCAGGCCATCCACACCCACACGCAGACCGCCAACAGCGAGCCGCTCATGGCCATCACGAAGCAGTACGGCCTCGAGCGCGTGTGGATGAACGCCCAGCGCGCTAAGGAGCTCGGCATCTCCGACGGCGACACCGTCGAGGTTTCCAACGAGCAGCACACGGGCAAGGTCCAGGTGAAGGTCACCCAGCGCATCAACCCCGACGCGCTGTACATGCCCAGCCACTACGGCTGCTCCTCGAAGGAGGAGAAGACGGCGTACGGCGTCGGCCTGCGCCAGATGGACTACGTGCCCTTCCGCATCGAGCCCGGCTACGGCGGAATCTGCTCCCAGGAGGCCGTCGTCACCGTCAAGAAAGTAGGTGCATAGCATATGGCACGCTATGGAATGCTTATCAACACCAAGAAGTGCATCGGCTGCTACGCCTGCCGCACCGCGTGCCAGCGCCAGAACGGCTTGGATCCCACTGACTCGTTCATCCGCTTCGAGGAGCGCGAGGTCGGCGAGTATCCGAGCGTGAGCGTCGAGCACGTCCCGCTGCAGTGCATGCACTGTGAGGACGCGCCGTGCGCCAGCGTCTGCCCGACCGGCGCCGCCCACATCGGCCCCGACGGCATCGTCGAGGTCGACCAGGGCCGCTGCATCGGCTGCCTGTACTGCATGGCCGCCTGCCCCTACCAGGTGCGCAACCGCAACGAGAAGACCGGCGCCGTCGACAAGTGCCGCTTCTGCAACGTGTCCAACTACACGAGCGGCACCGAGATGTGCAGCTGCGTGACGGCCTGCCCGACCGGCGCGCGCATCTTCGGCGACCTGGACGACCCGGACTGCGAGCTGGTGAAGGAGATCGCCGCCACGCACGCGGCCCCCATCGCCGGCGACCTTACCAAGTCCAAAGTCTATTACGTGAGGTGATGCTGAGATGGAGTACACACCTATTTGGAGCGGCATCATCGCCTGCTATCTGTTCCTAGGCGGCCTGGGCGGCGGCGCGTTCGCCACCTCGGCCTTCCTGGCCTGGCGTCATCCTGAAGCGGTCACCATGCGCAAGCTCGGCCACTGGATCGCGCCGATCGTCGTCATCGTCGGCCTCGTGCTGCTGATGTTCGACGCCAAGGCGGGCCTGCACAACCCGCTGCGCTTCGCGCTGCTGCTGACCAACTTCGGGTCCGTGATGACCTGGGGCGTCGTCATCCTGGCCGCGTTCGTGATCGTTGCGCTGGTCGCGCTGATCATGGACCTGAAGAAGCGCCGCGTGCCCATGTGGCTCGAGATCGTCGGCGCGGTGCTCGGCATCTGCGTGGCCATCTACACCGGCTGCCTGCTGGGCGTGTGCAAGACGTTCCCGCTGTGGAACAACGCGCTGCTGCCCATCCTGTTCCTGGTGTCTGCCGTGTCCACGGGCATGGCCGCCGTGCTGCTGGCCGGCGTGTTCAAGTGCCCCGAGGAGTTCAACCGCGTGGGCGTGCTCAAGAAGTTCCACTTCTGCTTCCCGTGCATCGAGATACTGCTGGTGGCGGCGCTGCTGTTCATCACGGCGACCAACTCCACCGCGGGCCTGGCCTCGGTGCAGGCGCTGGTGTGCGGCAAGTACGCCGTGGTCTTCTGGGTGCTGTTCGTCGCCGTGGGCCTGGTGATCCCGACGGTGCTGGAGACCAAGATGCTGTTCTTCAGCCCCAAGGAGTTCGAGGAGTCCCGCAAGGCCCACATGATCAGCGCCGGCTCCGACATCGGCGTGCTGGTCGGCGGCTTCGTGCTGCGCCTTCTGGTGCTGCTGGCC
>ERZ857745.4062-NODE-4062-length-13171-cov-2.440302_pt1 | contig 13171 bp, 12 predicted proteins | sample MGYA00519699_ERZ857745 | MGnify/ENA primary metagenome ERZ857745 (study PRJEB31778, sample SAMEA3449357) | human gut metagenome | biome: human gut; feature: human-associated habitat; material: faeces | place: United Kingdom | collected 2010/2012 ...
AATCTCTTGATATTTTCTTTATGTCTGACAAATGCCATGATCATCAGGAATATACCGACCGCATACATTTCCAGAAGTGCAGGCTGACTCATGCCAAAATATCCCTTCTGTCCTAAAACGATCAGCTCTGTGATAAATCCGATATAGACAGCCAGTGAACCGACCGAAACATAATGTGTTGTAAAAAACAAAATACAGAAGACCGGTATTGCCACGATGAGGAACGGCCAGTGAAATGCCAGAATCAGCCCTGCTGTCGCCGCAATTCCTTTTCCGCCCTTAAACTGCAGATAAAACGGGAAATTGTGTCCCAAAATAGCGCCGGCTGCCGCATAGAGTGATAACAGCGGCAATATATCCGGATATGTGTGTTTAAAAAGCAATCTGACAAGTTCTACTGCAAAAAAGCATTTAAAAACATCTCCTAAAAATACGATCAGTCCCGCTTTTTTCCCAAGCACACGTAATGCATTTGTTGTGCCTGCATTTCCACTTCCATGCTCCCTGATATCAATATGGTTCATCTTTCCATAAATAAATGCCGTCTGGAACAGACCGAACACATAACCGATCGCCAGACAAATAACTCGTTCCATTTTCCTGCCCTCGCTTGTTTATCCTGATTATCTCTTTTATTGATCCTTCTCTTTCCGCTCCCGGATAATGAAATGCAGCGGTGTTCCTTTAAAGCCAAAGGTATCTCTGATCTTATTTTCGATATATCTTGTATAAGAGAAGTGCATCAGCTGCTTGTCGTTAACAAATATCACAAAGGTCGGCGGTTTTACAGCAACCTGTGTGATATAGTACAGTCTGAGGCGCTTGCCCTTGTCGCTCGGTGGCTGCTGGAGTGCAACTGCTTCTGCCATGATCTCATTGAGCACGCCTGTTGCAACACGCATGGACTGGTTCTGCTCTACCATGTCGATCAGCTCATACAGCTTTCCGATACGCTGTCCTGTCTTTGCTGAGATAAAGGTGATCTCCGCATATGGCATAAATGACAGAATCTGTCTGACCTTCTCTGTAAAGCGGTAGATCGTCTTATCGTCCTTTTCCAGTGCATCCCATTTATTGACAGCAATGATAATGCCCTTTCCGCGTTCGTGTGCAATTCCTGCAATCTTGGCATCCTGCTCCGTCACACCTTCCAGTGCATCGATCAGAAGGATCACAATATCCGCACGTTCCACAGCAGAAACCGTACGCACGATCATATACTGCTCCAGTTCCTCTTTGATCTTATTTTTGCGGCGAAGTCCCGCTGTATCGATAAAAATATATTCTTTTCCGTTATAGGTCACTTCTGCATCGACTGCATCTCTTGTCGTACCGGCGATATCGGATACGATCAGTCTGTTTTCCCCAAGCAGCTTATTGATCAGGGAGCTCTTTCCAACATTCGGTTTTCCGACGATTGCAATACGCGGTCTTTCATCCTCTACATCTTCAGCTGTATCATCCGCAAAATGCGATACAACCTCATCCAGCACTTCACCGATGCCCTGTCTGTTTGCCGCTGAGATCGCCATTGGTTCCCCGATGCCCAGATTGTAAAATTCATACACATCAAGCATCATCTTTTCATAGCTGTCTACCTTATTGACAACCAGAATGATCGGCTTCTTTGACCGTCTGAGCATGTCTGCCACCTTGGCATCCGCATCTACCAGTCCCTGTTTGACATCTACCATAAATAAAATAACATCTGCCGTATCGATCGCGATCTGTGCCTGCTCACGCATCTGTGAAAGGATGATATCCTTGCTGTCCGGCTCAATACCGCCTGTATCAATCAGTGTAAAGCTGTAATTCAGCCATGTCACATCTGCATAGATACGGTCTCTTGTAATACCCGGCGTATCCTTTACAATAGAAATACGGGAACCCGCAAGGGCATTGAACAGGGTTGATTTTCCGACATTCGGACGCCCAACCACCGCAACGATCGGCTTTCTTTTTCTATTTTCCATATGCTCTCCTTTATACGATAAACTACTTTCTGATGCGGATCTTCTTTACGCTGCTCCACTTTGACTTGGAGGAGCCATTCACACCGCACTCTGACATAATAGGTTTTATTTTTATCCATATTGATTTATATTACAATATTCAGATTGAGTTGTAAAGTGGTCAGCCCCTGTCCGGCAGACCACGCCCTGTATTTTAGCTTGTCTTTCCCTGTTATGTATGCTATAAATAAGAATGGATTTTAACTGCACATATCTTAGGAGGGAATCATGCCAAACTTAGTTGAACTCGAATCCGCAATGCCGGTTGCTCCGCTGAAGCTTTTAGCACTTGACAGCTGTAAGGAGCTCGGTGACCGTGTCAACGAATATCTTGTGGATTTTCGCAAAAATGTACATAATGATATCAAACAGGATCCCGCATTCCGCGGTTATTCTGAAGAAAATTATCTGATCAAGGCTGCCTGCCCACGTTTTGGAAGCGGTGAAGGCAAGGGCGTCTTATCCGAATCTGTCAGAGGTAAGGATGTCTTTTTAATGGTCGATGTATGTAACCATAGTCTGACCTATACAGTCAATGGTTGCGAAAACCACAAATCTCCGGATGACCACTACCAGGATTTAAAGAGGATGATCGCTGCTATCGCAGGAAAAGCACACAGGATCAATGTTATCATGCCTTTCTTATATGAAGGCAGACAGCATAAAAGAAGCGGCCGTGAATCGCTTGACTGCGCTTATGCACTCAAAGAGCTGAGTGAAATGGGTGTTTCCAACTTCATTACGTTTGATGCCCACGATCCGCGTGTCCAGAATGCGACACCACTGAAGGGCTTCGATAATTTTACACCGCCGTATCAGTTCATCCGTTCCCTGCTCCGTTACGAGAAGGATCTGATCATCGATAAGGATCATATGATCGTGATCAGCCCGGATGAAGGTGCTCTTGACAGAGCAGTCTACTTCTCTTCCGTACTCGGTGTTGATACGGGTATGTTTTACAAGCGTCGTGATTACTCCAAGGTCGTAAACGGCAAAAATCCGATCGTAGCACATGAATTTTTAGGAGATAATATCGAAGGAAAGGATGTTATCATCATTGATGACATGATCGCATCCGGCGGTAGTATGATCGACACAGCCAAGCAGTTAAAGGCAATGAAAGCAAAGCGTGTATTTGTCTGCTGTACTTTCGGTCTTTTCACGGAAGGGCTTGCAGCCTTTGATGAGGCTTATGCAAACGGTGTGTTTGACCGCGTTGTCTGCACCAACCTGACGTATCTTCCACCGGAAATTTTAGAGCGTGACTATTTTGTCACGGCAGATATGAGCAAGTTCCTTGCCAGCATTGTTGATTTTATGAATCATGATATTTCCATGGGAAATGTACTGACACCGACAGAGAAGATCCATGAGGTGCTTGCGAAGTACAATGCCCGGGAGGATGTGCTGATCTAAGTAGAATAATATATATAATCCCCGCGATGGCAGACAGACGCAATCACGTTTGACTCCCCTGCGATTTGCTCGAAGCACATATTGCACGCGCTCCGGCCACTCGAACCTCTGTGCATGTAGAATCGGCTCCGCCGATGCACAGAGGCTGCATAGTGGATTTACTATGTAAATCCACTACATTTACCAAAAAGCATGGTGGTCTCTCCGCGTGGCAAGTGCTTCGCAAATCTCAGTCGTCTACACTATCGATTGCTTACTGTCTGCCACCGCGGGGATTTTTACATTTTAATGCTGTAGAATAGATCTGCATATCAGTGAAAAAATATAAAAACGGCTCCTGCATGACAAGAAATGCGATTAGCTGTGTATGCGTCTTTCTACTTGGCTAAGTACTGACAAGATATATGGTGCCACGACAAGGATGTCGTGGCAGCGAACCTGAGACATGGATGTCGAATGTTCGCGTGCCATATAGATTGACAGTACGTGCCCTGGTAGAAAGGCATATGCAGCGTGCATACCTGTCATGCAGGAGCCGTTTTCTTTCATACTTTCATAAATTTAATTTCTATACCATTATTCTATACCATGTTAATGCATATTATCCGTATACGCCGAGAAGTCGATGCTGACCTTGAACAGATCCCCGTCCAGATAGATCTCAAACTCTCCGCCCTGCGCTTTCACAAGATTCTTCGCAATAGAAAGCCCCAGTCCACTTCCTTCCGTGCTGCGGCTGACATCCCCTCTGATGAAACGCTCCGTCAGCTCATCCGCCGCAATATTCAATGGCTGTGCGGAAATATTCTTGACCGTTATCTCAATTCTGTTTTCATTCGCTGCACCTGCGTCATAAGTTTCATTTGTATTTCTGCTTTCCCTTTTACCGGTCTGACACATATCATCTGCAGCATAACAGTGTTTCATGGCTGTGGTACGTCTGACATCACAATACACTCTCGTTCCCTGCATCGCATATTTATAAATATTCCCAAACAGGTTATTGAGGACACGCCATGTTCTGTCGGAATCTGCCCAGATCAGGTAAGGCTTCTCCCCTTCCTTCGGTTCAACATCTGCCACGATCTGCAATCCCTTTTCTTTCCATTTGTCCTCATATTCTCCGATTGCCTGTGTAAACAGCTCGGAAACATTGAGCTGCCCCATCTTCAGTATAATATTACCGGAGCTGATCTTGCTTGCTTCTACCAGATCCAGTGTCAGTCTTTTCAGACGCTGTGATTTTTCATCCAGTATCCTGATATATTCCTGTGCCTTTTCATTTTGGATATCTTCCCGTTTTAAAAGATCCACATAGTTGATAATGGAGGTCAGCGGCGTTTTGATATCGTGTGATACATTCGTGATCAGATCTGCTTTCAGTCTTTCATCCTTCATACTGATCGTCACAGCGTTTTGTACAGCATTTCCGATCTGGTTGACCGCCTCTGCCATTACCTTGTTTTCGCCGTACATTTTCTCTGTATCGATCTGGTATGCAAGATCACCCTCAGAGATCCTTGTGATACCTTCCACGATTTTCTCCCGTGTCCGGTTGCTGTAATAAATATAAAGCCCATACAGTATGATAACGATTAGATCAAGGAAAATGGCTATGCCGATCACACCGACACCGGCAAAAAACAGGTTTACCAGAAACAGTCCCAAAAGTCCGCCATACACCGGTACAAAGCTGCGGATAGCGAGTGACCGGTGGTTGATCACAGACCTGATACCTCTGCAGATCACATGGATACACTTTTTACATACTACCTTCACAATATGCAGAATTTTGTAACAGATACTGTTCTTCCAGAACGTCCCTGCCTTGATCCTTCTGACCAGAGATCCTGTGTAGGCAAGCAGCAGCAAATATAACAGGAAGAATGTCAGGAGCAGAATACCGCAAAATATCTTTGCCCCGATCTGCCCGCTGTAGGTGTCATATCCACTGCCACTCAGACTTGCCGCAATCTCCAAGCCAACAGCGCCAATCAAAACAGCACTGCCGATCGCAATGGCCGCTGCCAGCTCTGTATACCAGGTGTCAAAATAACGCAGCTGCTCTTTTTCCCGTTTTGGCTGCATAATGATAAATGCAAGATAGCCTGCAAGTGCAAACAATGCCAGTACCCCTGCGATTACAAGCAGCATCAAAAAGCCCATCAGAGGCAGTTTGTTTTTCAGCATCGTATAGCTTTTTGCTGCCTGTGCATAAGTATCATGCCCATTCCATTTGCCAAGCAGCTTTGAATTTGTTCCCTGATCTGCCTGTGTGCGCACGCAGATATACAGCTTACCGCCTTCCGGAAAACTGTAACGATAGGAATGGAGCAGGCTCTTATACGGCACTTCATTCCCTGCTTTTACCCCATCACATACAAGCTCATCCGTCTCATAGTCATAGCACATATAGACGCCACATTCCTGCATGGCAGTGATAAGTGCATCTGTATCCTTACTGCGGTCCAGATTCGTATACTGTACCTTACCGGATGGATCCACCATCAGATATTTTAAATTCATATCTTCTTTGAGCACCTGTTTATAATTGTTGTAAATCGCATAGTTTGTTGCAAGATCACATGCTGCCTGCTGCACAGCACGCACAACGTTGTCATATGTCATTCCTTCCGGAAGTGTCAGATCATACAGACTGTCTATATTGACCGGTTTGTATTCTTCGACAAGTCTTTCCATTGTCTGTTCTGTGGTATCATCCTGTGCTTCTTCTACCGCATCAGATAATGCCACTTCATCTGTTGTGTAAGCAGTGTCTGTTTCTGTCCTGTATTCGCCTTCTGACATCTCATCCACTGTCTCTGCTACGATCATATAGGAAGCAGTCTCTTCGTTTTCTGCCGTTGTTTCCATACTTTCCTCCGGCATGCTTTCCGTAGAACCGTATGACTCATAGCTGAAGCTATCCTCACTATTCCACCAGGCGATCAGATCCCCTGTTTTGTAAATGAGTTTTGGCAGCTCCACCTTCGGCTTGACAGTTCTTTTCCTGTTGTCATAGGCAAATATATCGATTTCCTTATCAGAATCGTATTTTCCGTTCTTTTCCATCTGCGAACTGACAGCCATATATTCAGAAAGCTGAGACAGATCTACATGCAGAAAATCATAAAATGTACTCGTCTGCTCAAAATTTTCTTCGTCTGTAAACAGATCCAGCGTATAATAGCTGCCCTGTCTGTTTACCACATTCATGGAATATCCCAGAAATGCCAGTACAAAAGCCATTCCCATGGCACATATCAGGGAAATCGCACCGGCGATCAGCCGCTTACTTTTTTTTAACCAATTCTTCATTCTTATTTTCCTACCTCGTTTTACAGAATTCCTTCTGCGATTCCTTTTTATCTGTTACTTTTCAATCTTATAGCCTACGCCCCATACAACCTTCAGATAACGCGGCTCCTTTGGATTGATCTCTATTTTTTCACGAATATGACGGATATGTACCGCTACCGTATTTTCCGCGCCATAAGCTTCCTCATTCCAGATGTTTTCATAAATCTGCTGCGTTGAGAACACTCTGCCCGGATTCTGCACTAAAAGAAGCAGGATCTGATATTCGATCGGTGTCAGCCTGACCTGTTCTCCGTCCACTGTGACGATCTTTGCTTCATCATCGATCTCCAGAGAACCGACTACATAATTCTTTTTCGTGCCTGCACAGCTTCCCAGCATCGTATATCTTCTCAGGCTGGATTTCACACGTGCCACGAGCTCCAGTGGATTGAACGGCTTTGTGATATAATCATCCGCACCCACATTCAGTCCCAATATTTTATCTACATCCTCCGATTTCGCCGACAATACTAAAATCGGGATGGCGGAAAATGTGCGGATCTTGATCATTGCATGGATTCCATCCATCTCAGGCATCATAATATCGATGAGCAGAAGCTGGATATCTTCCTTTTGTAACACCTCGATTGCTTCTCTTCCGTTATATGCTTTAAAAATCTGATAACCCTCCTGTGACAGATAGATACTGATCGCCTCCACGATCTCCTTATCATCGTCACATACCAGAATATTTGCCATTTCTTTCACCTCCTGAAAGTATTATATAAAAAGAATCTTAATACCCGGGTAGGAAAAGTATTAAGATTCCATTAAGAAACCACGATATACAATGCCCTATTCATGCGGGTTTGCAAACTTTTGTTACTAATTTGTTACTAATAGCCAATTATAAATAGGAAGATACTACACTTTTTAATCAGCAATCATTTTTGCTCTTGTGTTCTTCCCACACTTGCCATCTACCTTAATTTTTACAGATTGCTGATATGCACAGATGGCAGCATCTGTAATGGTACCTGCATCACCGTCGATGGCAACCGCTTTGTATTTCTTACCATTATACACGAATTCTCTATCAAATCCAGCCTCTCTCAGTTCCCACTGCACCCATTTGACATCTTCGCCTTTGCAGCCCTTTTTGATGGTGCGTGTCGGCTGCTTGTATGGATTCTTACCTTTCCATGTGGCTTCTCCGGCAAGATTCTCTTTATAGAGATAATCGATCCAGTGGAAGGTAAGACCATATACCCATTTGGTTGCGGACACCTTGGTTTTGACACAGCCATAATCAATGCCTTTTTCCTCAACGCACATTGGTACACCATTCTCAATACCAATATACACACCAACATGTCCCTGTTTCCAAAGAACTGTACCAACGGCAAAATCTTTAATTTTTGCGATAGGAAGTCTTGTATACGCCTGCGCGTAAAGCTGAGAACTACCGAGCACATGATTAGTATACCACGAAATCAGCCCTGAGCAATCGCAGCATACCTTTCCGATCAGCTTCTTTTGTCTGATCTTTGTCTGATAGCTGTATGTAAAGACAGCTTTGTAGGCATTTTTGAGGTACTCATAAAAAGCCTGTGTCAACACTCCGTTTGCGCCCTTTGCTCCATATACATAAGGTGTACCAAGTTTTGATTTTACGAAATCCGCAAGTCCCTGTCCTGTTAATTTTCCCGTGTATCTTCTTCTCCTTTTTGATCAATCTTATTTTTCAACACCGCGATATACTTTGCGATCCACGCCGGTACCGGAGCACCCATGCGCCCCACATTCTCAATAATAGATAGACATTCGTTTAGAATGTACCAACAGGCAGACAGTAATGTGAATATCGCGACATTTGGCACATCATATCCAAGATATACCCCTGCGGTATTGACCAGGCAGTCGATCAGCATACACATGGCTACTACAAATATGTAGCCAAATTTCTTATAGATTCCCAGCCTTCCCTTCTTGCTTGACCATCCATAATTAGGATCTCCCGGATGGTCCAGAGCTTCTTTCGCGGATGCCAGGTAACCTGTCACATAATCAATGATCATACATGCCACAAAGATCATAAGTACCGGGAAGAGGATCCCCATCTTCGCCATGATCCATGCGAAAAAACCTGTAATAAGCGACTGAATTGTTACAACTACTTCTCTCTGCGTGATTTTCTCCTTTCTATGCTTCCATCAAGCCGTCTACATATGTCTCGAATTCTTCATAATCAGCATCGCAGGCTGCCTTATTCGCTTTGTAGACTTCTTTGTTCTGGATATACTTGTTGACACTCATAGATCCGTCCTCATTGATGGATGCATTCATGGTCATTGCCACTGTCTCAACTCCATCCACTGTAACTGTACTTCTGCCATTTGCACTGATTGTCTTTGTTTTTACTAACGTGCTCTTGTCCTCTCTTTCTTTTTTGATATTTATTTATGCCTGCAGCTTGGCAAGTTCAAACTGCAGGTTATAAATCATTTGCTGCTGCATTTTTATCATCTGATGCAGTTCCTGTATTGCTTTTACCTCATAACCCTGCAGATAAAAGGTATCTACAGATTTTATATTGATAGAGCCATCTTCATTATAACCACCTCCACCATCAGACAAATAAGGATCAACCATTTCAATTTCATCGGCAATAAATCCTATATTTTGGTGCCGATTATTTTTGTATCCAACCCAGTCAAAGGATCTAAGTCTTATCTTATCAATAATTGGGAGTGCACTCACATTACAGTCCGAAATGTTACATTTCAACCGCTGATCTGACATACCATCGACAACCTTATGCGTTCCGTATGTGGTAGCCGTACCGCTCTGGCATTTGACAACTAATGCACCAGATGCATTGACACCGAAATTGGAGACTCTTTGTTTATCTGTGCTCACAGTACCAATACCATATCTACCACCACTACCATCCAGTGTTTTAAAAGATACAAATCCGCCTGCTGCAAAACCACCAGTTATATTGATGTTTCCACTTGCCTGTATATGCTGCGTACCTAATATTGTACCATTGTAAGTTATGCTACCTTTTCCATTTGCATCATAAATTACCCAGCGTTTATTTGTCCTATCGTACTGTATCAAGCTATTACCACTGTAAAGGCTATCATGCGTATGATTTGACTTTGCATACCCACTGATTCCACCATTTGGATAGAGCATGCCATTTATTGTTACATTTCCAATAAGTGTACTTCCGCCACTCACAGTTAATGAGCCTGCACTTAGTGCTGCTGCCGTAGCCAATCCACCATTGAATGTTGCACTGCCTTCTGTAAAAATTGACATTACATCCAGATATGGTGCTTCCGACATTATCGTAATTTTCAATGCATCAAAATAATGTTCTTTGCCATCATAAGCTCCCGTCGTATCATTGAAGTACATCTTAAGCGCATTCTTTACTTTGATATCTCCAAATACACTCAGTCCGCCAGCGGATGTATAAGTAATACCGCCATTACCAATACTCATAGTGCCTTTATTTGTCAGATTGCCGGCTGTATCTACAACAAAATTACCGGAACCGATATTCAGACTTCCACTGGTAATAGCACCAAGATTCGCTGATATTGCTGATAATGAAGCAACAGATAATTTATCCGCGGTTACTGCATTTGCTGCTATTTTATTTGCTGTAATCGCATTGGCAGCTATCTTGTCGGCTGTGATCGCACTGGCAACAATTTTATCCGATGTAATACAATCTGCATGAAGATTATCTGCCGTTATCGTTTTGGATGCTATCTGCATTGCAGTTATGGTTCCTGCGGCTATTTGTCCAGCTGTAATAGCATTAGCTGCTATTTTATTGGCTGTAACGGCATTTGCTGCTATCTTGTCGGCTGTAATTGCTCCTGCTGCAATCTTTCCGGCTGTAATGGCACTGGCTGCTATTTTTTCTGCAGTGATTGCACTGGCTGCAATAGCACTGGCACCATATTCTGTAGCCATCCACTTGGATCCATTCCAGTAATACATCCGATATCCATCATCTGTGTCAAACCAGTTATCATTGACCTTATAGGTTCCACCTGTAGGCTGAGAAGTCTGATAATAAGCTGTATTTTTCCCATTTGCAATAGAGACTGCATTATCTGCTTTTGTACCTGCAGAAGCTGCTGCAGAGCTTGCACTATCTGCTGTGCTCTGTGCTGTATCTGCCTTTTTTGAAGCAGCTGTTGCTGTGGTACTTGCACTGTCAGCTGTCTTTTTTGCCGCTGTAGCATTTGTATTGGCAATCCCCGCATCAGCAAGAGCTTTGTTTACGCCGCTGTCGGTGCTTGTGATCCATGATGTCATGTCACTACCAAGCTTGCTCATATCCACCGCGCCACTTGCTATCTGCTGACCGTTGATCGTACCTACCGTCAGGTTGGCACAATTAAGGTTGGTTACCTCGATTTTAGACGCATCAATAGTACCTGCAGATAGCTTATTTGCTGTAAGGCTCACGATCTTGGCATCTGTTATGGATCCATCTGCAATCTGTGCTGTCTTAATGGCTCCGGTAGCGATCATTGCCGTCTTGATGCTACCTGCTTCTATATTAGTGAGCTGCAGGTTGGCATAGTGCGCATAGCCTTAACATCTACTACCATTTTTTCAATGTCTGTCAGTTCCTCATCTGCCTGTGCTTCTATTACTGCAAGGACATCCCGGTAGTCTGATCGGATCGGATAATCTTTTCCGTTTACCGTCAGACTTTCCGGGAGCTGTCCTATCATTTTGTTCCTTTCTTCTTTATCTACTGCTGAGCCGATCAAAGATTCAAAAAGCTACAAACCATGTATTGCATCATGTGCCTTGTATGTTGACGGCTCCTGCGCTTTTGCGGTATTGGCTAAATCACACAAATCTGCCAATAAACAAACAGCATCATCGGAAAAAGGTACTGCAGTGTAATTCCTGCACTAAGGCAATCATCTTAAGAGTTCTTCTGCTTAACTTGGTTGCCTTTTTCTTTTCTCTTTTGACACGCTCAATCGTCATATCCAACACCAGCTCATATAATGACTGCATTGATTTATTGATTTCCATTTATTCATCTCCCTTCCTGTACAGTTCGTTCACGGATACTCCCAGTGCGTGAGCAATCACATTCACGTCGCACGGTTTTATCAACTTTCTCCCTCTTACCATTGCACTAAATGCATTGGCAGTGAAATTCGCTCTTACCGCAACCGCTGACTGCTTTAATCCTTTTTCTGATATGATTCTCTGAATATTGCTCGCTATTGGTTCGTTGCATTCTGCAATTTGCATTTTATCGCCTCCCATGTTCTCGTTTTGCAACTTTTACTGTATAATACTCCCGTTTTGCATCTTTGTCAATATATCATCACAAAAAAGTTCGCGAAATGCGATTTTTATATTGATTTATTCTAATTCAAATGTTACTATTCAAATATGAAGTAACCGAAAGCGAGGTAGCAGACATGGCATTTGCAGATAGATTAAGAGAAGCCCGTTTAAAAAAAAGCTATACCCAAGGACAAATTGCTGAGAAAATAGGTGTGGCAAAATCTACATATACAGGTTATGAAAAAGGAAACCGAGAACCAAATGTGAATACTATTGGAAAACTTATGGAAGAATTGGGTGTCGACGCTAACTTTCTCTGGCAAGATGACACAACATTTCCTTTTGAACTAACGTATGATGAAATGGAAAATCTTGTAAAAAAATATTCCCGACTGGTAACTACAGTCAAAAACATCACACCGCATAAACTGCGCAGTACCTATGGCACAACATTGTATCAGGAAACAGGTGATATTTATCTGGTAGCTGACGTATTGGGACACAAGGATGTCAATACGACAAAGAAACATTATGCTGCACAGGCAGACAGCCGCCGCCGAATGGCTGCAAGAGCTGTACAGCTGCGGGAAAAGCCGGTAAACACAGAGGAAGAAGGAACTCCACAAACAGAATCCTGATAGATTGCAGAATTTCATTGTGATTTTTCAAAAATCCACCCGAATTATGAATCTTTCCTCTTGTGCATTATTTATGACTGTGCTATAATTTTATCCGATATTGAAAAAGCGATGAAAGAACAAGTACTGTATGCAGAAACATTCCAGAGAGAGTAGCATTGGTGAAAGCTGCTTATGCAAATCATGCAGGAAGACCAGTCTTGAGCTGTGCGTGAAAAATCATATCCGTTGCAGATTGTTCCGGATTTATTTAAGCGTTACCGTATGGCCGCGTTACAGGCTAAATCAAGTAAAACATTAAGGTGGAACCGTGTATCATATGCCCCCTTAAGGATATCTGGCAGCAGGTATTCTTAAAGGTGCTTTTTTAGTTTATAGTAGCAGATCAATAAACAAGGTTCTGGAAAGGAAAAACAATGGTTAATTTTAAAGAAGATGAACAATTAAACATGCTCAATCATT
>ERZ857745.4063-NODE-4063-length-13168-cov-3.239381_pt1 | contig 13168 bp, 10 predicted proteins | sample MGYA00519699_ERZ857745 | MGnify/ENA primary metagenome ERZ857745 (study PRJEB31778, sample SAMEA3449357) | human gut metagenome | biome: human gut; feature: human-associated habitat; material: faeces | place: United Kingdom | collected 2010/2012 ...
AACTTGGTTGCGGCTTTGGACCGGATGGAAAAATGTGTTTTGTCGTTGCAGGATCAGCAGGTTGATACAATAAAAATAAAATTGCAGCAGGAGGCGGAAGCTATCCGGGCAGAGGATGCGGCTGCTTGCCGGAGTATCGGGGAATGGGGATTAAGTGTTTTACAACCGGGAATGGGGCTGCTGACTCATTGTAATGCCGGACATCTCGCAGTTTCTGCATATGGTACGGCTTTGGCTCCTGTTTATTTGGGGCAGGAGCGTGGTTATCATTTTAAAGTGTATGCAGATGAAACCCGTCCATTGTTACAGGGGGCACGTTTGACTGCCTTTGAACTTCAGAAAGCAGGAGTCGATGTCACTTTGATCTGTGATAATATGGCTTCCTGTGTGATGGGACAGGGAAAGGTGCAGGCTGTTTTGGTAGGATGCGACCGGATAGCGGCTAATGGAGATGTTGCTAATAAAATAGGTACTTCCGGAGTTGCTGTTTTAGCTAAATATTATGGAATTCCTTTTTACGTACTTGGACCGACTTCTACAGTTGATCTAAAATGTCCGGATGGGGCATATATTCCCATTGAAGAACGGCAGGCCGGTGAAATCACAGAAAAATGGTATACCCGACGGATGGCACCTCCGGAAATAAAGGTGTATAACCCTGCTTTCGATGTGACCCGTCATGAATTGATCACGGCAATCATTACCGAAAAAGGGATTTTATATCCTCCTTTTGATCGTGGCCTCTCTAAATTGTAGTGCTTAGTGCTTTACTGATTACTGCTGTCGCACCCAGTTGGCTGTTCACATATTCCAATGCCTTTTGTCCGGCGGTTACTGCAATTGCCGGATGCTGAATCAGGCTGTCCAGGATCTCCGAAAGTTCTGCCCCGTTGGAAATGCTGAAAGCTCCGCCTTCCCGGATCAGGCTGACCGCTTCGTTGAATTTTTGATATTTGGGTCCGAAAATTACTGGTATGCCATACACGGCAGCTTCAAGGGTATTGTGGATACCGACTCCGAAACCTCCGCCGATATAAGCGATCTTCCCATACCGGTAGATCGATGAAAGCAGACCGATACAATCGATAATCAATACCTCCTTATCGGCCAAATCGGTATTTTCCGAGGTGTAGCGGGCTACCTTCTTCCGGCATTTGTCCAAAATCGCTTTGATGTGATTTTCCCCGATTTCGTGAGGGACGATAATCCATTTATAACCGTCCGGATGGCAGTTGATATATTCCAGGAGAATTTCTTCATCGGGTGGCCAGGTGCTGCCGCAGACGATGGCGGGGCGGCCGTCACAGAATTGCTCTACTTTGACGATTTGTTTTGCATTTTCCGCGATCTGTTTTACCCGGTCGAAACGGGTATCTCCTGTCAGTCTGACATTTTTTATGCCGATGGATTTCAGTAATTCCACCGATTGCCCGTCCTGCACGAACAATTCTTTGAAGCATCCCAGCATCCGCCGGTGGAGTTTTCCCCAACTTTTAAAAAAAGGCTGGTTGGGACGGAAAATGGCTGAGATGAGATATACCGGGATGTTTCGTTTGTTCAGTTCGTTCAGGTAGTGGAACCAGAATTCATATTTGATAAAGACCGCTGCATCCGGACGGAATTTTTCAATCAGGCGGACCGCATTGCGTCGCGTATCTCCCGGCAGATAAAGGATGTAATCTGCACCGGTATAATTTTTGCGGATTTCATAACCTGAGGGCGAAAAAAAGGTAAGCAGGATTTGGGTTGCCGGTTCTGCGGCCTTCAAGGCTTCGATTACCGGGCGGCCTTGTTCGAATTCGCCCAAAGAAGCGGCATGAAACCACACCAAACGACCTTCTCCCCGTTGTATACCGGCTGCTTTTTTCCAGACTTCTTTTCTGCCTTTACATAAAAGGGCTGCTTTTTCATTGAAAGGAGCTGCCAATTGTATAGCCAGATGATATGCCTGAATTCCAATATTATATAAGAATGCCATAACGATACTTTGAATATAGGCCGCAAAATTAATAATAAAACCCGAATGATGCGCTTTTCTTCTTTCTGCTTTTTTTTAACCTTTAACTTTTTACTTTTACCTTTTTCCTTCCTATCTTTGTCCCGTCATTGTGGAAAGATTTGGCTGATTGCAACCACAGAAAAAAATTGCTAAAATGCATATACTTCTGAATTCAACCATCCATTGCCTTTCCCGTAATATAATTAACCGATTGGATATTGATTGCGTATAGTACATTTTCAATTTTCAATTTTCAATTTTCAATTAAATTATGGGATATTTATTTACTTCAGAGTCTGTATCGGAAGGGCATCCTGATAAGGTTGCCGATCAGATTTCGGATGCAGTGCTCGACCGGATTCTGGCGTTCGACCCGGAAGCAAAAGTAGCCTGTGAAACTTTGGTGACAACCGGACAAACTGTCATTGCAGGCGAGATTAAAACAAAGACTTATGTAGACGTGCAGCAAGTGGCCCGTGAAGTGATCAATGAGATCGGCTACACCAAGAGTGAGTATATGTTCGACGGAAATAGTTGCGGGGTATTTTCTGCGATCCACGAACAATCGCCGGATATCAACCGGGGAGTGGTGCGTGAAGATCCGATGGAACAGGGAGCCGGTGATCAGGGGATGATGTTCGGTTATGCCTGTAACGAGACCGATAATTATATGCCGTTGTCCCTGGAATTAGCCCATCTTTTACTGAAAGAATTGGCTCAAATCCGGAAAGAGGGTCAGTTGATGCAATATCTGCGTCCCGATTCGAAATCACAGGTGACCATTGAATACGGTGATGAAGGGAAACCGGTCCGTATACATACGATTGTCATTTCTACCCAGCATGACGATTTCATCAAGCCGGCCAACGAAACGCCGGAAGCCCAGCTGAAAGCCGACGAGGCTATGGTGGAATGGATCAGAAAAGATATCGTCGATATTCTGCTGCCCCGGGTAAAGGCCCTGTTGCCAAAACGGGTACAGGCTTTATTCGATAAAAATGTCATTCTTTTTGTCAACCCGACCGGTAAATTTGTGATCGGAGGTCCTCATGGAGATACAGGGCTGACAGGGCGTAAGATTATCGTCGATACCTACGGGGGGAAAGGAGCCCACGGTGGTGGCGCTTTCTCCGGAAAAGACCCTTCGAAAGTCGATCGGTCTGCTGCCTATGCTGCCCGTCATATCGCTAAAAATATGGTAGCAGCGGGGATAGCCGACGAGATCCTGATCCAGATTTCCTATGCGATCGGCGTTGCCCGTCCTGTAGGAGTGTATGTGAATACTTACGGTACTTCGAAAGTCAGTTTAACGGATGCAGAGATTGCCGGGAAAGTCAGCGAGATTTTCGACCTTCGTCCGAGGGCTATCGAAGAACGCTTGAAATTATGTAATCCGATTTATCAGGAGACTGCCAGTTATGGGCACATGGGACGCAAACCCGAAATAGTGAAAAAAGTGTTCACTTCGAATTATTGGCCTACGGTTGAGAAAGAAGTGGAACTTTTTACCTGGGAAAAACTGGACTATGTCGATGAGATAAAGCGGGTATTCAAGGAGTTTAAGAAACCACAGCCATAAGAGAAGGTGTCCCTGGACATTGAAGTTGTAATTTGAACTGTGTCAGCGAAGAAAAAGAATAAAGTATGGACTTTGCTGACACAGTTTTTCAAAAGAATTTGGAATATAAATTGGAAAATCTATTATTAATCCTTTATTTTGTTCGGTAAAACGACGGAAGACACTGTGAGCGAACAGAAAGATTTTTTGCAGCGCTTTAACTTGAAAGACGAACAAGTTTATCATAAACTCTTTCAGCAATTTTATAGTTACCTTGTCCTTTTTGCGGAACGCAGAGTGGAAAACCACAAGGTGGCTGAAGATATCGTGCAGGAAATCTTTATCAATATCTGGGAAAGTAACAAACAATACAATTCTATCAACGGATTTAAAGCTTATTTGTACGAAGCCGTCTCGAACCGTTGTGCAGATTACTGGAAACACCGGGCAGTCGAAGAAAAATACATGGCACATGTGCTTTATGAACAAAAACTACCCGATTTTTCAGTGCAAGAGGAAGAAATATTGCGGGAGTTGTACGCAGCCATCGGTGAATTGCCGCAACGTAGCCAGGAGGTCATTCTTTTATCTTTAGAGGGTAAGAAAAATCAGGAAATAGCCCAACTGCTGAATCTGTCTGTGCTTACTGTCAAAACCCATAAGAAGAATGCTTTCCGTTATTTAAAAAATCGACTGCAAAATCTGGTGCTGTTAGTTATGATTATGCAGATTTCTAAAAAAGATATCCTGCCATAATGTTTCCGGCTAACCGGTAAGTTATGACAGGATCTGATGTTTTATTCGGCTTGAAGTTCTATTTCTTATTTTACCTGAGCCGGCATCGGAAGGGGTGGTCTGTCCGATACGGTATAGTCGGCCGGTAGTTCATATTGGTCATGTTCGAAAAAGTAATTAACCAATCCGGTCATGCCTTGAGGGGAGTATTCATATACGTTGAGACGGAACAAAAGCCATTGTACGATAGCATATCGCGAAGCAACATTGAAATAAGGTACGTTGTTTATCATACAACTCTCTTCTTCACAATGAGAAACAAATGCCTTGTTAGCAATATCACTGACACATCCATAGCCTCCGTCAGCAGGCTTCAACACTTCGCTGTAACGAGCTGTGCTTCCACTGACATATCGGAAAAACTGCCAACTCATCTCCGGATAAGAAGTTATCAGCCTTTCACTTGTTGGTAGTCCTACATTATAACAATATAACCTGTAATTTTTATAATAAGTTATTAAAGTTTTATCTTCAGTAGTAAACAACTGTTCGGTAGACCATTCGTCTCCCAGTTTTCCGATAGCGTGTCCACCGACTTCATGCAGAAAAATGTTGGTGAATCCTCCCGGTAATTGAATATCTCTGTTCAAAGGGACATAACTGATTGTCCTGTAATCAGTATCATTTCTATCAGTCGGGTCGCCGAACCAATAAGTCGAGCCTCCATAACGTTCGTCATTGACCAATACAATGACGACGGAATTCGTTTGCAGTATGGCGTCATTCATTCCCAATATTTTGCTTGCATAACTGAAAGCCGTTGTATTATTTCCGATGATGCGGTTATCTTCGTTAAAGTAACTGAATAATGCTGTATTTCCTGACTCGGAAGTTCCGGCCCCGCGCTCTTGTGATTCGCAAGCCACTGACCAAACATTGAAATATTCCTTGTAAGTTTTATAGGGTTCGACAGTAAATAAGGCCTCACAAGCTTCTTCTACCGCCAGGTCGAATACTCCCGTTTCTGCAATCAGATCATCGGACGTAAAGCCATCTCCCAGAAAAATCAGGTTAAAGCCGTTTGTGAGTTCACGTTCTCCCTGGTGTTTTTGGACATTTCCGTCTGCCCGGATCCCTCCATCCTGGGAAGCGGTTAATTTCATTGTACGTACGCCGTATTTCAAACGAACGGTTGTCGATCTTTCTTTTTTCTGGCTATTATCCGTAGTTATAAAAACCAGTTCGGAATCTCCCGAACCCACGGTATCTGCAGCTTGTAACCAACCTGTCGTATCGGCAATTTCTACTTTCCAATCCATATTGGTATGAATTTTCAGGGTATCGTAGCTAACTCTTTTATTGAAAGCCAACGATTTCTTGCCGTCCGTCACTTCAAATACCATCGGTTCCTGACGCACAGCCAAACGCATTACATTGTCTCCGCAAGTTACTTTTACAGCCGTTCCTCTTTCGTATATGTCATCCGACGGACTAACCCGGATGACCAACTTTCCTTCAGGGTTCTCCCTGTTTTTTTCCACAGTACACCAATCGGCCATACTTTCGGCTTCCCATCCGGACCCGGCAGTCACGTCAATGACAACAGTATCACCGGCCGCTCTTAGTAAAAGATTATCATCAGAGAATTGTAAAAAGCTATCTAACGTATCGTTATCGCATCCGGACAAAGTCCATAGCATTGTACAGCCGATTGTAACAATTCCCATATATAATCGATGTAAGATTTTGTGTATCATATGCTCGTTATTTTCCGGTTTTTATATTATTTTTCCATTGTTCCAGTCCTTCATTCATCCGCCTGATCAGTTCTTCGGCGGGTATGTATCCCTGTGAAGTATACACGATTTCTCCCTGAGGATCCAGAATCAGATAAGTCGGGAATACACGAATGTTCCATTTTTGAGCCAGTTCTTTGCCTTCATCTTTTTCCATATCGATTTTAAGGCTGATAAAACGGGGATTGAAAAAGTCTCCGGCTTGCTTATCCGGAAAGACTTTAGAGCTCATCATTTTGCAGGGACCACACCAACTGGTGTAACAATCGACAAAAACCGCTTTGTTTTCTTTCCGGGCTTTTGCCAGGGCTTCCTGCAGACCACCTGTTTCAAACCGTATTCCTTGATAGTCTGACAATTCAGTTACAATTTGACGGTAGCGTTCCAGGGTTGAACCTGTCATTCCTGCCATTCTTTCTTTCAGATAAGCGATTGCCTGTTTTTTTTCAGTCTCGTTCATATCTTGCAAACGTCCCAATGTAGCGTCATATCTGACTTTCAAGGCTTCATTCGGCAGGTTCGGGACCATTTTTCCCCAGAGGTCCAGCATTTCCGAATACTTTTTCTGTTGTCTGAAATGCAGAATCTTACACATATCCAACAATTGGTCCCGGTTAAGTGAAGTAAATTCCAGGTGACCGGCTTTTTGTTCTATTTCTGAAATGAAATCCATATCATATACTTTTTCAAACATCATGTAAGGATAAACTTGATGAAAAAGTACCTGTACTATAAAATTCAGTACTTTCTCTCCGTTTTTCTCCACCAACTCATTTCTGTGGTCATAGATAAAACGGAACCATTCGCTGTCATATCTTTTCCCCTTATTCCAAAGGATTTCCCACGACTGTGGCAAATAGAGACCGGCAGAATCGATATGCTCCAAATAATAGTCAGCTACTTCCTGAAATTTCTCATTTTCGTCTGCCGTTTTCAATGTGCCGGCATAGGCTGCTAAAAATTTAAATGACCGGTCACCTTTTTCATAATGCCGGGTCATTCCCGCCAATGAGGTTTTTGGATTCAGGCCTGCTTTCAATTTTTCTTTAAATTCAGGAGCTTTGGCTCCTCCGGAAATCCGGTGTATGATTTCTCCTTTTTCATCCAAAATCAGATAATGGGCATAAAACTTTACCCTGTAACGTTCTGCCAGTTTGCGTCCCTCTTGGGTTTTGGGCATATCCACACGTAAACTGACGAAATGTTTCTGAATAAACGAAACCAAATCGGGATCTGTCAGTACGACAGAGTCCATCAGTACCGAAGGACCGGCCCATCCGGCATAACAATTGAAAAAAATCGGTTTATGTTTCCGGGCGGCCTGTTGCATGGCCTCTTCCAAAGTAGTACAATACTGGATACGTTTGTTCTTTTCTTCTTTAGCCCACACTGTCGAAACAAGCAGACAAAAAACAATCAGGAATATATTTTTCATATGAGTTTGGTTTTTTCTATTTTACTAATCGAACACTATAAGAGGGGCGTACATTTTCAGTTGTACTGATTAAACGGCTTGTCATGCGCCGGATTCCGGAATGATACAGGGATATGTTACGGACGATTCCGTTAGATAAACTGTCCGATATTACAATCTGATCACTGCTCCAGAAGTAAGCACCTTCATTTTTATACACATAACGGGAATTGTAGGCTGTTGACAAGGCATATACGGCAGCTCCGCCATACAAGGCATCAAATCCGATTCCTTGTTCTCCTGTTTTCAATAGCTCACCTGCGTGGCCTCTCCAATTTTCCAGGCCCTCCAATTCTCCGGCATCCATTCCCAAATGACGTTCCAGCATCATCCATTCCGCGTCAGTGGGCAAATGAAATCCTTCCGGAGCTCCTTCTTTTACGGCTTTTAAAGCTCCTTCATACGAATACAGGTAACCGAAACGTGTCAGGTAATCCTGGTCGACCTTAAAATAATAATTTACAGCATCATTCCATATGGCCATCAATTCATCTTTAATATCATCGTGCATATTATAAGACAGGAGGTTAGGAATGGTGTAGTTGCCTACTTGTGTCACAATCCAGTCTACTCCGTAGGGACTGCTCGTATTCAAACGGCCTGCCTCATCGGCAGCCAAAAGCTGTTCGCGCAGATAGAGCAGAAATTTCCGACCGGAATAATTCCGGCAAAAAGTTTGGTAACTATTCATATTTGTACCTTCCAATATGGCACGCTCAGTGCCTCCGTATGATTCTCCGTAAGTCACCAGATCGGCAGCTGTAGCTTCGTCCGGACGGTAACGGAAATTTTCTGCCAGCCAGGTCTGGTTTCCTATGGTCAGGGTTTTATAAACATTTCCTCCTTTATCCGTTACCGTACCGTAGGTAATCCCTTCCGGCTTCGGGATCACAGTCGTCTCATCGTCATCCTGACAAGCCAGTCCTGTCAATACCAGCCCTAGCAGACAACAAAAATATTCGATCTTTTTCATATACAATTCAGTATTATAATTCAACACCTAACTCGTCCCGGATGATGGCATACAGGATTTCATATTTCTTAATCACAAGCGGGGAACTTTCCCAGCGTTCCAGAAATTGTTTCCGGGGATATTTCATCATCTCCTCCAGGTAAAGTTCCAGATCAACATCTGTATTTCTAGGCGTAAAACGGCTTCCATACCCCGGATCATAGCTGACAAACCCCAATGTTCCGACTAATCCCCGGCAATAGAGGGCATAATTATCAAATTCTTCATCCGTCCAGACTCCTTCCGGCCAATTCGGATTGGTAACATTTCCATAGGTCATCATCTCTTTCCGGTAACTGCTGTCCTGTTCCCATTCTTCCACTAGCGGCCAAGGAAACCAAATCTGTAAACTGGCCGAACTTCTCCAATAAGGAATACGTTCGTCCGGGTAAAACTCCCCCCAATTTTTATCATATAGACTTTCATCCAACATATTATTGAAAGCATTCAGTTCGTCACTATAATTCTGAACCTTTAGTTTCACGATTTCATTCCGGTAACCGGCGGCTTTTTCCAGCATATCCTCCATGATGTACGAGCGCAGATTGCCGATGTGGGCAAAGTGATACACCGTGGGGCCGCAGGTATACATCTCCACGTGGCCCGGCGTGTGGGTCCGGAACTCCTCCTTCGTATGGGTGGCAGAATTATACAGATACATAGTCAAGCTCCTTTTGGCTGCAAATTTTAGCTGCAAAATTCGGAAAGCTCCGTGCAGAACAGAAAACGCCTCCCATGCCCGCAGGCATGAGAGGCGAAGCGGCTGCTCCACGGTTCCACTCTCGTTTATCGCTCGATGGCCGGTGACGGCGGCCTGCCGGAGGGCGTCTGCATCCCCCGCACTCCCGGACGCACTTTCGGCCCTTGCTCCGCAGGACGGCTTGCAGCCGGTGGCCGTCCCTCTCTGCCCGGAGCGCCGGGCGTACTCTTTCCGATCAACGTGCTATTTACGGTAACATGGTATCAGGATTTCCCGCCGGTGTCAAGTACGGCTTTTTCCGGCGGGGTACGGTTGACGCTGATCCATATTCAGGTAGGTGCGCTGATAGTGCCACACCAGTCCGGCCTCCAGATCGATGGTTTTGACGGAGAAGATCTGCGGGTCCACCAGAACGTCCTTAGGGAGGGTAATATCATACCGGGCCAGAGAGCACTGGGCATCCTCCGAGAGGAGCCCGCCGCAGGGCTTGGAGAGGTCGCTCCGATAGATGACGGCACAGCGCATGGAGCGGGGCAGCAGCCGAGCCAGTGTGGCACCGGCCGGGCCGCCGCCGACGATGATAAGATCAAAATCCATAGGGATACGGTTACTTGTTCTCTTGGAATACATCCCAGTTTTTGGCGAAGTACTCCACGCCGGAGTAGACGGTGGTCACCAGAATGACGCCCTGGCACACCAGATTCAGCCAGTGGGGGATACCGAAGAGCATCAGGCAGATGCACACCATGGTGCTGGCAGTCTTGACCTTGCCGGACCAGCCTGCGGCGATGACCCGGCCCTTCTCCACGGCAATGAGCCGCATCCCGGACACGGCGAATTCCCGCAGCAGCACCACAGCCAGTACCCAGCCCACCATGTCGCCGGTCTCCACAAACCAGCACAGCGCCGCCATGACCAGACACTTATCCGCCAGCGGATCGGCAAACTTGCCGAAGTCCGACACCTGATTATAGTGCCGGGCCACATACCCGTCCAGCAGGTCCGTCAGGCAGGCCAGAATGTACACCCCCAGCGCCACATAGCGGCTGCCGGGGAAGCCCCAGTATACGATCACAAGAAACAGCGGGATCATAAACACCCGTGCAAGGGTCAGCTTGTTGGCAGTGTTCATAGGCATAGCTTTATTCCTCCTCAGAAAGTTCCTCCACCGCTTCGCCGGTGAGGTCGCCGTCCATGGCGCCGGTGATACGCACCATGACAAAGTCTCCGGGCTCCACATCCCGCTCCGCCGTAAAGAAGATGCACCCGTCGATGCCGGGGCTCTCGGCGTAGCTGCGGCCCACATAGCTCATGGCCTGAACGTCATAGCCGTCGCACAGCACCTCCACGGTGTCGCCCATGCGGCTGTCGTTGAACTCGTCCATGACCTGTGTTTGAATCTCCATTACCAGCTCCGCCCGGCGCTGGGCCTCCTCGGTATCCACCCGGTTCAGCATCTTGGCCGCCGGAGTTCCCTCCTCCGGAGAGTAGGGGAAGGCCCCCACCCGCTGGAGCTTCTGCTCGCCCAAAAAGTCGCACAGCTCCTCGAAGGCCGCCTCGTCCTCATAGGGCAGTCCCGTGATGAGGCTGGTCCGCAGCACCACGCCGGGGATGCGCTCCCGCACCCGGCGGAACAGCTCCTCCAGCCCGGCCTTGGTCTCCCGGCGGCGCATGGCCTTGAGAACGGTGTCGTTGCAGTGCTGGATGGGGATATCCAGATAGTTGCAGATCTTTGCCTCCCCGGCGATGGTGTCAATGAGCTCGTCAGAGAGATTGTCGGGGTAGAGATAGTGGAGCCGCACCCAGTGGAAGGGAAGCCTGCACAGCTCCCGCAGCAGCTCCGGAAGCCGCCGCTCTCCGTACAGATCCACGCCGTAGCGGGTGATATCCTGAGCGATGACGATGCACTCCTGCACCCCGTCCTCCGCCAGCGCACGGGCCTCCTCCAGAATGTCCTCCATCCGGCGGCTGCGGTAGTTTCCCCGCAGGGAGGGGATCACGCAGTAGGCGCAGCGGTTGCTGCACCCCTCAGCAATGCGGAGATAGGCGTACTGCCGGGGGGTGGACAACACACGGGGCAGCTCCTCCACGGGGCCGTTGATGTCGGCAAAATGGCGGCACTCCTGACCGTTCACCACCTGCTCCAGCGCCGTGACGATGTCACCGAAGCAGCCGGTTCCCATGATGCCGTCGATCTCCGGCAACTCCTCCAGAATGTCCGCCTGATACCGCTGGCTGAGACAGCCCGTTACCAGAATTTTGCCCACCTCACCGGCGGCCTTCAGCTCCGCCGCCGCCAGAATGGTATCGATGGCCTCGCTCTTGGCGCTGTCGATGAAGCCGCAGGTGTTGATGACCACCACGTCGCTGCCGGAGCAATCCTCCTGCACGGTATGTCCGGCCTGCAGGCACAGGGCCATCATCTGCTCGGTGTTCACCCGGTTTTTGTCGCAGCCCAGGGATATAAATGATACATTCATGCTGTGTTTCCTCTGATGTTTGGTATGTGGATTTGTGATCTTGCAAAGGAGCATTCAAGGGGATGCGCTCCAGATAGACGATAAAAATGTGATCTGCTGCCGCCGGAGGTGGTTTTGCATAGGAGCAATTTACCTTTGGGAAGGGATCCTCCCTATTCCTCCGCCATTTCCTCGCCCAGACGGTTCAGCACCGGACGGATCTCCTGCCAGGAAAAACCCCGCCGCTGGAGAGCGGCAGCCAGCTTGCGCTGCGTCTCTCGATCAAGGGGCTTCCCTTTACACTTGCTGCGGATAAAGCGCTCGATGGCCTCCTCGCCCTCCGGCAGCAGGGCCAGCGCATCGTCCCACAGCTCCTGCGGGATGCCCCGGCGCTGCAGCTCCTGCCGCACCCGGCCGGGGCCGTAGCCCATGGCGGCATAGTGCCGGGCAATGGCGGCGGCGTAGGCCGACTCGTCCACGGCCCCCAACTCCTCCAGCCACTGGGCTGTATCCTCCGCCAGCTCCCGGTCGCCGCCCTTACGGGTCAGGTGCTCCATCACCTGCTTTTTCGAAAGCATTCGGCTGCCGGTGAGTCGGGCGCCACGGGCCTTCATCTCCGACCGCTTGGCGGACTGCTCCACCTGCGCCAGCAGCTGCTCCGGAAGCTCCAGACCGGGCCGCAGCCCGAAGACCAGCAGCTCCTGCTCCGTCACCCGCAGCAGGTCGCCCCCCTCCAGAAACACCAGTACCCGATCCTTCTTGCGGCGGGATGGCTCGATGCGATCAATCCGCATCGTCGAAGTCGTCGGCGGATACATCCACCGCACGGCCTGCGGCCCGTGCCGCCACCTTGGACTGATTGCTCATCAGCTTGTGGAAATCACGGCGGATGTTGGCCTCCAGTGCGTCGGCCTCGTCGGGATGATCCCGCAGATATTGCTTGGCGGCATCACGGCCCTGCCCCAGGCGCACCTCGCCCATGTTGAACCAGGAGCCGCTCTTCTGTACCAGATCCAGCTTTACGCCCAGATCCAGCATCTCGCCCAGCTTACTGATGCCCTCGCCATACATGATATCGAACTCCGCCTCCCGGAAGGGGGGCGCCACCTTGTTCTTGACCACCTTGGCACGGGTGCGGTTGCCGATCATCTCGCCGCCGGACTTCAGCGTCTCGATGCGGCGCACGTCGATGCGGACGGAGGCGTAGAACTTCAGCGCCCGACCGCCGGTGGTGACCTCCGGGTTACCGTACATGACGCCCACCTTTTCCCGCAGCTGGTTGATGAAGATGACCACGGTATTGGTCTTGGCGATGATGCCCGTCAGCTTCCGCAGCGCCTGACTCATGAGCCGGGCATGGAGCCCCACGAAGCTGTCGCCCATCTCACCCTCGATCTCGGCACGGGGGACCAGAGCGGCCACGGAGTCCACCACC
>ERZ857745.4073-NODE-4073-length-13144-cov-3.702498_pt1 | contig 13144 bp, 10 predicted proteins | sample MGYA00519699_ERZ857745 | MGnify/ENA primary metagenome ERZ857745 (study PRJEB31778, sample SAMEA3449357) | human gut metagenome | biome: human gut; feature: human-associated habitat; material: faeces | place: United Kingdom | collected 2010/2012 ...
CCTCTCCGATGAGGATGCGGCCTATGTGACGGAGCAGTTTACGGACATCGTGAAGGAGTACCTCCGGTGATGCTGCGGAAGTGGGAGGATCTGCCGCAGGAGATGCAGACGGAGGAAGTCCGCCCGTACTATGACCTGCTGCGAAGGAAGCAGGGGAGTCTGCTATGCAAGCGGCTGTTCGATATTCTGGCGTCACTGGTGCTGCTGGTGCTGCTGAGCCCGGTATTTCTGGTGCTGGCCATTGCCATCAAGCTGGACTCCCACGGCCCGGTGTTTTACCGGCAGGTGCGGGTGACCCAGTACGGGCGTGAGTTTCGCATTTTCAAGTTCCGCACCATGGTGCAGAATGCCGACCGCATCGGCAGTCAGGTGACAGTCAGCGGCGACAGCCGCATCACACGGGTGGGCAAGGTCATTCGAAGCTGCCGTCTGGACGAGATCGGCCAGTTACTGAACGTGCTGGGCGGCTCCATGTCCTTTGTGGGGACACGGCCGGAGGTACCCAAGTACGTGGCCCGCTACACCCCGGAGATGATGGCCACCCTCCTGCTGCCGGCAGGAGTGACCTCCGAGGCCAGCATCCGCTACAAGGACGAGGCGGAGCTGCTGGACAAGGCGGAGGACGTGGACGAGACGTATGTGCAGCAGGTGCTGCCGGGGAAAATGGCATATAATCTGGCGAGCATCCGGCGCTTTGGCTTGGGGCAGGAGCTGCTGACCATGCTGCGGACGGTCAAGGCCGTGCTGTAAGAGGGCGGACACAGAGGTTGCAATTCCGGACCGCAGGGAGTATAATACTCCGTTGCGGTGATAACCGAGGAAGAAGAACAGAGAGGACGCCGCCTGCCCCCAGCGGGCCGGGTGGCGGTGAGAGGTCAACTATGGAAGAAAAGAAAGAGGTCACGATACAGGAGATCCAGAGCAAGCTCCTGGAGATCCTGCTGTATTTTCAGAAGTTCTGTCAGGAGAACGGACTGGGCTTCGTGCTGGCCGGCGGCACCTGCTTGGGCGCCGTGCGCCACAAGGGCTTCATCCCCTGGGACGACGACGTGGACGTGTTCATGCTGCGGGACGACTATGAAAAGCTCTGCCGTATCTGGGACGAAAAGGCGGACACAGAGCACTACTCCTGCGTCCGCTCCAACGATCGATTCAACATCCGTCACTCCGCCACGGAGATCAAGGACAACAACACCACCTTCATCAACCGCCACAGCGTGGATCTGGATATCCATCAGGGGCTGATGATCGACGTGATCCCGCTGGACGCCGTACCCAAATCCAAGTGGAAGCAGCTGTGGCAGATGGTGGACTCCATGATGTACTGCTGCTTCAACTTCCAGCGCCTGCCCGCCCACAAGGGCAAGGTCACCTACTACGCCGAGAAGCTGGCGCTGACGCTGGTGCCGTCCTTCAAGGCCCGGTACAAGATGTGGAAGGGCGCCGAAAAGCGGCTGAGCCGCTACTCACTGGCGGATGCGGAGTACGTCTCCTCCTTCGGCGAGGGCGCCACCATCATGCGCCAGCGGTTCCCCATCCGGTGGTTCCGCCATCCGGTGTATCTGGAGTTCGAGGGCCATCAGATGCCGGTGCCGGAGGACTATGACAAGTGGCTGACCATCTCCTACGGCGACTATATGCAGCTGCCGCCTCCGGAGGAGCGGGTCTACCGCCACGATGCGGTATTCATCGATCTGGAGCACAGCTACAAGCAGTATAAGGGCATCCACTACTGTGTGGATGAAAAGAAAGCGTGAGAGTCATGTCGAAGCTGAGAAATATGTTCTCCACCCGGAAGTGTATGCAGATCGCACCGGAGACGGAGATGATGCACGAGCTGACGCCGGAGGAGCTGAAGGCGCTGCAGGCGTGCTTTCTGGAGATCATCAAGGACATCGATCGGGTGTGTCAGGAGCACGGCCTGTGCTATATGGCCGCCGGCGGTACTGCCTTGGGTTCCGTGCGCCACAAGGGCTTTATCCCCTGGGACGACGACGTGGATATCCTCATGCCCCGTGAGGATCTGAACCGCTTCGTGGAGCTGTTCGAGGAGTGCATGGGGGACAAGTACGAGCTTACCACCCCCAATTCCGACAAGTACCAGCTGGAGAGCATGATCTCCGCCGTATATAAGAAAAACACCCTGAAAGCGGCGTTTCTGGACTATAACACGCCGTTTCCCAAGGGCGTTCACATCGATATCTTCGCCATTGAGTCCGTCCCCAGAAACCCCATTGTCCGGGGCATCAAGGGTGTAACGGCCATGGGCCTGCAATACATTGCGGTATCCACCCTGTTCTACCACTACCGCAGCCCGGAGAAGAAGAAGTTCTTCAGCCAGTCCTCCGCCGGAAAGTTCAACTATGGCCTGCGGTGCACAGTGGGCTTCCTGTTCTCCTTCCGCCCCTATAAGAAGTGGGGCGACCTGTTTGACCGCTTCGTGCGGTGCAAGAAGGACACGGGACTGTGGGCCGTTCCCACGGATATCGGCCACTATTTCGGACATATTATGCCCAAAGAGGTATATTATCCCCCCATCAAGGGGCCGTTTGAGGACTTTTCCATCAACCTGCCTCACGACCCGGACACCTATCTGAAGAATCAGTACGGCGATTACTGGGTCATCCCGCCGGAGGCCGACCGGGAGAAGCACTATTCCGTGGGCTTCTGTCTGGACTGCGCCGCCGAGGAACAGAAAAAGGACGGAGCACAGGACCAATGAGCACGCATCCCATTGACATCGTGATCCCATGGGTGGACGGGTCTGACCCGGTCTGGCAGGCGGATCACGCCAAATACCGGGCCTCCAAAAGCGCCGACAATCACCCCGCCCGCTACCGGGAGTGGGGGCTGTTTCGCTATTGGTTCCGGGGCATCGAGCAGAACGCCCCGTGGGTGCGAAAGGTACACCTGCTGACCTACGGACACCTGCCTGCATGGCTGGAGCCTGACCATCCCAAGCTGCACATCGTCAACCACCGGGACTTCATCCCGGAGGAGTATCTGCCTACCTTCAGCTCCCATACCATCGAGCTGAATATGCACCGCATCCCGGATCTGGCGGAGCACTTCCTCTACTTCAACGACGACGTGTATCTGATGAAGCCCTCCCGACCGGAGGATTTCTTCCGGGACGGCCTGCCCCGTGATACGGCGGTGATGGGCGTCATCAAAAACAACGACACCGCCAACTTCATGCCCTATATCATGCTGAACATGATGGCGCTGGTGAACATGAGCTTCGATAAGCGCAGCGTCATCCGGCAGAATTTTGGCAAGTGGTTCTATCCCGGCTACGGAAAGGGCCTGCTGTATAACCTGTACCTCCTTCCGTGGGGGGACTTCACAGGCTTCCGCAATTACCACTCCTGCGTCTCCTTCTGCAAGAGCACGCTGGAGGAGGTGTGGGACAGGTTCCCGGAGGTGCTGGACGCCACCTGCCGCCACAAATTCCGGGACCGGGCGGACGTGAACCAGTACCTGTTCCGGTACTGGCAGCTGGCCAGCGGCCGGTTTGCCCCCAAAAAGCCCGACAGCACCTATCTCACCATCGGCAAGCAGAGCGAGTCGGAGGTGGAGCGGCTGCTGCGGGGCGGGAAGTACCGGGTGGTCTGCGTCAACGACGACCCTATGGACTTCGATTTCGATACGGAGCGGCAGCAGCTGGTGGATATCTTCCAGCGGGCCTTCCCCAGGCCCTCCGCCTTTGAGCGGTCATGAGCCGCTCCCGAAACTGAGAGAACGGACGGATGCTATGAAAAAGCTCTCACGAGCCAAAAATACCATGCGGAATACCCTTTGGGGCGCCATCTACCGGGTGGCCACCCTCATCGGGCCGTTTGCCATCAAGACCATTATCATCAAGGAACTGGGGCAGGAGTATAACGGCCTGTCCACCCTGTTCACCTCCGTGCTGACGGTGCTGAATCTGGCCAATCTGGGCTTTAACAGCTCCTTGGTGTTCACCATGTACAAGGCCATTGCCGAGGATGACAAGCCGGCCCTGTGCGCCATGCTGAAATTCTACCGGAAGGTCTACCGCATCGTGGGTTTGGTGATCCTGGGCATGGGTCTGGCGGTGATGCCGTTTTTGCCATGGCTGGTGAAAAACGAGTGTCCGCCGGATGTGAACCTGTACGTCCTCTTCGCCATCTACCTGTCGGAGAGCGTGCTGGATTACCTGATGTTCGCCTATAACAACGCCACGTTTACCGCCTTTCAGCGCAACGACGTGACGCTGAAGATCTCCACCGTGCGCTATGTGGTGCAGTATACCCTGCAGGCGGCGGTGCTGCTGATCTTCTCCAATTACTATGCCTATATCATCCTGCTGCCGCTGATGGTGATCCCCAACAACGTGGCGGTGTATCTGGCGGCCCGGAAGCACTACCCGGACATCGTGTGTCAGGGTGAGTTGGACCCGGTGACCAAAAAGGACATCTATAAGCGGGTGGGGACGCTGTTCGGCCATAAGCTGGGCAACACCTTTCTGGTGAGCATCGACAGCATCATCATCTCCTCCTTTCTGGGCCTGACGGCGCTGTCGCTGTATAGCAACTATTACTATATCCTCACCGCCGTCAATGGCCTGGTGGAGATCGTCACCAACGGCAGCCTCTCCGGCATCGGCAATAAACTGCTGACGGACTCCCGTGAGGACAACTACCGGTTCTTCAAAACCATGACCTATGGCTGGGTGGCGCTGGTGGGCGGCGCAGCAGCGTGTATGCTGTGCTTTTACCAGCCCTTCATCGCCGCCGTGTGGCTTGGCCCGGAGTATCTGCTGGATGAGCGGCTGATGATGCTCATCGTGCTGTACTTCTTCTCGTGGATGTTCCGCATCATGCAGCTGACCTACCGGGATGCGGCGGGCCTGTGGACGGAGGATTGGCTCAAGCCCTATGTGGGCATGGCCGTGAATCTGGTGGGCAGCATCTGGATGGTGAAGGCCACCGGCAGCATCGCCGGCGTGCTGGTTCCCACCATTCTGGTGTTCTTCTTCATCTATACCCCGTGGGAAGCGTGGGTGGTGGTGAAATACCAGTTCTACCGCAGCTGGAACGAATACATGGGAAAGCTGCTGGGCTATGTGCTGCTGGCCTTTGCCGCCTGCGCCGCCTGCTACGGTGCGTGCCGGTGGCTGTCGCCGGACAATACCATCCTGTCACTGCTGCTGAGGTGCGTCATCGTGGGCGTTATCTACCCCGGCATCTGGCTGGGCGTCACCGGACGCACGGCGGAGTGGAAGCAGCTGTGGGGCATTCTGCTGCGCTTTTTGCCCAAGGGGAAAAAGGCCGCATAATCTATACAAAGTAGGAGTTATACCATATGCAAAAGAGAGAACTGCGGCGTGCGGTATTCGGGAATGAGAGCTGTATCGGACGGCTTCCGTGGCTGAACACGGCGGTGCTGGTGTATGTAGGCGTGACGGTGGTGAGCTTTGTGCTGCTGCAGATCGCCCCGGTGCTGACGTGGATGGCCAAAACCCCGCTGTACCACATTTCCACCTATTTGGGACTGATAGGCGCTGTGCTGATGGCGCTGGATCTGTTCACCAACCGGGGCCTCTGGCGAGGTATCTGGTGCTGGCTGCTGTATGGCGTGGCCTTTATGGATGTCATCGCCTCCCTGCGTACCATACGCTACGGCGTGAAGGACAACCTTTTTGACCTGTGCTGGGTGGTGATCCAGTTTGCGCTGGTGTACAGTCTGGCCCAGCGGGTAGGCAAGGAACGGATGCGCCGGTTCCTGCGGAACCTGTTCTATGTGGTGCTGGTCATCTGGGGCATTGCCTGCTGCGTGGGCCTGTATCAATATCTGTTCCGCATCGGCTATACATATGTCGCCAATCCCAATACCACCAGCCCGGAGCTGACACGGCAGGGCTATTATCAGAGCCGCCTGTTCGGCCTGTTCATGGGTCTGGACTATGCGGCATATACCAGCATGTTCCTGTTTGCCGGCTGTATGCAGGGGGTCGTGACCCGTGGAAAACACTGGGCGGGCCGTGCGGCACTGGCCGTGGCGGCGCTGGTGCTGGTCACGCACGTGATCCTCAGCGTGTCCCGCAGCGCCCTGATCGCCCTGATCCTGTATGCCTTCTGCTTCACGGTGCTGCTGGTGCGTAACCGCTGCGGCAGTATGAATCAGCTGAAACGGCTGGGTGTCAGCGTGTTGGCCGGTGTGTGTGCCGTGGTGGTGTGCTGGGGCTGTACGGAGGGTATCTGGGCTGGTATGCAGCATATGGCCGTGGGTACCGTCATCGAGGAGCCGGATGCCATCGAGCGGTCACAGGAGGGCGATGTCTCCAACAACCGCTTCGAGATCTGGAGGGACTATATATCCCTTGCCGGTGAGATCGGCCCTGCGGGACTGTCCCTGTCCAACTACAACGACTATATCGGCGACCAGCATCCGGAGATGTACATCGTGCGCTACTTTACCGATCAGTTCAAGGATACGGTGAAAACGGATCTGGTCTACGAGTCCCATAACAACTATTTGTTTGTGTTTATCAGCACAGGCTTTGTGGGAGCAGGGCTGTTCCTGTGCTTCTTGGTGCTGGTGCTGGTGCGGGTGATTCGCTATATCCTGCGGCATCCGCAGCTGTCCCTGTGGACGATCACGACACTGGCGGTGGTGGCCTTCGGACTGGTGGAGGCGCTGTTCATGAACAGCGTATTCCTGAAGATCAATGATGTGTCCTTTATTTTCTGGCTGGCGCTGGGTGCGCTGATGCTGGAAACGGAAGATAAGGTGCCTGCGGCAGAGCGTACTCTGTGACAGGTACCGGTGAAAGGAGAATATAGTTTTATGGACATCAAAAAGGATCATATCAACTTTGCGGTGGGTCCGGTTCAGATCTCGGAGGAGATCTCCCGGATCGGTGCAGACCCCGTGCCCTACTTCCGCACGCCGGACTTCTCCGCCCTGATGAAGGAGAACGAGGCGCTGCTCAAGGAGTTCATGGATGCCCCGGAGGATGCCAGAGCGGTATTCCTCACCGGCTCCGGCACGGCCTCCATGGATGCCGTCACCCAGAACGTGTTCACCAAGGACGACCGGCTGCTGGTGGTGGCCGGCGGCAGCTTCGGCCACCGCTTCTGCGAGATCTGCGAGGTCTACGGCATCCCCCATACGGCAATCGAACTGCGGCAGGGCCACGCCCTGACCCCCGCCGATCTGGCCCCCTATGCCGGACAGGGCTACACGGGCTTTCTGGTGAATATGCACGAGACGTCCACCGGCGTTTTGTACGATATGGACATGATCTCCGCCTTTTGCCGTGAAAACGGTCTGGTGCTGGTGGTGGATGCCATCAGTGCATTTCTGGCCGATGACGTCAGTATGAAGCGTTGGGGCGCCGACGTGGTGTTCACCGGCTCCCAGAAGGCACTGGCCGTGCCTCCCGGCATCTCCATGATGGTGCTCAGCAGCCGGGCTGTGGAGCGTATCTACGCCAACCGTCCCGCCTGCTACTATCTGGACCTGAAGGCCGCCCTGAAAAACGGGGAGCGGGGCCAGACCCCCTTCACTCCGGCGGTGGGCATCCTTATCCAGATCAATGCCCGCCTGAATCAGATCAAACGGGACGGCTTTGCAAACGTACAGGCCCAGATCCGTGCCATTGCCAAGGATTTCCGCTCCCGCATCGGGAAGTATCCCTTCCACATCGTGTCCGATTCCCTGTCCTATGCGGTGACGCCGCTGTCTCCCAACAATCCGGAGGTGTCCGCCCACCAGCTGTTCCTGACCCTGAAGGACGAGTACGGCATTATCATCTGCCCCAACGGCGGCGAGCTGGCGGATAAGGTGTTCCGGGTGGGCCACATCGGCCACCTGACCGTGGAGGATAACGACGCACTGTTCCGGGCCTTTGACGACCTCATGGCCCGTGGGATTCTGAAGGCTTGATCGATATATTACAAGGAGGAAGAAACATGAAAGTTCTGTTGCTTGCGGCGGGTCGAGGCACCCGCATCAGCCGGTATTTGGCCGGCAACCCCAAGTGTACCGTGGACATCGGCGGTCAGAAGCTGATCCAGTACACCATCGAGCTGTTCCACAAGAAGGGCATCACCGACATTGCCATGGTGCTGGGCTACCGGGCGGAGGTCATTCAGGAGACGCTGAAGGACTACGAGGGCATCCGCTACTTCTATAACCCCTTCTTCGACGTCACCAACAGCATCGCCTCGGCGTGGTTCGCTAAGGACTTCCTGTCCCAGTACGATGACACCCTCATCATGAACGCCGACGTGTATCTGGAGGAGACACTGCTGGACCGCATCCTGGAGTGCCATAAGTCTCCGGTGATGTTCGCCGACGGCACCCGCAAGGAGGAGGCCGACTACAAGTATAAGTACGAGAACGGCCTGCTGGTGAAGTACGGCAAGGAGCTCACCGGCAGCGATATCACCGGCGAGTACATCGGCATCGGCCGCTTCAGCAAGGATTTCATGCCGGAGTTCATGGAGAAGCTGGACGGCATGATCCGCACCCAGCAGCACAGCGTCTGGTGGGAGAATATCCTCTATGAAATGGTGGGCAAGCGCCCGGTATACGTGGAGGAGATGGACGGCCTGTTCTGGGCCGAGGTGGACTATGTGGAGGACTATGAGCGCATCCTCCGCTTCCGTGGCTATAAGGCAGACTTCTCCCTGAACGTGGAGAAGATCTGAGGGAGGACAGGCGGCCCGGCGTCAGCCGGAAGGAAGAACGGATGAAACAAGAAAACGGCAAAAGAGCCATGACCGCCGGACTGCGGCGGACGATGGTGATCTTCGTGCTGGATATGCTGTGCATCGCCGGGTCCTTTTTCCTGGCGCTGTGGATGCGGTTTGAGTTCCGTCTGGGGGCCATCCCTCAGATGTACCTCAACGAGTATTTGAAGATCATCGGGCCGTGGATCGTCATCTGTCTGGTGGTGTTCCAGCTATTCCGGCTGTATAACAGCATCTGGAGCTTTGTCAGCATCGACGAGCTGTTCCGCATCATTCTGGCCTATGGCGTGCTGCTGGCAGCCGGACTGGCCTATGTGCTGATCCTGAAGATCGATATGCCCCGCTCCTTCTACTTTGCGGGCTTTATCATGAGCTTCATGTCCACCACGGCGCTGCGGTTCTCCTACCGATTCATGCGCCAGTTGATGGCGGGGATCAGCACGGAGAAGAGCGAGCGGGACCGCATTCTGATGATCGGCGCCGGCGAGGCCGGACGCCAGCTGATCCGGGAGATCAATTCCAATCCCCGGCTGGGCAGCCGGGTGGTGTGCATCATCGACGACAACCCCAGCAAGCGCCGCCGGTATCTGGACGGTGTAGAGATCGCCGGCGGGCGGCAGGAGATCCCCGATGCGGTGAAGAAGTACCAGGTCAATAAGATCATTTTCGCCATCCCCACCTGCGACGGACAGGACCGCAAGGAGATTCTGGACATCTGCAGCAAGACCGGCTGCCGGGTGCAGGCGGTGCCGGGGATGTTCCAGCTGGTCAACGGCGAGGTCAGTGTCAGCAAGCTCCGGGACGTGGAGCTGCAGGATCTGCTGGGCCGTGACCCTATTCAGGTGAATCTGGAGGAGATCTGCCGGTATATCTCCGGCAAGGTGGTGATGGTCACCGGCGGCGGCGGTTCCATCGGCAGCGAGCTGTGCCGCCAGATCGCCAAAAGCAACCCCGAACAGCTGATCATCTTCGATATTTATGAGAACAACGCCTACGATATCCAGATGGAGCTGCGCCACACCCATCCGGAGCTGAATCTGGAGGTGCTCATCGGCTCCGTGCGGGACATGGGCCGTCTGGACGATGTCATGGCCAAGTACCGGCCGGAGCTGGTGTTTCACGCCGCCGCCCACAAGCACGTCCCCCTGATGGAGGACAGCCCCAACGAGGCCATCAAGAACAACGTCTTCGGCACCTATAAAATGGCCATGGCCTCGGTGAAGTACGGTGTGAAGAAGTTCGTGCTGATTTCCACGGATAAGGCGGTGAACCCCACCAACATCATGGGCGCCTCCAAGCGCATAACCGAGCTTGTCATGCAGATGATGGACACCGTGTCCGACACCGATTTTGCCGCCGTGCGTTTCGGAAACGTGCTCGGCTCAAACGGCAGCGTCGTGCCCTTCTTCAGAGACCAAATTGCAAAGGGCGGCCCCGTCACGGTCACCCACCCCGAAATGCGCCGCTATTTTATGACCATTCCCGAGGCCTGCCAGCTCGTGCTTGAGGCGGGAGCCATGGCAAAGGGCGGAGAAATATTCGTTCTCGATATGGGTCAGCCGGTGCTTATAAGCGACCTTGCAAAGGATATGATCCGTCTTTCGGGATTTGAACCGGATAAGGACATAAAGATCATATATACGGGCCTTCGTCCCGGTGAAAAGCTGTTTGAGGAAATCAGCCTTGCCGACGAGGACGTCGACCGCACTTCAAACAAGAAGATTATGATTATGAAGCCCATGGCCTTTGACGAATCGTGGCTTGCCTCAACCATAAAGGAGCTTGAGGCCTCGGTTAAGGAAGAGGACATTCATGTGATGTTTGATCTGGTAAGGGAGCTTGTTCCCACCTTTAATCACAAGGCATAGAAAGGCGAGAATTAAATGATACGGCAATTTGACCGTCTCCCCGATGCGGTTCGGCTTGAGGAAGTGAGACCCTATTTCGAAAGTCTGAGCAAAAAGAGATTTCAGCTTTTTTTAAAAAGGCTTTTCGACATCGCGGTCGCGCTTATTGTGCTTGTTGTGCTTTCACCGATTTTCCTTGTTGCCGCCGTTTCCGTTGCGGTGAGCTCCAAGGGCCCCGTTTTTTATCTTCAGCAGCGCGTCGGGCTTTACGGCAAGCCCTTTAAGATAATAAAATTCCGAACCATGGTTACCGACGCCGACAAAAAGGGCGCGCAGATAACCGTCGGAGGGCGCGACCCGCGCATAACTTCCGTCGGATATGTGCTGAGAAAGACAAGCGTCGACGAGCTCCCCCAAATGATAAACATTCTCAAGGGAGACATGAGCCTTGTGGGCACCCGCCCCGAGGTCAAGCGATATGTTGACGAATATACCCCGGAAATGATGGCAAGTCTGTTGCTTCGCCCGGGTGTCACGGGGCAGTCGAGCCTTAAATACAGCTGTGAAAATGATATGCTTAAGGACGCCGACGATCCCGAGCGGTTTTACATCGAGGAAATTCTCCCCGACAAAATGGCCATCAACCTTGATTACACCATGAATTTTTCGGTGGGTCTCGACCTTAAAATACTTTGCAAAACCGCCGTTTGTGTTTTCAAGCGGTAGAGCTGTTGATTATTATTCGAGCGAATTTTGAAACCTTGTTTTGAAATTCGCTTTTTTAGGAGGAAAAACCATGGCGGGAAATTCTTCGCAAAAGCAAAAGCTGCTTCATGTGGCCGATATTTTGAATAAAAAGACCGACGAACAGCATCCGCTGACCGCCGACGAAATTGTTGCCGAGCTTGAGAAACGGGGAATTTTTGCCGAGCGTAAATCGGTTTACTCCGACATACAGGAGCTTCGGGATTTCGGCCTCGACATTTTAAAGACCCGTTCGGTCAAAAGCGGGTTTTACCTCGTGTCGCGGGATTGGGACCCGGTGGAAATAAGGCTGCTGTGCGACGCCGTGCTGTCGGCCGAATTTATCACGGGCAACAAGAGTCGGGAGCTTGTGGACAATCTGTGCGGCTCTTTAAGCGAAAATCAGGGCGCCGAAATAAAAAAGCAGCTTTTCCTCGAAAACCGCAAAAAGGAAAAAAACGAAGAGATATATTATAACATAGACAAAATTCAGCGGGCCATTTCGGAGAGCAGGAAAATCCATTGCACCTACCGCCGCCGCAAGGCTCAGTGGGGAGGTAAAATCGCCACCGAGTCGAAGGAATTCACCGTCAGCCCCTATGCTCTGCTTTGGGAGGACGACCGCTATTATCTCATGCATCTTCGCCTCGACCGCATAAAATCGGCCGAAATAACCGACAGTCCCTCCCGCAGCTTTGAGGAGGTTTCGGAATATAAAAATACCTTTGACGTGGCCGACTATGCGAGAAAAATCTCCAACGCCTTCGGAGGAAAGACCGAAACGGTGGAGCTTAAATGCAAAAACGAAATGCTGGAGCAGATGTTTGACCGATTCGGGGACGACATTCGCATAAGAGCGCTTTCCGACGGCTGTTTCACATTCAAGGTGTCCATGGCGCAAAGCGCGGGGCTGACCGCCGATATTGTCAGCTTCGGTGATTCGGTTGAGGTTCTGCGCCCCGAGAGTTTAAGAAAATCCGTGCTTGAAGCGGCCGAAAAGATCTGCCGTCTCTATAAAAAATAATCTTTAAAAAACAGCAAAGCTCCCTCAAAAATTCTTTGAGGGAGCTTTTTCTTATGACAAGCCGCAAACGTCGACTTATAATATTTTATTGTTGCCGTAGAAAAACAGCGCCACCGTTCCGGGGCCTACATGGGAGCCGGTCACAGGCTCATAATAAACGGTCATGCTCTTTCCGATAAAACCCTTTTCTCTGAGCAGCTCAAGAAGATATGCCGCCGCATCGGGATTGTCGGCATGGGCGATTCCCACGGGCGCCGCCTTGTCAAGAACCTGCGCCTCATATCGGTCGGCGAGAGCGGAAAGGGCGGCCTTTGCGCCTCTGACCTTGCCGTACATGACGATTTTTCCGTGGCTGTTGCCTCTGAGAAGAGGGCGGATGTTGAGCAGCGAGCCGATAAGGGCCACGGGACCCGAAACCCTGCCCGTGCGCTTGAGATAATTTATGTCGTCAACGGTGAGACATTGGCACATTTTCGGAGTGCGGCGGCGGATTTTTTCGGCCACCTCGGAAGCGGTCATGCCGCGGTCGAGATACATGGCTGCGTCAAGCACCAAAAAGCCCTCGCCGAGAGAGGCGGCCACCGAGTCGACTATTTCCACCGTCCGCTCGGGAAAACGCTCTCTTAATTCTTCGGCGACGTTTTCGGCCATGTTTATGGAACCGCTCAGTCCCGACGACATTCCCACATAAAGAACGTCATGACCCTCCTCGAGAGCCTTTTCAAAATAGCTTTCAAAGGTACCGAGGTTTATCATGGAGGTGTTGACCACGCGGCCGTTTCTCATTTCGTCATAAAAGCTCTTGC
>ERZ857745.4083-NODE-4083-length-13123-cov-3.453398_pt1 | contig 13123 bp, 6 predicted proteins | sample MGYA00519699_ERZ857745 | MGnify/ENA primary metagenome ERZ857745 (study PRJEB31778, sample SAMEA3449357) | human gut metagenome | biome: human gut; feature: human-associated habitat; material: faeces | place: United Kingdom | collected 2010/2012 ...
AGTTGGCGTTAGACAAAGCAAGGAGGCTTTTTTTTACTTCCGCAGAATAAGGACCATAGCTTCCTTTTTTGAAAACAAAGCCGGTCTGAATTCCAGAACGGGTCAACACATAACAAATTTTCTGAAAAATAACTCTGCCAACATGCAACGAATAACGCTGCTCATTTACTTGACGCACTACTTCAAGAATTAGAAGCCATTTGTCATTGAAAGGAATACATTTTACCCCTTCAAGTGCACCATGGGCTGTTTTGGCGTGTTCCAGATATTGAAATGTCAGTTTTTCCTGTGGCGTTCCATAAGGAGCATAAATTTCAATTTCGATTGGCAAATCTTTTAATGCCCTATACATCTCTGGACCAACATCGTCCCAGCTTAGGCCGCCATTTCCACAGCCCAGAGGGGGAAATGCGACGGAAGTTATGCCAAGAGCCTGATAGGACTGTTGAAACCATTTTAAACCTTCAGAGATATAAGAAAATTTTGATGGAGAACGCCAATTGTTTTTTGTCGGGAAATTGATAATGGAAACACCAGTTAAATCACGATAAAGATAAGGATGCCCAGGCTTTACACGTCCAGACTTGCAGAGAGCCTGATATTCATCAAACATACGGGGATATTTGTTTTTGAAATCAAGAGCAATTCCCTTACCCATAACGCCTACACAGTTAACTGTATTTACCAAAGTGTTGCACTGACTATCAAAAATATTCCCCAGCAGAATTTTCATTCGCATTCCTCCTTTCGAAAGAATACTTTTGGTTTAACGATGATCCGTTTCTGAAAGCCTTGAAGAAATAGTGAGTGCTGCGCGTAGTCATTTACAACAATAGCGCCGACAATATATTCATATGCTATTTCATTCGGCACTAATATTTCCGCACACTTGATGCGTTTACGTTTTAGCTGCTCATACGGGTCGTCGTCAGTCCACCATTCGTTATAGATTCTGACAAAGTCTAGTCTCTGGATGCCTTCTTCCGAAGGATAGAAGCGACTGTATTCACTGGCAGCGTTTCCGTCTGAAACAATCGTCCCCTCAAAATCGAGCACGGATGCTGAAATGGCCAGCACGCATAGTGATTCTGCGATATTTTGTCGCTTGTACATCATTGGATTGCGTGGATCAAAATAAGCATTTGCATAAGAGTGTAATGGGCCGCCATTTGGAATGATTACATCGTTGCGTCGAGATTGCACATCAGACATGGCAATCGATGCGTGTTTCATTGTCGCAGCTCGGTTGTAGGAAAGAAGTCCATGACGGATTACGGAGGGAATATTGCTGATTGATTGAATATTATAAACGCTTTTTTATGTGTCTTATCAAAAAATAGTTTGCTTGGAATAGGCATGACCAGCACCCTCCTTCCTGTAAACTTATGATTCGCAAAATACAAACCATATAATGCACTTTGATTATATCATGATAAAGCAAGCAAGGCAACGCTTAGCCAGTTGAATTTTTTAGGTCTGCTATAATTCCAAATTGCTCAATTCTCTCGAACCGCCATTACAACAAACCGCCCATCCGTGCCGCTGTAGGTGCGGTCGCAGGTGATGAGCGTCAGAAGGTGGTCGTCGCCGGTTACGGTCATATCGTTCTCATGCAGACTTGCGGACTTCACAAAATCCATGAAGCACGCAAAATCATCTTCGGTTTCAAAATCGGCTTTTTCCGGCGTGAAATCATCATAGCGCATATTAAACGCGGCGAACACCTTGTAGATATAAGCGCCGTTCAACGTGTCCAGATGAATTGTCCGATGCGCCTGATAGAACTCCGCTTTCTTGTAGGAAAGCAGCGGGCTGAACATTACGGTCGGTTTGGAGCGGATGTTGTGACCATAGATGGCGATGTTGCGGGATGGTCGGCTGAAGCTGGTATCGCCGGTGGCAAACAGCGTTCCCAGAGAGCTGGTCGAGCCGGTAAAGCTGTGCTTGAGATAATAGGCGGTATCGTAGGTGAACACGACTGGGTAATTGACGGGCGTGTTCGGGATGCTCAGCCATGCGGCAAAATCGCTGTTCTGCGCTTTGCAGGCTTCAAGGTCAATACTCGATGTGCGGGCAGGCGCGGAAGATGCGGGAATATCTTCGCTCAAAACATACCCGTCAAGTGAACTGATGAGGTCGTTCAAAACAGAAGAATCCGCTTCGGACGGCGTGACGACAGGCGGTTCGGATGCCTGCGGCAACTGCACAGCGGAACTCAGCACTTCGTACTCCGCCGATTCCTGATCGAGCTGCTTCTGCCAGCCGAGAATCGGCAGCAGGAATGCAAGCAAGCCAACAAAAAAGAGCAGCGCAACAGCCGCTCCAATCCACTTTTTCATGGTGTATTCTCCTTACAGGTTCATTTCTCCGCGGATGCGCTCGATCAGCGCACGACCGTCGAGCGCGGTAAACTGCGAAAAGCGCTTGGAGCAGAAAAACCGCTCAAGCTCCACGAGATCATACCAGGCTTTGGGATTGTGTTCATTTTTGACGTAGATGCGGTGAAGCAGACGTTTGTAGTCGTGGACAGCCTGTTCCACAACAGCAGTCCCCTGCACCGCCGCCCTATACACAGGTTTCCTCCTATGCAGTACCATCACCAACTCCGGAACAGCCGCAGCCTACTGCACAAGTTCCACCGCCGCCAGTTTATCCGCCGAACTTTGGACAACCACAGCCGGCTGCACCTTATCCGCCACAGCAGCCTATCTATCCGCAGATGCAGCCAATGCCTACTCCAAAACAGAAAAAACGTCGAACCAAACAGAAACCTTCTCCTGAACAGGCTCGCCTAACAAAGCTCGCTTGGATTGCCATTTGGCTGGCGTTTCTGCTGCTGGTGTACTGCATTGCCAGCGACTTGTTCCGCTATTTTGAGATGGACAGCCAAACCCCAACTTTACAGCAATCACAATCTTCTACCTTGAATATTCAATATCAGGAACGCCCTGTTTCGGATGCCATTACACAGCCGGATGAAAACGGAGCATATACGGTTGCAGGCGTTGCGGAGGCAGTCGCTCCCTCAATTGTTGAGATTACGGCTGCTTCCGGCAGCATGCCAACAAGCAGCGGCTCTGGTATTATCTTGTCGGAAGATGGCTACATTGTCACAAATGCCCATGTTCTGCAAAATAGCGACACGTTCTGGGTCACATTGAATGACTCTGATGAAGCCATTTCAGCGGACTGCATTGGAATAGACACCAAAACAGACTTGGCTGTTTTGAAAATCAACCGCACTGGGTTGCCAGCTGCAACCATTGGCGATTCTGATTCCCTGTTGGTCGGTGAAGAAGTCGTTGCCATCGGCAACCCTGCTGGACTGACAGGAACGGTTACCAACGGCATTGTATCTGCTCTGCACCGGAAAATTAAAAGTGCATCCACAGGCTTTGAAATGGACTGCATTCAAACCAATGCTGCCATCAGTCCGGGAAACTCTGGCGGTGCGTTGGTGAACTTATACGGGCAGATTGTCGGCATTACTTCTTCTAAATACACCAATGCTTACAGCGGTTCTGCTTATGAGGGGCTGGGGTTTGCGATTTCTATCAATGCAGCAATGCCGATTCTAGAAGAGTTGACTTCGCAGGGCTATGTGTCCGGTCGGGTTCGCATCGGCATTACGTTCCGGTCGCTGGATATTACAGAGGTGCAGGAAGAGTTCCACGAAACTTACCAGCTGGATGACCGGACGCAAGTATCTGGGCTTTGGATTTCTGAAATTGCTGAGGACTGCGATATTTCCAACACAGAATTGCAGGTTGGCGATGTCATTGAACGAGTAAATGGCACGGAAACAGCAGATTATGATCAGCTGAATGCGGTTTTATCTGACTGCAAGGCAGGCGACTCTCTTACTGCGGATTGCTGCCGATATGATGAGAATGGGAAAAAATCTTCGTTTACGATTACATTTCAGCTGATGGAAGACCGATCGGGAAATTTTTAAAATGTGGATTGGAAAACTATGCTCTTAGGAAAAACGGTCTTCCGCATCCGGCAAAAGGGGGTTCCACCCCTGCTTTTGCCTACCAGCATGCTGCAATTGCCCCGTTGCCCTGTTCGAATTTGCAACTTGTTTCATAAAAATCATGAAATTGCGAATTAGACAGCTTCAAAAAATGCAATTGCAGCAGGAAAAACAAATCTCAAAAATCAAATTTGCTTCGCAAATGTGGGCTGCTCGCCCACACCTCGCCAGCATTTTTGAAAAATTGCTGGATCAAAAAACTTTTTATTTGGTGCAGCGTTTTAAAAGAAATGATTATAATTTGCTTCCCAGATTCATTGTAAATTTATGCCCCCATCCCGCAAAAAAGAACCAAAGGAGATGCTTGATATGCGTTTAGATAAATGGCTTTCGGATGCCACTTCCTATACTCGCAGCCAACTGAAACAGCTCATCCGCAGCGGTCAAGTAACAGTCAATCAGACGATTGTCAAAAAACCAGAAACGCCCGTTCAGGAAACCGATGTCATCTGTTTGCAAGGAAATCCTGTTGAACCAGTGGAATCTTGCTACTGTCTGCTGCTCAATAAGCCATTGGGCTATGTTTGTGCGGTAACAGATGCAACGGAAAAAACTGTGATGGAATTGATTCCGCCGGAATTGCAGCGAAAAGGATTATTCCCAGTCGGCAGACTGGACAAGGATACCAGCGGTATGCTGCTGCTGACAAATGATGGAGCATTTTCCCATGCCTTGCTTGCTCCGAAACGGCATGTTCCAAAATATTATCGGATGCAGCTGGCACGTCCTTATGAAGAATCTTATGCCCAACAGCTTGCAGAGGGGTTGGTGTTGGCAGACGGAACGCACTGCCTGCCGGCGGAAATTTTACCCGTTTTGAATACAGACCGAATGGCAGTCATTTGCTTGCATGAGGGGAAATATCATCAAGTGCGGCGGATGCTGGCGGCAGTCGGAAACCATGTGGAGCAGTTGCAGCGAGTTGCTATTGGAAACCTTTTTTTACCAATTGGTTTACAAATTGGAGTGTGTCAGAAACTGACCAGCACACAAATCAGCCTGCTTTCCCAGCAGCCAGACCCCAAGTTCTTGTGGAAGCTGGCTCAAAATAGTAATTTTTAGTAAAAAATTAATAAAAAGTTTTATGATGGCAGAAACCATAGAATTCATGCATTTTATACAAAAAAAATAAAATTCCACCGAGGAAAGCCCCCTTTTTTTTGACGAAATGACATACCCGAAAAAAAAGTTCGTCATATTTGATAAATGTACAAGCTGAAATTTGGGCATATCACGACTTGAAAAAAAATCAAAACTCTGCTATGATTATATCAGAGCTAAGATCGAAACAATGTTCTGGCTGAATTACAGGAAAAACGGTCTGCTTCCGTTTCCCCTGTTTGTGTTTTTCAAAATAAAAATAAACTATTAGGAGGATTGCATCAATGGCAAGTTTATCATTGAGACACATCTACAAAATTTACCCGGGCAATGTTACTGCGGTAAAGGATGTTAATATTGAAATTAAGGATAAGGAATTTATCGTTTTGGTTGGCCCTTCCGGATGTGGTAAGTCCACAACTCTGCGTATGATCGCTGGTCTGGAAGAAATCTCTAAGGGCGAACTGTACATCGGCGACCGTCTGGTAAATGACATCGCTCCGAAGGACAGAGATATCGCAATGGTATTCCAGAACTACGCTCTGTATCCGCATATGACCGTTTATGAGAACATGGCATTCGGTCTGAAGCTGAGAAAAGTTCCGAAGGATGAAATCGACCGCAAGGTAAAGGAAGCTGCAAAGATTCTTGACCTGAGCCACCTGCTCGACCGGAAGCCGAAGGCTATGTCCGGTGGTCAAAGACAGCGTGTTGCCATGGGTCGTGCAATCGTCCGGAATCCGCAGGTCTTCCTGCTGGACGAACCGCTTTCCAACTTGGATGCAAAACTGCGTGCACAGATGAGAACCGAAATCTCCAAGCTGCATAAGAAGCTGGGTACAACCTTTATTTACGTTACCCATGACCAGACCGAAGCTATGACCCTTGGTGACAGAATCGTTGTTATGAAGGATGGTATCATTCAGCAGATTGATACTCCGCAGAACCTGTATGAAAGACCGGGCAACAAGTTCGTTGCTGGATTCTTGGGCTCTCCGCAGATGAACTTCATCGACGGCGTTCTGAAGAAGAAGAACAATGGCTATTGCGTACAGTTCGCAAAGAAGTACGAGCTGGCAATTCCGGCAGCAAAGGAAGACAAGAAGCTTACAAACTATGTGGATAAGGAAGTTGTTCTGGGTATCCGTCCGGAAGCAATTCACGATGACGAAATGTTCCTGTCTACTGCAACCACTGGTATCATTGAATGTGATGTAGACATCACCGAAATGATGGGTGCTGAAAACTTCCTGTATCTGGATTGCCAGGGCACTCCGCTGACTGCTCGTGTTGACCCACGGTCTACTGCAAAGCAGGGCGACAAGAATCTGAAGGTTGCTTTAGATCCAAACAGAATGCACCTGTTCGACAAGGAAACCGAAGAAACCATTATCAACTAATTGGAATCCGCAATTTCCCCTTAAATAAAATTTGTTCGTGAAAAAATCGGCTCTGTCTGCAAGTGGACAGAGCCGATTTTTGTTTGTTTTTAAAAATGACGAATCTATGATGAAAAATCAAATAAATCAAAAGCAATGAAGAAAGATAGAAAAATAAATGAGAATAAAATAATGAAAAGATTAATAAAAATTAGAAATACTGGTAGTGGCATTTGAAAGAATGGTAAAAAAATCGTAGAGTGGTTGAATTTCGAGAAAGAGTATGCTATAATAAAGCTGTATGTCTAAAGCCCGATTTACACCTTTGGTGTGCCGGAAAAATGTGGGCTTTGGAAGATACAAAATCTAAAAAACTGTGTTGCAGAAATATGGAAAGGAGAGAAACCGCTATGACACAGGGCGGGAAAAAGATGGAAGAAATCCGAAAAACATCATGCATCAAGCGTGTGATCAGTATGCTGCTTGCTGTTCTGATGATTCTGGTGAGTGTTCCGATAAGTTCACTGACGGCCTCCGCTGGGAACAATCCACCGAGATACGGTGGTGACTGGGGGCGTCCAGGCTGGGGACAAACACCGGATGTTATGACGAATGTTCGTGCGGAATTTACAGATACTTCTTATCATGGAACATCGGAACAGGAATCCGGTGAACTATTTTATCTGTATCTATCTTTAGCGGGCAACAATGTCAATCACTGGGGTCGTAGTACGACTTACAGAATTGATATTCCGGAAAACCTTTTGCTTCCTGACTTCCCAGGGCAAGGCCTGCGGGATGGAGCAAAGTACAGTGGCTTTACCATGCATGTGGAAGGCAACAGCCGGTATCTGACCTATGACATTGCAAATGGTCAGACAAAGGCAATCTATTTAAAAGCAAAGTTTGCAAACGGGAAAACCCCGAATGGAGAACAAGCAACCGTAAAAATTACGGCGAGCGGCTCCGGACAGTCGAAAACTTCGACTGTTACAGCAAAATCAAAGATTGCTTGGGATGACAGCAAGTCTGCTGGTCGGGATACGATTTCCCTGTCGCAGCTGAGCGGCAACAATGAAATCCCATATACCCTGAAAGCATATCCGAACTATACCTCAACCAAAAAAGGTGAATGGTGGGTTGGTGCAGTTGAGATGACAGACGTTATCACACTGCCGGATGGCTTGACGTTTCAGAGTGGTGCAAATGCAAGCAATATTCAGGACTATTTGACGCTGCCGAATGATGTCGAAATCAAATCGGCTTCCGCAAGCGGAAACACCTTGAGCGTAACATGGGTGAAGAAAAGCACAAACACCAATGCAGAAATGGCACCGTATACGGTGAACGCTGCATTGAAAACGAACATGATTGAAGTTGGCAATTTTACTTCCGGCAAAATTCACAACGACTTGACCGTTCGGGTTCAGGGTGTTAATTCCACCAATCCGGATCAATGGGAAACCCTGCCGAAGAAGTCCGCAGATGTTACAATTTTAACACCGGCACCGGCAAAAATTGATTTGGAAAAAAGCGTAGAAGGAACTGCTGGCGACGATGCTGCTTCTGTTGCACAATACTATTCCAGCAAGGGCTATCTGGTCTGCGGCGAATATGTACTGTTTAAAGTGAAAGCAACCAACAGCGGCGAAACCGCAAAAAGCGGCACGCTGACGCTGACAGACGTTGTTCCGGCTGGCTTGACACCGGTATCCGGCGTTTCTATCACTTCAAAGGATGATAAATCTAAAAAATATGAAACGGATGGTACAATCAGTGGACAGACCGTTACCTGGACAAAGGAAGGACTTGGTGTCAACGAAACCTTTACAGGCTATGTAGTCTGCAAAGTAAACAGTGATAATACTGTTGGTACTTCCATGCAGTCTGTCCGGAACGTCGTTTATCTCGGCACACCGGAACAGTATGAATCGGTTGCAGCGGCTTATGTCAATATCAAGAAGCCGTCCTCCAGCTTCTCGATTACAAAAGAAATTACAGATCACAAGTCAATTTATTCCGTAGGGGATACGTTGAATTATGAGATTAAAGTTTCCAATACAGGTGAAAAGGATATCACATTCAGCAGCTTGACCGATGTCTTTAACGATGAAACAAATCTGGATATTGACAAGTCCAACTTGCCGACTGGCTCTTTCACAGTAGTAGTTGGAGAAACAAAGACTTTCAAGATTCCGGTTACGGTAAAGGAAGGCAAGACTGGTGACATCACCAACACAGCAACTGTAACATCAGAAGATGGTGAGTCAAAGTCCGCATCTGCAACGGCTTCTCAGAACGCATTCAGCTTTGGCGATGGACAGTTCACCAAGAATGTCAGCAGTACGGTTGCCATTGCTGGCGGTCAGATTACTTACACGCTGAAGTACTATAATAATAGTCGTTATTCTGGTAAGTATACCGAAAATGATGCACTGACATTTACAGATGACTTTGCACAGTTGAATGGTCTGACTGTAACCAACGTAAAGCTGAACGGGAAAGACCAGGTTTTAAGCAAGGTTCTGGATAAGAATAACAAGGTTACAGTAAAATATGTTGGTGATGTTGCACCATATGGTTCTGTAACCGTTGAGGTAACTTGTCAGGTTGCAGAGGGTGCAAGTGGCACAATTCCGGCAAACACCGCAACGCTTTCTCATGGTTCTGACAAGGCATTGACGGGTAAAACACCGGAAGTTAAAATTTCTGATATTTCTTTCGATGTTGATAAGTGGGCAGTTTCTGAATCAGATAAGACACTGGGTGATTATATTTCTGATGCTTATTCTTATGAGTTAGGCAGTGATATGCCTGCATATGACAAAGGAAATGTTATTCAAGAGAAAAAAGGCGAAGAAGCCGCTGGTTCTGTTTTGCCAGGCGATCGAATTACATTTTATGTAAAAATCACAAATACTGGTGCTGATGACATTACCGAGCTGAATATTCAGGATACCATGGAAAACACAACATTGAAACCAAATCCAGAGACTAACTATAATTGGCATACGGATGTTTACCTTGTAGATTCTGAAAAAGCTACTGTTATGGAAAAGTTTACTGGAACGGATGTTACTAATCAAAGGATTAAAATAGCATCTCTTAATCCAGGTGGGATTAGTGCATCATTCCCAGATTATAATCATACAATGATAATTTCATCTGGTGGTTCAATTGTTCTTGCTTATCAGGTTATTGTTGCAGATGGCACAATTAAAGAAAGTAATGGATCTTCACCAATTTTCAATAAAACTGGTAGTAATTCAATTACCATTAAAGAACCAAAATCAAAGGTATCTGTAAGTGATAGTATTCAATATCGTTCAGACGTTCCAATGATGTCCATGGAAAAGGGCTTAGTTGGCGACACGATCAATGACTGGTGGCAAACCCCGTTGTATGACCCAAAGACACAGAAAATTTCTGCTGTATTTGGTGCAGATGGAAAGTTTGATTACGATGCAACTTTGGAAGCTTTAAAGAACATGAGATTTACTTATGGTATTAGAGTTTCTAATAGTTCTTCTGTTGCTGCATTGTATTCCGATGATATTGAGATTAAAGATAAATTGCCAGAGGGCATGGAATATGTAGATACGGATATCGAGCATTATTCATTCCAGATGGTAGAGCATGCAGGAACAAATCCTTACTATTGGAGCACTAGTGAATATCGTGGATATGGCGAAGTGAAAGATGATGTTGTAACATTCAAGTTGCAAAAGAATGTCAATGGTTCTTGGATTGATGCAGATTGGCTTTTAAAAGTTGATGAGAAAGGTAACCCATCTTACTTGCAAATTGTATACACCACAAAACTGACTGATACCAAGGCAGCTAAAATTGCAACGATGCTGCAAAAGCAGAGTGCAAATGAAGACGCTGAAAACACCGTTTCTGTTACCTTGCAGAATACCGCAACGGTTACCAGTAAAAAGGAAGTTTTGATTGATAACAAGCCGGGCAAGGTTGCAACCGATACCGCAGACTTGACCTTGAAGCAGGTTATTAAGAAGACCGCTCCGGGTCTGACAAAGGCTGCTAGCGATGTCAAGGCAACTCGTAAGTCTAATCCTGACATTAATATTCCAACATGGATCATCACTGTTTCCAATGATGATGATGCAGATGCTCCAATGACGAATATTGTTCTGGAAGATGAACTGAGTGGCGGCATGCAGTATGCAGCGGGTGCAAAATTAGACAGTGATCTATCTAAGAACTTTAATGGATACAAATTGGACAATGAAAGCGAATGGCATGATTTAGACGGTTGTGTAACGGTGAATGGCAGCAAGTTTACCATCAAGTTGCCAAAAGATGTACAATTGCAACCAGGTCAGAGCGTTCAAATTCGCTATGCAGCGGATGATCCAAATCTGGCAGCAAATGAAGAAGTTCCAGAAAAGACCTATTTCAACAAGACAACCCTTTCTACCAGTGAAAAAATCTATCAGGATCGTGTCACTGCTGGTGACTTGGTAGATGGAAAGCTGGAGGCAACCGCAAGCAACAGCAAGGGCGGCGTGAAAACAACCTCCTTTAAGACGATTGAATACATTGGCAGTACTGAATCTCCATATTTGGGCTATGATAATAGTGCAACCGGTGAGAAGGATAAGTATGGTCAGGGTAATACCCCGAGCGATAACTATGTAGAAGGCTTACAGGGCAATCGGGTTCGGTATAAGCTCTATGTAACCAACGATTCTCAAACAGAACTGGAGAACTTTACTGTTATCGACCGTCTGCCGTTTGAAAATGTGGACATTGGTCTGGTTTCCGGTTATGACCGTTACTCTGCATTTACGGTAACACCGGATATTGACAGCATTACCTATGAAAAGGGTACGATGAATAATTCCACGGATGGAAGAAACTTCCAGAGTGAAAAAAGCGTTTCTGGCGTAACAGTTTCTTATTCCAGCGATAAGCATTCCAATCTGGATGAACATGCTGGTGACTGGGTTGGCGAATCTGGCAATATGAACTGGCAGGATACCGAAACCGATGAAGTTGTAAACCTGCGATTCCAGTTCCCGAGTACTTTTACAGTAGAACCGGGTAAAACCGTTTGCATTACCTTCGAGGGAACGATTCCGGATTACGTACAGAACACGGGCGAAGAAAATATCGCATGGAACAGCTTTGCTTATTCCTATCAGTACCTGAATGATAAGAATGAACTGGTAGAAACACCGATGGTCGCAGAACCGGCAAAGGTTGGTGTCTGGGTTCCGGAAGTGAAAGATACCGTTAGCTTGGTTGTCAACAAGGCTTATGATAGCGGCCAGGGCGATACACAGACCTTCTATTTTGCACTCTTTACCGCAAAAACAGATGGTGCGACACCGACCTATGGTGCAGATGGCAAGTTGACAAATGCGAGCGAGTTCACACGTTACAGCAGCGAAATCAAGCCGATTACCGTAAAGGACGGCGAAAAAATAGAAACCGCAACCTTTACCAATATTCCAGCATCGGCAAAGAAGAATCTCTATGTCTTTGAAACCGATGAAAATGGTGTGATTAAGGACAATGTCAATGTTGCAGTTGGCGAACCGGTTTATGGAACAGATGCAAAGACATTGAATCCAAGCATGCCAGAAAGTGCTGTCAGTGGTGACAGCGGAACGAAACTGACGTATAAAGATGAAGATACGGTTGCAGCTGTTTCGTTCCTGAACGAAATTCAGTACGGTAAGATTACCGTGGAAAAGACCTTCAAATCTCCATTTAACACAACAGATACGTTCTACTTTGGTTTGTTCTATAAGACCAAGGATGGTGCGTATGTGAAGTATGGCGATTTGCAGACAGTAACCTTGACGGGTTCTAAGACGGGTGCAACGGATACTGTAACCTTTGACGAAGTTCCGATTCAGCGAAACTGGTATGTATTGGAAACGGATGCAAAGGGCAATCCAGTAACAGACAGCTATCTGGATTACAAGGTTACTTATGGCGATTCTGCTGGTAAGGATCATGCAATTAAATTGGATGATGTAAATGTTCCAAAGACTGCAAAGATTACCAACGAAGAATCCGCAACTTATCAGATTCAGGCAAAGAAAGTTGTAAACGGCGAGGGTCTGGAAAATGGAACTTATTACTTTGCATTGTACAGTTCTGATAAGGAAGAGTTGACCAACGATGACCTTGCAGGTCTGACCATGGTTGGCAAGTCGCAGAAAGTTGCAGCTGGTAAGACGGTTTCCTTTAGTGAAGACTACAACCTGAAAGAAAATACCTATTACTATCTGTTTGAATTGGATAGCAATGGAAATATCTTGAAGCAGGGCGACAAGGTAACCAAGGACGAAATAAGTTACATTGTAGAATATCCAAATGTGGATACTCGAGAAACAACCGATGCAGAAACCAATACAACAACCAGCACCGTTTATTATCTCCCGACACAGTTCGGAAAGACGGATGCGGATGAACCGTTGACGGTGGATGATTGCATCAAGCAAACCGCAATTCAAAACCGGAAACAGACAGACCATGCAGTTGGTTCGATTACTGTCGACAAGACGGTATTGCAGAACAGCACCAAGCTGACTGACTGGGATGATACCTTCTATGTTGGTCTGTATGTACA
>ERZ857745.4085-NODE-4085-length-13113-cov-2.702711_pt1 | contig 13113 bp, 7 predicted proteins | sample MGYA00519699_ERZ857745 | MGnify/ENA primary metagenome ERZ857745 (study PRJEB31778, sample SAMEA3449357) | human gut metagenome | biome: human gut; feature: human-associated habitat; material: faeces | place: United Kingdom | collected 2010/2012 ...
TCAAAGTCAATGAGCTCACCCTCATCGTTCAGGAGCAGGTCTACGCCTTCTTCCACGCCGACCAACTGGATCAGGTGATGGTAGTCCTTCACTCCGCTGCTCACGGCTTCTTGCAGAGCCGACAACTCATTTTTCAGGGTGTCTACTTCCGGTTTCTTATGAGGGCTGACCTTGAGCACAGTGATTTCCTTCTCTTTGCACATAAACCATACCTCCGCTTTCAAAATTGGGATGGCATCGTACGCGAGATTTTCTTGAATTGCAAGCCTTTTTTGCTCAAAATTCTTGCAGAAGCGGTACCTTGGTTATTGACTATTTCCCCTTAAAATGCCTTTGCCAGTCGTTGAAAATTTCACCCCTATCACTTTCCACAGGTTTTCGCGGCAAATACCGTGGGCACCCCTTAGAATTGCAAATGAACACTCTTTTCCAATCACCAATACCACAGTTACTTTAAGCCTCAATGTGTATAAAAAATAAGATGACCATTCGCCCTTTTGTTTTAGGGTTTGTTTTGCTCATCTCTAAGAAAATAAGGGTTGAGATCATGCGGAGAGGGGGATTTATCATGAACGATATTCTAAAGCGGTTTTGTTGGTTGGACGGCAAAATGACCGCCGGTATCGTCCGGCGGTCATTTTATCGTCTTGGCGTTATCTCGGCCTTCTGCGATCGTGCTCGGCGTAGTAGGCGCACTTGCTCCCGAGCATCTTCTCGTCCGCCTCGCGGACCAGCTCTCTTAGCCCGTTTGCCGCCTCGCAGACGGCGATGCCGTAGGAGATGCTGTAGCCCTGCGCGGCAAGGCTTTCAGAAACCGCCCACATCCGCGCCTCGTATTCCGCCTCTGACGCCGGCGCGGGAAACACGACGAACTCGTCGCCGCCGACGCGGTAGAGATCGTCCCTCGGAAACTGCTCCCGCAGACGCTCTGCGACCGCGCGCAGCAGCTGACCGCGCTCGTTGTTGATCTCGTGCAGGCCGTTCGCGTCGATATAAATGCAGGCGGCCGGAGCGATGACGCGCTGGTCGCTCTTGCGCAGACACTTCTCATAGGCGACACGGTTCATCAGGCCCGTGCCCTGGTCCGTAATGCTCATACGGTAAACGCCGCGCCACGCCGAGGCGAGATACCAGACCATAAAGCCAAGATAGCTCAGCAGCAGCGCGGTGACAATGATCGCCATCATCGAAAGTGTCTGCACCACGCTGCGCGTGCCCGCCAGCGCCTCCGCCTCGCTCACGCCGAGCACGACGCTCCAGTTGTTGATGCCGACCGGCTCGTAGTGCAGGTAGAGCGTCAGCCCCGTGGAGCGGGATACGGTGCACATATCGCCGCCGATGCCGTTGGGGATTTTTTCCATCGCCTCCTCGTAGGTGTAGCCCTTGAGCATTTTGCGGCCACGCAGCTCCGAGAGGTTGCCGAGCGAGTCATGCCAGGTATCCAGCAGGATGTCGCCGTTGTTGCCGTCCACAAGAAGGAGGAAGGCATTGCCGTTGTAGAGGTCGATCTGATAGTTTCGGGAAAGCTCCTGCAGGAGGACGACGCCGTAGAGGATGGCGACGGTCTCGCCGTCGCGCACCACCGGCACGACGTTGCGCACCACCAGCTTTTCCGGCGCAAAGTAGCTTGTCACGCGGTCTGAGATGTACGCGCCCCGCGCCGCCTCTGTTTCAAAATCGAATGCGCCGGAAACGTCGTAGTGGGTGCCGTCGGTCAGCAGCAGCGTGCCGTCGGGCCGCAGCAGCGCGACGGTGGAGACAAAGGTCTCACTGAGGCTGAAGGATTTCATGATGCGCAGCACCGCGTCATTGTCACGCTCGTCATGCCCCGCGATCAGCTCCGCCATGGCGGAGAGGATGGTCTGGTCCGCGCTCGCCGTGTCGACAAAATCCTTTGCGATCTGGCGTGTTGCGGTAGTCAATTCGTCAAAGGAGCGCTGTGTGATCTCACGATTCGCCCGCCGGACGAGGAAAAAGACCGAACAAAAGAGCAGCACGCCGGTCAGGAGCGTGACCGCCACCATCATGCCTACTCGTTTTTTGTTGACCATGTTCATTTCTCCTTTATCCTTCCCCCCTGTCGCGCGCCGCCAGGCTGCGCAGGAAGGATTCCGCTTCGCGCCCGGGCAGGACGCGCGAGAAATAAAAGCCCTGAATGAAGTCGCAGCCCGCCGCAAGCACGGCGTCGCACGTTGCCTTGTCCTCCACGCCCTCGCACAGCACGCGGATGCCCATGTCGTGCGAAAGACGGATCATGCCCTCCAGCAGCGCGCGGGCACGCGGCAAGGCGGACTCGATCACGATGCTGCGGTCGATCTTCACGCCGTCGATTGGGTAGGTGCTCAGGTCGGAGAGCGAGGAATAGCCCGCGCCGATATCGTCCAGCACGATGCGAAGCCCCATCGCGTGCAGCCCCTCGATCGTCCGCAGCGCCGTCTCGCGGTCGTGCGCGTAGGAGTCCTCCGTCAGCTCCACCGCAAGGCGGTCGCGCGTAAAGTCGTACTGCTCGACGATCTCGCGCACGCGCGCGAGGATCTTTTCGTCTGCGATGGACTGGCGCGTGAAGTTGCACGAGAGCCACAGCGTCCCGCGCCCCTCCCGCTTCCACGTCTGGAGCTGCACGCACGCGCAGCGGAGCATATAGAGATCCAGCTCGGTGATCGTGCCGGCGCGGATCATCAGGTCGATGTATTTTGAGGGCTTGAGCAGTCCCTCCTCCGGGTTTTGCCAGCGTGAGACGGCCTCCGCGCCGACGACCGTGCCGGCGCGATCGACGACGAACTGGAGGTACGGCTCAAATTCGCCCTTTTCCACCGCCTTGCTCATGCTGCCGCGCAGACGCTCGAGCTGCTCGCTCTCGTCGATCATGCCGCGCGTGCTGAACGCACAGGGCGTTTCCGTGCGGAACGCGTGGGCACAGCCCTGGCGCGCGTTGTAGAGCGCAGCCTCGGCGCTGCAGTCGGGGTTTTCCGACAGCGAGCAGATGCCCGCGCGGAACGCGCCGGCATATTCGGCGCGGAAGCCCGCAAGGTAGCCGTCCAGCCCGCGGATAAGCCCCTCGGCGCGCTGCTGTGCCGCCTCGCGGCTGCCGCACTGACACACGAGCGCGAACATCCCGCGCCCCACGCAGGCGAGGTATTCCTCGCGTCCGCAGTCAAGGCGCAGATACTCCGCCGCGCGGGAGAAGATCTCCTCGCGCTCCGTTTCGCCAAAGCGCCGTTCGAGCGAGGGCATATCGCAGCCGATGCAGAAGACATAGACGATGCTTCTGAGCGGGGCGGGGATGAGCGTTTCCATGCAGTTCAGATAATACCCGTCGTTGCCGATGCCGTAGCGCGGGTCGATGAGGGCGTTGGTCTTTTGCTCGGCACGCTTTTTTCGCGCAAAGACTATCAGCGCGACCGCCGCGGCAAGCATCGCCGCGATCAATGCGGCGAGCGTAATGAGCCACCTGGTACGGTAGGCTTCCGCGCCGCTGCTATTCATATAGTCTGCCAGGACGCCGATGCTCTCCGCGCCGGAGAGGTCCTCCAGCGCTTGTGCAAGCGCGCCGGCCAGTTCCGGCGTGAGTGCGTTGGTAAAGCCAACATATATCGCGCGCTCTGCGCCGTCATGTTCTATCGTGCAGAGCAGCACTTGACGGCGCATCGCGCCGCTGTCGACCGTGCCGGAGGGATAGGCGGAAATAATGTCCGCCTGCCGGTTCTCCGCCTGCTGCGCCTGCGTGGTATTTTTGCTGTACGGCAGGTATACAAGGTCGTAGTCCGTGCACTCGCTCACGCGGCGGTACAGCTCCGGCAGCAGCCCCACATAAGAGTCACTGCGGCTGTCGTAGGACTCGATGGGATAGAGATCGGCGTTTCCCGAGATCAGAAGCGTCTCCCTTGCGCTTGCATCCTGCACACAGCACAGCAGCGCTCCGATCGTCAGCACGGCGCAGAGCGTGATTCCCAAGAGCTTTTTTCGGCGCACAGGCGGCACCCCCCTTTATTTCAAATCGATCTTGCGGCGCTCGATGCGCCCCCAGCTGAGTTTTTTCTTCCTATAGCCGATAAAGGCCGTGCAGCGCACCCATGCGAGAATAAAGCGCAGGAACACCAGCTCAAAGAGACACAGACAGACGGCCTTGAGGCCGTCGCCGAACGAGAGCGTGAGGTCCGCCGTGTAGATGCGCGAGAAGAAGGCGGTAAGCGTCAGAACCGAGCCGAACACGGCGTAGATCAGGAAAAAGAGCAGCATGAACGGCACGTTGATGAGGTCGCACCACCATGCGAGCACCATCGTGAACACGCCGAAGACCTCGATAAACGGCGAGAGCAACTCATAGATGAGGAAATAGAGATAGGATACAAAGCTCACCGCGCCGAACCTGTGATTGGAAAACATGACGCGATGCTTGTACATACTCTGGAACAGGCCCAGATGCCAGCGCTTGCGCTGCTTGCACAGATCGCGCAGCCGCTCGGGCACCTGCGTCCAGCAGATGGCGTCGGTGGCGTAGCGGATGGCATAGTCGATGTTGTTGACCGTGCAGTATTCGTGCAGCTTGACCACCAGCTCCATATCCTCGCCCATGGTCTTGTTGTCGTAGCCGCCCACGGCGATGACCGTGTCCTTTTTGAACAGTCCGAACGCGCCGGAAATGATGAGCGAGCCGTTGAAGCGGTCAAAGAGGATGCGCGAGGCGAGGAAGGAGCGGTCGTACTCCAGCACCTGCATGAAAGCGAGGATGCTGCGCGGCAGCCGGTAATGCTTCACCCGTCCGTTTTCCAGCTCAACATCGTTGGAGATGCGGACGATGCCGCCAACCGCCACCACATTGCCGTTTTCCAATATCGGCTGGGCGATGCGGCGCAGAGAGTCGTACTGCAGAACGGAGTCCGCGTCCATGCAGATAAAGTACGGGAAATTTGCGGCGTTGATGCCCATGTTCAGCGCGTCTGCCTTGCCGCCGTTCTTTTTTCGGATGAGCGTCACCGGTACCTTCTGTGCGCGTGTCTCATAGACGTATTCCTCGCGCTGACAGTTGATCTGCCGGCGAATGGGCCGGTGAACAAGGTGCATATCAAATGTCTCGGCCAACACCTCCGAGGTGCGGTCCTTCGATCCGTCGTCCACCACAATGATCTCATAGGCGCGGTATTCCAGCGTCAGCAGCGAGCGCACGGTGTCTGCCACGGTGACCTCCTCATTGTAGGCGGGAACGATGATACTGATGGGCAGGTAGTAATCCGAGGGCAGAATGCTTTTGAACATTTCCTGCCGGCGGTGCTTGTACAGCTCAAGTGAGCCGACGACGACCGACAGAAACAGAAAGGTCGAGTAGCCGATCAGATAAGCGACAAAGAAATAGCCCACCCACTCAAGAAACAGCTTTATACCGTCGTACATACTGCGTCCTCCTTTCGCTCCTCCAGCTCCCGCACATCAAAGCGATAGCGCAGGATCTCGGAGGCGTAGCGGTCGTGCCCCTCGATCACGTCGATCAGATCGCGGTAGCCGAAGCCAAGCCGCTCCAGACTTTTTGACGCGTTGAAGCGGATATACCAGTTGGGATGATAGAGGTTTCTCTCCAGCACCGCCGCAGTCTCCGCCCCGGGATAGCTCGCCAGCACCGACGAGGCGATGGCTGCATACTCCCAGCGCGCGTTTTCCGAGGGCGTCGCATAGCGCAGCAGATCGGTGTAGGCGGGCGGATAGGGATAGCGGCCAAGATAGCGCAGACAGGCAAAGCGCACCTCGTCGTCCTGCGCGGGATCGTTGAGGAGCGCGTGTATTTTCTCGCAGTATGCGCCGGAGGAAAAGCGGAAATAGTTGAGCAGCGTCACCTGCATCCACGGCTGAAACGCATCAAACGCCTCCCAAAGCGCGTCGGCAAGCTCCCATGTGTCGCCCGTGTAGTTCAGCAAGCCGTCGGAGAGGAGCTTGCTGTGATAATAGAGGCTGCTTGCGTCGATGATCCGCAGCGCACGCACAAGGACGGCGGGATCGCCCGCCGTGTAGAGCGCCTGCATGGCATTCTCGCGGCAGTAGATGCTCGATTCATGCAACAGGTCGAGCAGCATCGTTTTCAGCGCCTCGTTCTCCTGCCCGTCGAGAAGCCGGTATTTCCGGATGATATACGGAAAATACGCCGCCTCGATCTCATCGCGGCGGCAGTAATCCTCTGCCAGCGCGATCGTCACACCGTTAAGCGCCGTCAGATAGGAGCGGGTCAGCTCTGGCCGCCTCACGCACAGGCACTCCAGCGCGGCGTCAAAGGCCGCCATGCCGTTCACGCGGCGCAGTCTGCGCTCCATGAAGCGCAGATGCCTCTCGCTGACCGCTCCGGTCTCCGCGAGACGGTCAAGCTCCTGCGAGACCGTCAGCTCAAGGCGGATGCCGTCGCGGAAGGACCGATGCTCCCTGCGCTGCGAAAGGAGCGCCGTTACAATGTTAAAGAGGATCATGCCGGCGCAGATGCCGAGATAGACGTAGATCAGGATTTGAACAAACACCGGCGTTCTTCCTTTCTCGTGTGTTTTACTGCCAGAGCTTTTGCAGAATGTAGTACGAGGGCTTGAGCCGCTCGTGATAGCTGACCGTGTTGCCCCAGCCCTTGAGCGCCGCGGGATAGAGCGGCGTGCGCTCCTGCGCCGCGCCGTCGGTAAGACCAAGGTACATCGTGTCGATGGCGATGTAGTCCACACCGTAGTTTTCATAGTAATCGTCGTGGATGGTCATGCGCGAGGGGTCTGAAAAGTTCAGAAGCTGCCAGGGGAGCTTCAGCTCCACATAGTCGCCCGCGAAGATGAAGTCCGCGAGGGAATCGTAGTCCGGCGCGGCGGGGTTCGCGTTGCCATAGGCAAGATCGCCCGTCTCGTAGGTCTCAGAGCTTGCCTGCCAGTTGCCCGTGAGCAGCGGCGTCGCCGTCTGGAGCATCAATTCGATGGGCTTGAACAGCGGTGTGTCCGCGTCGGGCGGGTCAAGGTAGGCGTCCGCGTCGTGCGTTTCGTGGTAGAACATGGCGCGCAGCACCTCGTAGCGCTCCTGCACCAGGAGGCGGCTGTTGTCCCTGCCGTCGATGGCGAGGACGAAGTCCACCGGGTCCTCAAAGCGCAGGCCGAAGTTTTCGCAGTAGGTGCTGCCCGTCTTGGGCGTGGTGTCGATGGGGATGTAGAGCGTTTTCTGTCCGTTCGCAAAGCCCTTTTCATAGGCGAGCAGATAGATGAACTTCTCGTCGTATTTCATCGAAAGAGCGCGCGTGCCGGTATCGAAGAGTTTATCCTCCTCCGTCCACTCGCTGAGATCGCCGTCCACATACGCGCTGCATTCCTCCGCGCCGGGGTCGAAGGAGAGAAGCCCGAAGTATTGCTCGTTCGTCTGGTAGTCACTCCAGTAGGGCGTGCGCTGCAGGTTCACCGCGTGCATGGTGTTCCAGGTGCGCTTGAACCACTCGTCCTGCCAGGTAAAGACGCAGCCGCCCGCGCAGTTTGCCGCGGTGATGTCGCGCCAGCAGTCCACGAGCGCCTGCCCCTGCTCCTGCTCGGACATATGGCCCTGATTGCGTCCGGTGTTCCGGTCGATCTGCGCCATGCCGCGCCCGGTGGAAACGCCGAACTCGGAGATGACGACGGGCATCGTGTGATGCCGCCGCAGGGCGCGCAGATAGGCAAGGTAGGTGTTCGCCGCGCCGGTCTCATCGTAGAAGTCCGATCGGCGCAGCACGGAACCGATGGGCGTGCCGGGACCGGTCTCCGCACGGGAGATGACGGCCTTGCCGTCCCAGATGGGCGTGCGGTCCATCGCCGCGGGGTTGAGGATATAGTTGAGATAGTCGGGATAGTAGGGATAGACATGATAGGAAACGAATTGCCCGGCAAGAAAGGCGTCCTCCGCACGGATATGCTCCACATCCACCTGCGCGCACTTCATAAAAAAGGTCGTGATATCCTCCGGGTAGAGGAAGGGGTCGGTGGTCGGCCAGTTGGAAAACGCCACAAGGCGCTGGGTCTTGTAGCGGCGGCTTTCATATGAGACGATCCGATTGCCCACCTGTGCGAGCATGGATTCAAAGGCGGAGGCGTCCTCCGTCGCGGAGAGGTACGTTCCCTGATAGGGCGGCAGATCGGGGTATTTGTGGTTGGTGTAGGTGACGGTCACATCCTCCCACTCCACACCGAGAATATAGCCGATGACCCAGCGGGAAACATCCTTATTGTAAAAGCCCGATCCCGTGCCCCGCCCGAGCGAGATCTTCTTGTTGCCGTGCAGAACGTCGACCAGTGTGCGCCCGTCCCTGACGAAGGTCTCAAGAAAGTCCTTGTCATAGGCGTCGCGGTGGGAGTTTTGGATATAGTCGTTCACCCATACGCCGTGGATGAGCCAGAGCGGTTCCTCGTTGGCCTCCTCGCGCGCGGTGTTGTACTCGTAGAAGGCGTTGTAGAAGTCGTCGTGGAGCGTAATGTAGACGCGCACGGTGTTCGCGCCCATCTCCTGCATCTGGGCAAACCAGCGCAGATAGGTCTCCTTGCTGACGGCGTAGTCCGTCGCCCACTCGCCCGGGATGCCCACGCCGAGGTTCACGCCCTTGACGGTGAACTCCTCCGGTCCCGCGCCGCGGTCCATATAAAGGTGCTGCGCGTCGGTGGACATAAAAGCGCTGACCGGCGCGTCCGGCTGAAGGTCGATGTACCAGCCGAGGTAGTAGCGCGCGGTGTCGTAGGCGAGATAGCCTAAGATCAGGGCGGTGAGCACGATGAGAAATCTTTTCAAGCCGCCGCCCTCCTTTCTCGATGGTGTGGTGGCTCAGTGGTTGAATTTCTTGTTTTTGGATTCGTGGCTGTACTGGCGAAGAATGTCGATATTCTCGTCCATCCACGCGCCGCGCTCCGCGCAGAAGCGCTTCATCTGCGCGACGGCCTCGGTGTGCGTGTGCGGGTTTCGCCCTGCGGGTGAGATCATATCCTTATCCAGCGCGTAGCCCCAGACGGAGAAATTGCGGTCGACGGCGGGGCCAAGCCATTCCACCACGGCATCCATATAGCCGTTGAGATAGGCATCGCTCAGGACACCCTGCCGCAGCGCACGGTAGCGCTCGATCACGGCGTTTATAAAGTCCTCGTCCTTGCTGAGCATATAGTACCAGACATTGTATTGCAGCTCAAAATGCTGCGGCTCTGTGACCGGATGACTGTAGTTGTCACAGGCGGAGTTGAAGTCCCAGATGCACATTTTGTATTTGCCGCGCACATCCCTGTAGATATAGGTGGAAAGCCAGCCCGCATCATAGTTGCAGGTAAACTCGTTGAGGATAAAGTAGTCCACGAAAGAGCTCATGTCCGCCTGCTCCCACCATGCATAGGGCTCGGTATCATAGTCATAGGAGTAGAGTGACTTTTCAAAGTCGGAGAAATCCTGTGCGATCCACGCCGCGCGCTCCGGCGTAAGCCATTTTGTTCCCGGATAGACGATGTCTATATCCTGCAGATTTCGCAGGGCGTATTGGGAGAAGGTCTCGATGTTTTTGACCTCGTTGCCGCTGCCGCGGTCAAGGCGCAGAGCATAGCTCGTCTGCACCGTGTCCTTCGACGGCTCCGTGAGCTTCAAGCGGGCATCCGCGCCGGAGCTGACAGTCTCCGTCATAACATAAAGCCCCTGATACACTCCGTTGAGCAGTACCTCGCAGAAGCGCACATTCGGCGCGTAGTCCATGATCTCGCCCGCAAGATTGTACCACATATAATTGCGGATGAGCGTCTTATCGAGGTACGGCCCATGCAGCGCCCACTCGTCGAAGGCATCCATCCCCAGCATGGCGACATCGCGCGAGGCCGCACCGTCGTCCGTCAGCGTCTTGACAAGATAGCTGTGCTTATCAAAATAGCGCGAGGAGTTGCCTCGCACTCGAATGTCAATGACGCTCTGAAGCGTCGGTGTGTCGGCGGGGTGATTGTTGCCCTCGGCATGATCCACCACCGAGACGGACGCGCGCAGCAGCGTACTGCCGTCTGCGGTCGTGGTGAAAGCATCGTCCTCACGGCCGCTGCCGCCGCTCTGGATGGGAACGCCGGGGATCTCCGCGCCGCCAGTGTCGATGAGAACGAGCGGCAGATGCGTGCAGAGCGTCTCGCCGTCATGCTCGGCGCAGGGCGTGTAGGCGGGGCGCTCAAGATGCTGATGATAGCGTGGGTGCTCATCGGTCAGCACGGCTGACAGGTTTGTTGCGGATAGGAGGAGCAGCAGCGCACAGGCCGCAAGAGCCATTCGCTTGTATTTCATGTTCGTCTCCGCTCCCCTCTTTCCGGTTTCTCAGTTCGACACCTCGTCGTTCTGCATGACAAGATTGACATAGTCGATACTTCCCAGCGAATAGATGCTGCCGGGAATGTCCGGCGTTGTCTGCTCCGCGCGGCGCAGGAGCTTTTGCGTGATCTCGTAGATCAGTTCGACCGTATCCTCCGTCGTGTTTTCCACACGCAGCGTCGCTTTGGCGCGAAAGAGCTTGTAGACCTGCGCCTTGATCGGCTCCTGCTTGCTGCGGTGGGCGCGGATGATGAGCAGCATCCGGTTATCGCTCTTGATGCAGCCGAGCAGCAGGATCACCGCGAAGGTCACGACGCTGCCGATGCAGGCCACGGCATAATCGCCCACGCCGCAGCAGATGCCGACAATGATGGACCAAAAAATATAAACCGTATCGCGCGAGTCCTTGATGGCGGTGCGGAAGCGGACGATGGACAGCGCGCCCACCATACCGAGAGACAGCGCGATGTTGTTGCCGATGACGGTCATGACCGTCCCCGTCAGCACCGCGAGAATGACGAGTGAGGCGTTGAACTTGCGGCTGTAGATCGTCCCGCGGTGGGAGATGGCGTAGGACAGGAAGATAAAAAAACCCAGCACGGCGGCAAGGACGATATTGAGCAGAATATCCTCCCACGACATATCGCGGGGTGTGGTAAAAAGGTTCAGGATCTGTTGTCTCATGGTGTTTTCCTCCTATAGCCTCGTCTGACATCCGTTTTGGCGGGCAAGCACATATTTGCTGACAGAAAGCTCACTGCGATCCACGCTGTTGATCAGCTCGCGAAGATAATCGAGCAGAAAGCCGTTGTACTTGACCTCAAGCACCACGCAGTACGGATCGAGCACGGGGTTCATGTTCAGCCGCGGCGAAAAGAGGTCGAAGCAGCTCTCGACGGAAACAATGCGGCTGTCAAAGGTAATGCGTATTTTGTTCTCCTTGGCGATAAATGCCTTGCGGTTGTATTCTACGATCGTTTTGGGGCGATAGCACCGGCTGTGCATCAGCGCGTAGCACTCCGCGGCAAAAGACTCCGGATACCGCAGCAGCGGCGCGTAGTCGCCGCGCGTGAGCGCTTGGGCATCCTCCCGTGTCACGCGCAGAGAGCGCTTGAGCTGACTTGCGCCCTGCTTCTGCTTCATCTCCAGCATGGCGAAGTCTGCCGCCGGATCATAGCAGCGCAGGCGCAGCTTGCGCCGCAGCTCTACGCCCGCAGCCTTTTCGTGGAAGTCCCTGTCGTCGAGCGTATCGAAGTAAAGCGAGCGGACAGGGTAGCCGCTTATGCCGTTGTGCGGGTCCTCGTGCATGACCTGCGCGAGCCGATGGCAGGCTTGCAGCGCCTCCGGCAGCGAGATCAGATATTTCTTTTCCTCGCGGAACACGCGGTTCACCGATGCTCCCTCCTTTCACAGAGAAAGAAACTGACCGCAGTCCTGCTAAGGCAATACCGCAGCTTTCACTGCGCGGTGTTGCCTTAAGAGTGCGGTCGGTCGACCATAGGGGCTCCCGCTCAGATATATGGCCCTGCAGCATAGTCTTTCGACGATTTTCCATCTTAAACGTTTATACAGGGCTGCGCCGCATAAGTAAAGCCCTTTCTGGCATTTCCGGCATTTGGCGTGTGACATCGCTTGTGCGGCGGAAGTCCTCTCGTGCGCGGGAACCGGATAGGATCACCTTACGAAAATAATTATAACAGCCATGAGCAAAACGCAGGAAATGCAGTAATTGCAATGGTTCCCGGCCATGGCTGAAGCCGAAAATCACTCCATTGATATAGAAAGCGGCGCCCCTTTTATGAAATGCGAGGGCTTCTCACAAATCACAGATTTGATGGATTATCTGGACAACAACCGGCTCATTGCCCACTACTGCGGGTTTGACATCATGGAGTCGCTGCCGTCTTATTGGACCTATGACCGCTTCCTGCGGCAGTGGACAACAGTGCGTTGAAGCCGATCATGGCCAAGCTGGTGCGGAAGCTGTATGAGCTGGGCCTGGTTTATATGCGTTTTTTCTCTTTGCCGGGTGATCCCCGCTTTTTCATTCTCTTCGCTCTTTTGTTTTAGGGCTTGTTTTGCTCATCTCTATGAAAAAAATATTTATTCCGAAATAAGCGCGGATGCAACTTGAAATTTCACAGAACAGGCGTTAAAACTTCCTTTTTCGCATATACGTACGTCGTTCGCATATGCATACTAACACATCGGGCTTTGGAATTCAAGATAAAAATGAACGAACTATTTTGTGCAACACAACAAAAAAGCCTCGTTTCCCCATCTTGAAATTAAAATATCTTGACAAAGGCCGACAAATCCCCTATAGTTACACCAAGACGAGATTGCGGACGAGTTCTTATATACGTCCAACCGTACGTTTTCCGTCTTAATGTTAATGGACTTAACGGAATGTTGAGGTGATGCCCTATCCCAACGTGTTTTTCGAGAGCTTATCTCTCGTATCTATCACATTTAGACACATTTAGAATAGCGGGATCGGTTTTGCTTAAACATTCTGTTGCCTCACTTTTACCAACAAGGAGTTACCGTAATGATTAACAAAGAACAGGTCATTTGCAAGATTTCAAGCGAAAAAATCATTGCAATTGCCAGAGGGATTTACGGCGAACAGTGTATCAATCTTGCGAAGGCCCTGTATGATGGCGGCATTTCACTGCTGGAAATCACTTACGATCAGAGCAATAGCCAGTCTGTTCAAGAAACGGCAGATACAATTCAAGCGTTGAATTCTGCTCTGGGTGATAAAATGATGTTTGGCGCCGGTACCGTGATCTCCGCTCAGCAGGTCGCTGTTGCGGCGGATGCAGG
>ERZ857745.4092-NODE-4092-length-13103-cov-3.615727_pt1 | contig 13103 bp, 11 predicted proteins | sample MGYA00519699_ERZ857745 | MGnify/ENA primary metagenome ERZ857745 (study PRJEB31778, sample SAMEA3449357) | human gut metagenome | biome: human gut; feature: human-associated habitat; material: faeces | place: United Kingdom | collected 2010/2012 ...
CAACGCGCCCATCGAGCGCAAGCTGCAGCGCCTGTTCCGCCGCGAGGACGCCTGCCGCCTTATCAAGCGCTGCAACGACTTCGGCGCAGGCGGTGTGTCTGTCGCCATCGGTGAGCTGGCCGACGGCCTGCACATCGACCTGAACAAGGTCACCCGCAAGTACGAGGGTCTGGACGGCACCGAGCTGGCCATTTCGGAGAGCCAGGAGCGCATGGCCGTGGCCGTTGCTACCGAGGACGCCGAGACCTTTATGAAGTACGCCGCCGAGGAAAACCTCGAGGCGACTATCGTTGCCACCGTCACCGAGGAAAAGCGGATGCGCGAGGTCTGGAACGGCAAGACCATTGTTGACCTTTCCCGCGAGTTCCTGAACTCCAACGGTGCCGAGCGCCACGCTGATGCGCACATCCTGCCGGGCCATGTCTGGCAGCCCCAGTTTGCCGGTGCAACGTTTGAGCAGAAGCTGGAATCCATGGTCAGCGACCTGAACGTCTGCAGCCAAAAGGGCCTGGGCGAGCGGTTCGACTCCACCATCGGCGCAGCCACCGTGCTGATGCCCTACGGCGGCAAGTACCAGCTGACCCCGACGATGGCCATGGCCGCCAAGCTGCCCGTGGACGGCGAGACGACGACCTGCTCCGGCATGGCGTGGGGCTTCAACCCCTACCTGACCGAGGCTGACCCCTACCGCGGCGCGTATATGGCCGTGGTCGAGAGCGTGACCAAGCTGGTCTGCGCGGGCTTCCACCACGAGGATATGTACCTGACGTTCCAGGAATATTTTGAGCATATGAACGATAAGCCCGAGCGCTGGGGCAAGCCGCTGGCCGCCCTGCTGGGCGCACTGGATGCCCAGATGGGCCTTGGCATCGCCTCCATCGGCGGCAAGGACAGCATGTCCGGCTCCTTCGAGCAGCTGGATGTGCCCCCCACGCTGGTGTCCTTCGCCACTGCCATCGGCAAGGCCAGCAAGGTGGTCTCCACCGAGTTCAAGAAGCCCGAGAGCACCGTGGTGCTCATCCGTCCCATCACCGACCCGGAGACCGGCTGCCCCAACTTCTTCTCCCTGAAGGCCAACTACAAGGTCGTGGAGGACATGATCGAGAGCGGCATGGTGGCATCGGCCTGCTCCGTGGGCTACGGCGGCATTGCCGAGGCCCTGTTCAAGATGGGTCTGGGCAACCGCATCGGCTTCAAGATGCGTGCAGATATGACCACCCACCAGATGTTCGAGCCCATGTACGGCTCCATCATTCTGGAAATGGTGTCTGATTCTCCCGCCGGTATGCTGCTGGGCGAGACCACCAAGGAGTACACCTTCGAGTCCTGCGGCGAAAAGCTGGATATGGCCGAGCTGCAGGAGATCTGGGAGAGCAAGCTGGAGCCGGTGTACCCCTACCGCAAGGCAGGCCCCACCGTGGAAAAGATCAACGGCAAGCTGAACGCCCCTGCTGCCCCCAAGATCGGTGTGGCAAAGCCCAAGGTGATCATCCCCGTGTTCCCCGGTACCAACTGCGAGTACGACACCGCCAAGGCCTTTGCCCGCGCCGGTGCCGACCCCGAAATTCTGGTGGTGCGCAACCTGACCCCCGCCGACGTTGCCGAGAGCTGCGAGGCACTGGTCAAGGCCATTGACGCAAGCCAGATCGTCATGCTGCCCGGCGGCTTCTCCGGCGGCGACGAGCCGGACGGCAGCGCCAAGTTCATCGCCTCCTTCTTCCGCAACCCTGCGGTCACCGAGGCTGTGCGCCGTCTGCTGCAGCAGCGCGACGGCCTGATGCTGGGCATCTGCAACGGCTTCCAGGCGCTCGTGAAGCTGGGCCTGGTGCCGTACGGCGACATCCGCCCCATGGACGACGAGTGCCCCACGCTCACGTTCAACACCATCGGCCGCCATCAGAGCCGCCTGGTGCGCACGCGCGTGGCCAGCAACCTGAGCCCCTGGCTGTCCCAGTGCGAGCCCGGCGACATCCACACCGTGGCCATCAGCCACGGCGAGGGCCGCTTCGTGTGCAGCCCCGAGTTGCAGCACCAGCTCGAGGTCACTGGCCGCATCGCCACGCAGTACGTTGACGAGGCCGGCCAGCCCAGCATGGATTGGGACGTCAACCCCAACGGCTCCGTCATGGCCATCGAGGGCATCACCAGCCCCGACGGCCGCGTGCTCGGCAAGATGGGCCACGTGGAGCGCCGCGGCGACGGTCTGTACAAGAACGTCCCGGGTAACAAGTTCATGCCCCTGTTCGAAAGCGGCGTGAAGTACTTCACGGACTAGAACGCGAATGCGCCGGCCGTTCGGCCGGCGCAGCGTTTGAGGATCGATAGCGCCCTGTCGGCTTTTGCCGGCAGGGCGTTTTGGGTTGCAGGTCCCTCGTATCCTTTTACCGTCGTGCACGTGCGTAGGCGGCATGGGCGGAGGTCGGACGTTTCTTGGCAAACTTAAGTACCAGGTACACTCGAAGCGATATATGCAGCTGCGGTGGCTAGGTCGGTCCCGGTGTCACGGTTGGGGTTCGAATCGTAAACCGTTCCGCAACGCACGCAAGATTCGCTTGTGCTCGAACGCTATATAGGTAGACTGGCCGATGCCGACCGTTCTTGGTGCGCTTTCGGGCGCAGAAAGGAGCGAGTCATGACCATGTATGGATATGCAAGGGTGTCAAGCAAGGATCAAAACCTGAACCGGCAGATCGATGCCCTGTCTGCTGCAGGCGTTTCGGGGGAGGCGGTGTTCATCGACTACCTGAGCGGGCGCACGTTCGATCGTCCCGGGTATCAATCGCTGCTCGAGCGCCTGCAGCCTGGCGACGTGCTTGTGGTGAAGAGCATCGACCGCCTTGGCCGCAACTACGACGAGATACTCGGTCAGTGGCGGTTGCTCACCAAGCAGAGGAGCATCGACATCGTGGTGTTGGATATGCCGCTACCCGACACGCGCTCGACGTCCGGTCACGGGGTGACGGGAAAGCTGATCGCGGACATCGTGCTGGAATTGCTCAGCTACGTGGCGCACGTTGAGCGCGACAACATCCGCCAGCGCCAGGCGGAGGGGATCGCGGCGGCGCGTGCGCGCGGCGTCAAGCTGGGACGCCCGGCGCTGGCCGTGCCCGAAGAGTTCGATGCGGTGCACCGCATGTGGGAAGACGGCAGTCTGAATAGCCGACAGGCGGCGGAATCGCTGGGAGTTTCGCATACGACGTTCTTGAAGTGGGTGAAGCAACGACCCGTGGACGTCACAATCTCGCACAAATCGATGCGTTCATAGCAAGAATCGTATCGTTTGCCAATACCGATTTTGGTTGTTGGCAAATAATCTAGACGTTTGTTTACAGCCCCCCTCGGCCTGATAAAGCGTTACTCGTTTCCGAGTGCAAAACGCTTTATCAGGCCGTTTCTTTTCACTCGCTCAGTGAAATCAATATAGCCGACCACTCAAGTAATGTCTGCATTTGCTTACGCCCGTATATACAACGTATGCGCGGAAAGGCAGATATGCGCAAGTTACATGAGGGTGATATTTCGCTAACTCCCACGCAGGAGCGTCTGCTCGGCTATATCGCCGCGCAAACAACCATATCGGGTGCGGCGCAGGCAACGAAAAAGGAGTTGTTGCAGCTCATGGGCTGCAGCGTCAAGACCATCGACCGCGCCATCACGCGCATGAGCCGAGAAGGGCTTATCAAAGTCGAGCCATGCCATTCCGAAAACGGAGGGCAGCTTTCGAATGCATACAGCGTTGTAAATAGCTGATCGGGGCTCTTACGACCCGGTCCTTTCGTGATTGCGAACCAGACGATAAACGAACAACGCAAGGCGATAACGGGAAAGGGAGAAAGAAGCCCAGACTGAGACCTCCAGCAGAGAAGGCTGAATCGGCCGAACTAACAACGGACCAGGTCAACCAACTGTTACAGCTGCTAGTAGCGCAGTAGATGAACCGATAGCCGTGGCTTATGGAACAGGCGATTTGCGTCGGTATGCACCGGTACCGGGCAAAGCATAGGTTGGGGGATTGCGAAAAGGAGCAATCCGGATAGCTGAATCTGATGAGGAGGTTAATCAATGAAAAGATTCAGAAAAGCACTGGGCATTGTGGCGCTGGCGCTAGTAGTGTCGCTTAGCCTTGCGATGCCGGCAAGCGCATGGGCGGACGAGGCGGAGAGCTATGGGAAACCCACTGTTTCCGGTCCTCAGAGCGCATGGTACAACGGTCAGTCCCATCACTTCAGGTCAACGGTCAAGGACTCCGTAAGCGGTGAAGACCTCGTGGAGGGGACGGATTTCACTCGATCCTTCGGCTTTATCAGCGACCGTGGTAACGCGGATGGCATCGATACCTGGCTTGCAACCGACGACAGTATGGTAAGCTCGGGTTTCGTCTGGGAGAAGATTGACTTCAAAGGCAATTATGCGAGGTATGGCTCCCACTCTGTGCGACACAATATCCTGACGCTGTATGAATTCAAGGAGTTTAATGCTACGAAGGTCGAAGGTGAAGCCGATCCGACCTTGGAAGCCACTTTGAGCCTGTTCGTCGGCGACCCCACGACTCTGCTTGACCTTTCGGCCTTTAGTCTGAGCCGCGAGGCAGGCGAGCAGCCTGGGGAGTACGCAATCACCTATACGACCGATCCGGAGCAGATTCCGGCAGCTTACGCGCACAACAGCGCGAAAACTCGCACGGGCCTTGGCGAGGTCGACCTGGGTGATGGTTATATCAGCAGGTTGGTGGTCGGCGACGACATCTGCGGCTATAACTACATCCGCATCGTCCCTGCCACGCTTACCATCGTCCCTGCCTATACCGACGTCAGCGCTACGATCGCCTGGAAGGACTCCTCTAACAAGGACGGTCTGCGCCCGAGCGCCGAGGACTATGCCAAGCTTCTCTCGCTTACCGCCGATGGAGCTGCTTCCGATATCCTGCCTGTCGTTGTGGACAATGGCGACAATACGTATACCGTCACGTACACTGGTGTCCGCCAGTACGCCTATGACGACAACGGCGAGCGTTATGACGTTGACTACAAGATCACCCAGGCAGACGTCGATGGCTATACTACCGACAACGCTACCGTCGGTAACGAGGGTGTCATCACGAACACGCACGAGCCCAAGGATGATTCCGGCAACGCATCCAAGGACGAGTCCGACGACAAGTCCAAGGATGATTCCGGCAACAAGCCCGAGGAGCAGCAAGTAGCTTCCAATGACGAGTTGGCCAAGACCGGCGATCAGACCCCGAGTGCCCTTGTGGCCTTGGCCTTGGGTGCTTCCGCACTGGGAATCGCCGTCGTGGCAAAGAGGCGCAGCAAGCGCTAGGTGCGGCGTTTCCTTACCTTCATAGTAACGAGAGAAGCCCGTCGGCTTGTGCCGACGGGCTTCTCTTTTATGCTCGGCTGTCTCGCCTACGCGTAGATCTCCTTCTCCACCACCAGCTCGTTTTTGATCTTGCCGACCAGCTTCTGCAGCGCGTCGATGCAGCGCGGGCGGATGTCGGCGCCGATGAGCACGTACATGAGCGAATCTCCCACGTTCAGCACGCCCTCGTTGAGCCAGACGCGCACATAGTAGACGCCCGGCCACGTGAGCGCTTCCTTGACGGCTTGCTCAAGGCCTTCGGCGTCGTAGCTGAAGTCGACCTGCGCCACGTCGCCAAGGCCCTCGACTCCCTCGCGCACCTGCGCCTTGGGCGTGATGCGCACCACGCCGTTGTGTGTGAGGAACATGCCGCACTGCGCGGCCTTCGGATCCTGCTTCGCTTCCTTGAGCCATTCGTCCATGGACGGTTCGGGTTTCGCCATTTTGGCCTCCTTGCGTGACGTTAACGGATGTCCCCGTGCCGATCGGGCGGGATTCGCCGCGATGACATGTTTTCGCGGCTCAAATTGTACCGCATGCGTAAAGGCCTGGTGGGGCTTCTGTGAACACCGCAAAAAGCTCTTTAAAACGTAAAAGCAAAAAGATACTCTTGAACAATTTTCTTATAAGGCGCAGATTAATCGGCCAGTATTTTAGTGGCCGATTCGGCAGGGCAAAAATCGATTTTCTACCGATAACCTGGTGAAACATATATTCACATAGCCTATCGGTTAAGGGGATTTCTATTGACCATACTTTTGTGCAGGTGCACAAAATGTTGGCGAAAAGTGTCCGAATAGTGAAGAAATCGATGGACATCTTCACTTCTGGCGCAGCCCTGATAGATTGGCAATCGCACCGAACGCAACGAAGTTGTCAAGGAACAGATTTCCAACGTTGCCAAACGGTGAAGTAGACCGAAGCCTGAAACGGATTCAGGCGAGCGAGAAAGGATGACGGGTTAAAATGAACGCAGCAACGAACGTGAAACAGATCCAAGGAAACCATACCCCGATTACCATGCTCGTCGGGTTCGTCGCCCTGTTGGCAATCGCGATCGCCGTGTGCGCCATCGCATCTTCGGCCACTGCGTCGCTGACGGGTTTCACCCTGGTGGCGGCTCAGACTCCGGCCATCAGCCTTGCATGGTTCGGTAGCACCGTGGCACCGCTCCTGGGTGAATTCGTGGTGCTGTTCGCCATCGCCGCCGGCTTGACCTACCTGGTCTCCCATAAGTAAACGCACCTTCGCGGCAAAACAATCTCATATGCAAAGCCCTCGCGAAAGCGGGGGCTTTTTCGTGTCAGGGAACGGCTCGGCGGGGGTTGCCGAGCCGTTGCTATTTGCACTCGAATTTACCAGGTTGACACAGTGCCGTGCGCCCGAGCCTGATACTATGGAACGGATTGAGAACAGCGTCAGTTTGCCAATTGCAACTTGACACCGGGAACTGCGAGAAAGCGAGCGCGCCTATGTCTTTGGCACCATCGGATCACACCAAGCAACCTGATAACCGCACCACCATGGAATTGGGCGCCGTGCTGCCCATGACCGCCGAGGTGCGCGACGACCACCTGTTCGTCGGCGGCGTCGATATGGTGGAGCTTGCCCATAAGGAAGGCACCGCGCTCTACGTCATGGACGAGGCCGACATGCGCAACCGCATGGAAACCTACCTCAAGGCGTTCCGTAGCCGCTATGAGAACTCCGACGTCATCTTCGCCTCCAAGGCGTTCCTTAATAAGGAAACCGCGCGCATCGTCGCGCAGGAGGGCCTGTGCCTCGACGTGTCCGGCGGCGGCGAGCTGTGGTGCGCGCAGCAGGCGGGCTTCCCCATGGAGCGTGTGTTCGTGCACGGCAACAACAAGACGCCGCAGGAGCTGCGCGAGGCCATTTCGGCGGGCGTGGGCCGCATCGTGGTGGACAGCCGCATCGAGCTGGGCCGCATCAGCAAGATCGCCGGCGAGCTGGGCGTCACGCAGGACATCTACATGCGCGTCACCCCCGGCGTCGAGGCCGACACGCACGAGTACATCCGCACGGGCTGCGAGGACAGCAAGTTCGGCTTCACCATGCTCGACGACTTCGCCTTCAAGTGCGTCAAGGACGCGCTCGAGGCCCCGAACGTGCGCCTGGCCGGCTTCCACTGCCACATCGGCTCGCAGATCTTCGCGCTGCACTCCTTCGCCGAGGCTGTGCAGGTCATGGTCGAGTTCATCGCCCGCGTGAAGGAAACCTATGGCTACGAGGTCGAGGAGCTCGATATGGGCGGCGGCCTGGGCATCGCCTACAAGGCCGATGACAAGCCCTCCACCATCGACGAGTTCGCCGAGTGCACCGTCAACGCGGTCCGCGAGAACTGCGAGCGCCTGGGCGTGAAGCTGCCTCGTCTGGCAGTCGAGCCCGGCCGCAGCCTGGTGGCAACCCCGGGTCTTACGCTGTACACCGTCGGCATCCTGAAGACGCTGCCCGGCATCCGCAAGTACGTGGCCATCGACGGCGGCATGTCCGACAACATCCGCACGGCGCTCTACCATGCCGATTACGAGCCCACCATCGCGAACAAGGCCGGCCAGCCCCGCACCGAGATCGTCACGCTGTGCGGCAAGCATTGCGAAAGCGGCGATGCGGTGGTCATCGACATGCCGCTGCAGACGCCCGACCTGGGTGATGTCATCGCGGTGTTCGGTACCGGCGCGTACTGCTACACCATGGCCAGCAACTACAACGGCCAGCCGCGCCCCGGCATCGTGTTCGTGAAGGATGGCCAGGCTCGCGTGGTCACCCGCCGCGAAACCTATGCCGACCTGTATCATCGCGATATCTAGCCGCAACCGGGCGGTCGGGATGGCGCGGCGCTGGAGCTTACCCGGCGTCCTGCGAACCTGGCCGCCCGCCGCATATTCCGCGCTTTCGCGGGTTTTGCGTGATCGGCGGTCGTCTCGCCGGCTCCAAGGGGCCTGTGGGCGGCATCGGCGCGCGGTGCCGGCGTTCCTGCGGTATCCTCTGGTTTGCAACATAGCCATCCCAAATCCGCCCGGCGCTTCGGGCACAGCTTTTCAACCTTTCGAAGGGGGAGACATGACCATCAAACTTGGACTCGTGGGAACGGGCACCGTCGGCGGCGGCTGCTTGGACATCCTGCGCAACCATCGCGAGGATTTCAAGCGCCACCTGGGCGTCGACATGGAAGTGGTGCGCGTGTGCTCGCGCAATCCCGAACAGGCCGAGGCGCGCGGCGTGCTCCACCTGTTCACCGAGGATTTCAACGACATCATCAACGACCCCGAGATCGATATCGTCATCGAGCTGATCGGCGGCACCACCGCTGCGCGCGACGTGGTGCTCGGCGCCCTGCGCGCGGGCAAGAACGTGGTCACCGCCAACAAGGCGCTCATGGCCACCTTCGGCGACGAGGTCATGGACCTTGCCCGCGAGAAGAACCTCGAAGTGGGCTTCGAAGCCAGCGTCGGCGGCGGCATCCCCATCATCCAGCCGCTGAAGCATTCGCTCATCAGCAACGAGATCACCTCCGTCATGGGCATCGTGAACGGCACCACCAACTACATGCTCACGCGCATGGTCGACGACGGCCTGTCCTACGAGGACGCGCTGGCCGAGGCTCAGGCGAAGGGCTTCGCCGAGGCCGATCCCACCGCCGACGTGGACGGCTTCGACGCCGCCGCGAAGATCGCCATCCTGGCATCCATCGCGTTCAACAGCCGCGTGAAGCTCAACGACGTCTACACCGAGGGCATCCGCAACATCACGCAGCTCGACATGGACACCGCGGACGACATGGGCTACGTCATCAAGCTGTTGGCGCTGGCGCATCGCACGCCTGAGGGCATCGATGTGCGCGTGCATCCCACCATGCTGCCGAAGGCCCATCAGATGGCCCAGGTCAACGGCGTGTTCAACGCAATCTACGTCACGGGCGACGCCGTGGGCGAGACCATGTTCTTCGGCGAGGGCGCCGGCGCGGGCCCTGCCGCCGCGGCGGTCATGGGCGACGTGCTGGAGGTTGCGCGCCATATGACGCTCGGCATCCCGCCGGTGGTCGGCTGCACCTGCACCGACAACCTGCCCATCGTGTCCATGGAGAAGCTCAGCACGAAGTACTACATCCGCTTCTCCGTTGCGGACCGTTCCGGCGTGCTTGCTGCCATGGCCGGCGTGTTCGCCAAGCACGGCGTCAGCGTGCGCAGCGTGGTGCAGCGCGGCAGCGCCCAGCATGAGACGGTGAACCTCAGCTACGTCACGCACACCGCCAGCGAGGCGAGCGTGCGCCGCGTGCTCGATGAGATCGGCGGGCTCGAGGACGTCCTGCGCGCCGAGCCCAGCGTCATCCGTGTAGAGGACTAGCGCGGCCCCGGCCGTTCATCGGCGGTCGGGTCCGTTTGCAATCGGCGGCTTCCGGCGTCCCGTTCCGCCTTTCGCTTGCGCGAGGGCGGCCCGATGGATCGACGCTCAAGGATCAATGCCTGAATGCCGATTCCGAAGGTCGGCGTCTGAAGGCTGATGACCGAAGGTCGACGCCTGAGACCGATGCTCGAAGGTCGATGCTCGCGTGGCCTAGCGCGACCCTGGGCGTCGGAAGCGCCCTTGCCGACCGCCGGCCTACGAGTCGACGGTTGGCGTAATCGAAGAGAATTTGCTACTTTATCTAGAAGCCGGTTTGACGGGGCAAAGGGATCGTTTCCCCGCCCCGTTTCTTTACGAAAGGGGATTTCATGGAGCAGTACAAGGAAGAGTTCATCCACTTCATGGTGGAGAGCCACGTTTTGAAGTTCGGCAGCTTCACGCTGAAGAGCGGCCGCCAGTCCCCGTTCTTCATGAACGCCGGCGCGTACGTCACGGGAGAGCAGCTGCATCGTCTGGGCAAGTACTACGCCCAGGCCATCCATGATAACTTCGGCCTGGACTTCGACGTGGTGTTCGGCCCGGCCTACAAGGGCATCCCGCTGGCCGTGGTCACCGCCATCGCGCTGCAGGAGCTCTACGGCAAGGAAGTGCGCTACTGCTGCAACCGCAAGGAGGTCAAGGACCACGGTGCCGACAAGGGCAACCTGCTGGGCGCCGATCTGCACGACGGCGATCGCGTCATCATGGTCGAGGACGTCACCACCTCCGGTAAGTCCATCGATGAGACGTATCCCATCCTCAAGGGCGCTGCCGATGTGGAGGTAAAGGGCCTGATCGTCAGCCTGAACCGCATGGAGGTCGGCAAGGGCGGCGTGGTCACCGCTCAGAAAGAGGTGCAGGAGAAGTACGGCTTCCCCGTGGCGTCCATCGTCAGCATGGCCGAGGTCGTCGAGTGCCTGTACAACAAGGAGGTCGAGGGCGAGGTCGTCATCAACGACGACATCAAGGCCGCCATCGACGAGTACTACAAGCAGTACGGCGTCAAGGAATAGGCAACGCACGCCCGATCGCTTCGGGTAAATCGAATAACGAAGCCTAGCGGCGCCGAACGGCCACGGGTCGTTCGGGGCCGCTGCTGTTTTCGAGGGCGGGGCAGGTGCTTTTCGTTCGCGAAATCATGCGCCGATGCCGGTGGCTTCAATCGGGCCGTTGGTTTGCTCCGTTTGCGGAAACGCGCGACTCGGCTCTTGGTCGGCGCAGGGCGAAGGGTCGTCCTGGAGCTATTCGAGGACGGCATTTTTGTGCCCGCTGGCGGTTTCGGTTCTGGATTTGGGTTTTTGCTGTGCTCGCGTTTCTGGTTTCGCGCATGACCTTGCGATGCATTTCGTCTCCTTGGTTGTTTCGGTCAAGGGTCTGCTTTCGGGGATGGCCTTTTGCGCCTGGTGTGGGGCAAGTTCGGGTATTGGTCTGCAGTTCTGGCGGGTGGGCGCGCTTCCTGCTAGGCTTGCGGAGAAGGCAAATGCAAGGGAAGGATGAGTCATGGATGCAAGCGAAATCGGCGTGGTGTTCGACTGCGATGGTACGTTGCTCGATTCGATGGGCGTGTGGCATGGGCTGCAAAACGAGCTGGCCGAACGCGCGGGAGGCACGTTGACCGCCGACGACGTGGCGGCGCTGGCGCCCATGAGCATCCCCGAGTGCGGTGCGTTCTTCCATGAGAGGTTCGGCTTGGGCGAAAGCGACCGCGAGGTGGTCGGCATGATCGACGAGTACATGCTGGACTTCTACCGCCACCGCGCCGAGGCTCGTCCCTGCGCGCTCGAGTTCGTGCAGGGGCTCGCCCAGGCGGGCGCGCATTTGACGGTGGCTTCTTCGAGCCCCAAGCCGTATCTGATGGCAGGCATCGAGCGCTGCGGGTTTGCCCCGTATCTCGAGCGCGTCTTGTCGGTCGAGGACGTGCATTCCACGAAGCGCGAGCCCGACGTATGGGACCGCGCTCGCGAGATCATGGGAACGTCCAAGCAGCTGACCTGGGGCGTCGAGGATTCCGCATACGCCATCGACACGCTCGCCGGTGCCGGCTACCGCACGCTTGGCATATACGACAGCGACGACGCCGGCACGTGGGATGCCCTGCAAGCATCCGCCGAGCACGCGATCCGCGGCTTCGAGGACCTCACGGTCGAGGAATTCCTCGCCTGGAACGAGCAGCCGCTCTTCGTCGGCACGGCGAACAAGTAGGGGCAACGAGGGGATCGGCGCTTCTTGTTGATCGTCGCCTTCCCCTTTTCAGTGTCTGCTTTCGTTTATCGTGCGGTTGCTGGTGCGAAACGGCCCAAGTGGGAGGACGTGCCCTCTGATTAGGCTGGGAAGCCAGTAGGGCGGCTTCCCGATGCGTGAAAGGGCGCTGGTCTGCGCTCCTTGCGGGATTCGTCGCTTCCTGTATTCCCGACTCTCTGATTAAAACTGATGGGCCCGGAACGATCATTCGTTCCGGGCCCATCGCTATTTGCTGGCCGGTTTGGGTTTTCCAGAGAGAGTTCCCGAGGTGCCTTTCCCTAATCCCAGGGGTTTTCCTGGAACAGGGGCTCTGGTGTGGGAGGACGGTCCGAATAGGGGTCGTAGCCGTCGTCGTCCTCGTTCTCGGCGCGGATGAAGGGGTCGTTCGCGGCCTGTTCGGATGCGGACCCGGGCGCCGTGCCCTCCTTCGCCGAACGCCGCCCCGCTTCAGCCGACTGTCCTTTGCCGGCTTTGCCGGGCAAGGGGGTGACCTGCGGTTTAATGGTGTAGTGCTTCGGCATGGCGTTTTCCTATTCGCCAGCGCCCAAGTCGCTCAGGTCGTAAGGCGTGGTCTGGTACACGTAGTAGTTCAGCCAGTTGGTGTACAGCAGCTGCGCGTGCGCGCGCCACGTGCTGATCGGCTCCTGCGCGGGGTCGTCGTTGGGGAAGTAGTGGGCCGGAACGGGGACGTCCATGCCCTTGTTCACGTCGCGTTCGTACTCGGCGCGCAGCGTGCCGGTATCGTACTCGGGGTGGCCGAACACGAAGAAGTGGCGGCTGTCGGTGCTCTTGGCGATGTAAACGCCGGCCTCATCGGACTGCGCGACGATCTCCAGACGCGGGTCCGCCTCGATGTCCTCGGCGTACACGGTGGTGTGGCGGGAATGCGGCAGAAGCGGTCGTCGAACCCGCGCACCAGCGGGCTGGAGGGCTTCAGCACGTCATGGTTGAACACGCCGGAGAGCTTCTTCGGCAGCTCGTGCTTTTGGATGCCGTAGTGGTAGAAGATGCCGGCCTGCGCGCCCCAGCAGATATGCAGCGTGGAGTGTACGTTGGTGGTGGACCACTTCATGATGCGGCACAGCTCGTCCCAGTAG
>ERZ857745.4103-NODE-4103-length-13054-cov-31.399415_pt1 | contig 13054 bp, 11 predicted proteins | sample MGYA00519699_ERZ857745 | MGnify/ENA primary metagenome ERZ857745 (study PRJEB31778, sample SAMEA3449357) | human gut metagenome | biome: human gut; feature: human-associated habitat; material: faeces | place: United Kingdom | collected 2010/2012 ...
TTATTGCGATGAATAAGATCAAGAAACTCTTCGCAATAGAAAAAGAAATAGAAGCATTGTCTCCTGATGAAAAGGTCAAAATACGTCAGCTAAAGTCAAAGCCATTGATAGATGACTTCTTTTTATGGTGCAAATCCAATCAAAATGCCACAGCTAGTGCAAAACTGAGTAAAGCATTCAAATATGTAATGAATCATGAAGAAGGATTGAGACAATACTTATATGATGGATATATTCCAATGACAAACTCATTAGATGAAAGAGTAATTCGACCATTTACGACAGGGAGAAAGAACTGGTTATTCTCGACAAGCGTATCAGGAGCAGAATCAAGTGCGAATGCATACAGCATAATTGAAACAGCAAAAGCAAATGGCCTAGATCCATATAAATATTTGACAACAATATTTACATATCTTCCAAGCCAAGATCTGATCAAAAATCCAGAAATAATAGACGAATTTCTACCATGGAGCGAGTTCGTACAAAAGAACTGTAAATAAAAGAATCAGCTAACATTTTTTAGTAATGTTCAACTGATTCTTTTTTATTTATTTAACTACATTATATTATTTGGCGCTTACTTTTAATTTGAATTATTATTCTTCATGTGAGGAACTTCTTTTCTGTAATTTATATATTTCTTTATTTATCTTTATAACCCTTTATTTTCATTCCAAGATTGAGTTTTATAACACATATCCCTTTATATTCCTACATAACTTTTATAAATTTGGCGTAACTTGTGGCGTAAGTATGGCGTAAAAATATTTACTACTCAAAATCCATCAATGTTTCAAATTTCTTCATCTCTTGTTTTTTTAAATCATTCGTTGCATCCACATAAATATTCATTGTTGTGCGTATATCAGTATGGCCCAAAACATCTTGTGTTACTTTTAAATTTGTACCTTTTTCAATCAAACGCGTCGCAAATGTATGTCTTAAGTTATGACATGAAAATCTTGGCAATAAAATTACTTCACCTTTAGAATTAAAACTTTTTTCTAGTATATCATCATTGCAATCTCTCATGATACGATAAAGTGCTTTATTCAAAACCGCTTGATTTTGAACATTGCCAAAACGATTAATAAACACAAAATTTGTATAACCATCAATTACTTTATTTAGACTTACACCACTGTCTTCCAACGCATCCATATATTCTCTTTGCTTTTTTAAGGCATCTCTAACCTTTTTAACCATTGGAATACTTCTATAAGAATTTGGTGTCTTGGGTGTATTAACACCAAAATGACATCCATCTACTTTATGTTTATAATAAACCAATGTATGATTGACATTGATTACATTGTTGTCAAAATCGATATCATTCCATCGTAAACCAGTTACTTCTCCTACACGCATTCCTGTGTATAACATCACGATAAAGATAGGTTGCCAATGATTGTACTGCTGACTGTTTTCCAAAAAGTGTTCAAACAATAATTGCTCATCCATAGTTAACGCAAACTTTTTTGTTTGTTCATGATTATGTGACTTTTTTAGATCCCCCACACAATTAGCAGATACATTGGTACGAAGATATCCTTCTTCAACAGCAAGTTCTAAAACTTGGTATAAAACAGTATGTATATTTTCAATTGATCTCACTTTAATGTTTCTTTCGTCAGCTAGGTAATTATAAAATCTACGAACATCAGACTTTTTTAAATCACATACTCTCATTTTACCAAAATCTGGTGCAACAAAACGTTCATACATGTAACAATAATTCCGCATTGTATTATCTTTTACCCCTTTTTTTAGTTCTACATATAAATGATAAATATCATTTACTGTTTTTCTCTTATTAGTGGTCTTTAAACCAGCGTCCGTATCAATAACTAACTGTTTTTCCTTTTCCCGTAACTCTTTTAAAGTTTTAGCATAGATTGCATGTCTTTTCCCATCTCTAGTTACATATCTATAATCATATGTACCATTTTTCCTTTGGCATTCGCCGTCTTTCAAGACGACACCTTTATTATCTTTTCTTCTGTTCATCATTTACCTCCTACATATAAAGAAAAGATAATTGCAACCTAATTATAAACCACAATCATCTTTTCAGCAGCTATCAAAATATTAAATTGAGTATGTACACTTATCGTTGATGTACTTTTCAAAAATTTGTCGTTTAATTAAACGCTTATTGCCGACAAATAAAACAAACGTACAATCTGCTTCATTTGTTATATCGCGAAGCTTGTTGATTCCGATGTTGGAATATGCAGCTGCTTCTTCTAGAGTCAACGCCAGCTTTTCCGCAATTGGAACTTTTTCTTCTGAACAACTCATAGAATACCCTCAGCCAGATCAAATGGTTTCAAATCAGCATAAGTGCACCATTTATCAACTTTTATATAATGTTCATTTCCGTTCTCGTCGCAAAAATGATTCCATCCTTTGTCGCCAAATTCAGGTTCATACAAGAGACTAGAAACGAAACCATTAGCTTTCATAACAAAATACAAACCATGTATATCTGGAAGTTTATCTTTGCATAGTTTCCAAATTGGGACATAAATTTGGCCATTTTCTTTACCTATAAGAAATGTCTCATCATTATTGGAAACAATGAGAAAGCATCGTTCATCTATATCACTTAGTTCAGCATGGTAAGTTTGCCAATCATCAATCAACTTCTTTATAATGTCATAACCATTCAAAATTGGATATAAGCAATGATATACAATCAATACCTGTCCGGCACAAGCTTCCATTCCAAACAAGACTTTCAAGACGATTGCCATACCTTGAATTACACAAGTTGATTCAGTTTGAGCAGAAGGTGTATTACCTGCTGTCTTTATTTCTTCCATTTTATCATTCATCATACTATTTTCTTCCTCCTTATTTTTCGTAATAGTAATTGTACTTAGTATAGAACGCATAATGTATACGCGCACCACTTTGTCCATTTCGATTTTTTAAAACGACTACATCAACGTTACGGATAGCTTTCGACCTTTCTTGGACCTCATCATAGCTCTTCTCATCCTCCGAAAGCGCAGAGAATTCCAACGCGATTACAACATCGGAAGAATACTCGATGGATCCACTTTCCTTAAATGCAGTCATGTTCGCTTGCTGACCATAATTTTGGCGATTGAAACTCGAAATAACAACTATTGGTATATTATATTTGCGACTGATATCCTTCAAACGTAAAACAATTGAATCCATTCTAGCCTTGTCAGTTAAACCTTTTTCGCTCTCCGACGGTGGAATAATTTGTAAGTAATCAATAAACACGACTGGTAACTCAGATGTAATTTTAATGTGATTCATAACATCTCTTTCGATATCATCAATCGTAATCACATCGTCATGGATATACAGATGTTCGCCGTTGTTAAAGTATTCATCCGTCGCGTATTTGATAATTCTTTGATCCTTTTCTGAATAGTCAAACCTTTTTCGCCAGAATGAATCAACTTCATTGGATGTCTTTGCATCCGTAGTATTTAGCGAATCAAGATTTGAAATGCAAATCCGATACGTATTACGGCTTATTCCCTTTGAGTTTAATTCAGCTTCTGACATCTCTAACGTGTAATAAATAACATCCGTATTTTCCGAAGAAACATATTCAGCCATCTGATTGAAAAACGTTGTTTTCCCTAACGACGAAATAGCACCAATTGTATAAACTCGACCTGGTTGAAGGCCACCATTCAAAACTTCATCTAAGTTTGGATAACCGGTTGAAATCGGATCAAGTTGTAACATACGGTCTTTAACGTAAAAATCCTTATGTGCTTTAACAGACTGAGATTTATATGCCTCTAACGCTTCTTTTTGCTTATCTAATAATGACTGTGCCATATTAAGCGATAGCATAATCGCAGATTCAAGCCTTTTTTTGAATTGATCACGTTCATGAATCAGACATTCGTTAGCATCTTTATAGTCACCATACAGTGTATCTAAAGTCACATATTGAATACCTTTTTTTTCAAGTCTACTACACAAATCATGAGACTTCTTTTTTCCAGTATCATCGTTGCCTAATGCAACAATCAATGGGTATTCAAGTTCATTTAAGTCGGTACGTTCTGAGATCAGACCAATATTAGAAGCTGATCCAAGAGCTAATGATGGGTAGCCTAACTGTTCGATGCTGATTGCATCCAGCTCCCCTTCGACGACGAACACTGGATATCGTCTCTGATGCAAAGCATCTTCGTTGAACAAAATCACTGGCATCCCCTTGGGCCGATAATACTTCTGCTTGGTCTCATCACTGATAGAGCGTATGTTATAAGTGTATTTGCCGGTTGGTATAACCAATTGATTTGGTGGATACTGCTCAGACAAGCAATGTCCTAATTGAAATCTATTGGCGGTGTCTATTGTAATACCCCTAGATTCCAAATATTTCATAGCTTCATCAGCAGGATCATTCAAACTCTTGTTGGCTTCCTCAAAAAAATCAGATTGATCTACTTTGACATATTCTTTTTCAGCAGTTACTTTTTCTTCCTTTACCGCTTTTTGATATAAAACACTTTGTTCGTAGGAATCTGGCACTGGGCCAAACAATTCTTCAGCTTTTTGTAACTGTTCATTAAAAGAAGTTAAACCGAATTGAAATCCAATAGCATCGTATATGTCATAACTTTTACCGCAGGCAAAGCACGTAACAACATTTCTATCCTCATAAAAACAAGCACTGGGATGCACATCTTCATGGTCAGGATTAATGCAATGTAAGTTCTTTTTTGAATCATTCATCAGACCGTAATCTAGAAGAAATTCCTTTAGAAAATGCTTATAGTATTCTTTTTTCCTAGAACCATTCACAATAATAATTACCTCCTATTCTTTTTCTAGAAATTCAAATATTAATATCGCCTATTCATATCTCACCTTCTTATTTCTTTATTTCTTCACAAACAAATCATACACTTCTGCCCATTTTCACAATGGAGCAGAATGTGTATCACTAAAATGTACTAAAAGTACTAATAGTACTAGTATTCGATTTCAATAATTTTCACTTTATATAAAGCATTTTTATGATTTACAAATTCACAAAATTACTCATTTCCGACTTTTTTTTACTCTTTTTCTTAGAATTACTTACTCTTTTTTGTACCTATTTTTACTCCTTTTTTTATCAAAGTTGGGTCTACTTTTAACAAATTGGCCATTACTTCAACATTCTCAGCCAGTAACATAGCTTCTACTTCACCCAATTTTGTTCCAAAAGCTACAGCACTCGACTGTTTTTTTAAACGCATATTTAAGCGCTTATCTTGAACAACCACCTGCTCATGCATATATCTACGATTGTATTCAACTGCAGTATTCGCCGGAGATATCGTTACACTACTATTTTTCCAACGGACATATTCAGACTTTGATTGCAACTCATTACGATTAACATCACTCTCTTCTATAACATTAAATACGTCATTATCTTCAAGCTCATTAAATGCTTCCAAAACAGGATTCATAATCTTATTTATGTAACTCCCTTGATGTTTATACACGTATTCTTCTGATGGCAAAATACATTCTAAGTATTTTAAAATGGATTTAATCATTAATTTGTTACGATTGTTTTGCATGTTTTTTTTCATGAATACAAATGAACTAAAATACGAGCCAATCAAATAAGGTAAATTTTTCATTTTAAAAAGTGTAATTGGTCGATAACTAATCGATACTTTTCTGGTTTGAATGGATAATAATTTAACTAAATCGTCAGAGAATTTTACAATGAACTGATCTTCTAGCTTATTCCGTTTTATTCCTTTTTCAAACAAACGAATTTTTTCACCATCATATTCAATACTTTGAATTGATGTAAGGTTATCCAATATACTCTTTATTTTTTTTCGTTCATTCTTTAACTTGTTAATCTCAAGTTGACCATCAATTACATAAGCATCAATATCATCACAAATCATCTGTATAAAAATTAACGTATCTAGAGGTATTTCATTTTGAATATCCTTTACAGTCTTTTTTGGATTTCCATTGACTAATATGAAATTATGCAATAAAACAATTAATGCTTTATCCTCGCAAACAGTATATTGAATGCGTTTATCAGCAATTATCTTTAACCTTCCCTTTGAAAACTCAAATAGACTACTATTTGGATTTGCCGGGTCATCCGGGTTACGTATTTCATTCATATCAACTTTTCTAAAATACCCTGATTTGGATAGTTCTCTTTGAATTTCAAATGTTGGAAATTCAACGAGATCAACTTGCTGAATATCATTTTCTACGTCTGCCAATATATTTCTTGGATTCATATTTACTTCTTGTTTATGGTTTATAAACTTTGTCCTTCTAGAACAAGTCAAAAAAGCATGCTTTATTTTTTTCGAAAAAATTGAACTCCTGTTCGGTATTTATTAAATAACAATTCCGCCCTTTTTTTATTTTTTCTTTATTTTTTTGTTTTTTTACTTTAAATAAAGGCTTTTTTAAATTTATCGAAAGTACACGTTTAAATTTCATGTTCAAAAATGAAGTTGTTGGTATTTCTCCCTTTATTGCTTTTTTATCAACTGTTGCAAACAAAAAAAGCAGGAAATTTTTCCCACTTTTAAATAAATTTGTAAGTAACCACATTAATTTTTTCATTCAAAAGAATATATGGAGTCAACAATATATCTTATATATACAATCAATCTCAGTTTTGCCCCATTTTTATTATGCTTTATATAAAGCTTTTTATCACTTCACACTCCACATAATATGTGATGAACAAGTATTTATCTTCTGCAAAACGTCGTTCCAATATAACAAAAATTTTACCACATGCAAAGTCCTTAGCATCTGTTTTATTTTTGATAAATCAGAAACTACTACAGGCATACCATCATTAATTTCAAGAAAATTAAAAAAAAAGGTGGCATCTTTGCCACCATGTCAACTATCCATATTCATTTTCAAAGAGTCCTTAATTGGATCTATTTCAATTTTTAAATCAATTATTTCTTTTACACGATGCTCTGCTAATTGTCTATTATCAAAATTGTAATCCACGACATCAAATCCATTATCTTTCTTCAAAATAATGCAATACTTTCCCTTATTTTGCGAGTCAGGTATAACACGTAAATCATTTGTATTATATTTAACGGTATGTGAAGTATCATCAATTACTTGGATCACTTCTTTTGAAGGCAATTCCTTTCTTATTCCAACTTCATTCATATCCAAACCGATGGCATTCAACATCTTATTTCCAATTTTATTTGCGATATGTAAGCACCGACTTTTCCACTTTTCCAAATTTTGCTTTAACTCATTCTTTTCAATATTTAACTTTTGTATAATTTTATCCTTTAATGAAAGTTCATCTTTTAAAGCTTGATTTTCCTTTTGAATGTCTTTATACGATAGTAAATCTGGTGCTTTTGTAATCTCTAGAATTGTATTTTTCAATTCAGAATTCATTTCTTCACTTTTGATTCTCAGCTGCTCTAATTGTTGCTCCATCTCATCTTTTTTTCTTTTTTTATATGTATAGGAATCCACACCATGCTGCTGCGGATTTAACTTGCGCTCCATTTTTTCCTCTTCAGTGAGCATGTCATATGTACGAATATCTTCAACCTCATAGCCACGTTCTCGCATCATTTTTGGATAATTCTTATTCATAAAAGAATAAAATTTCAGATTTACTTCTTTGAATGCATTCATTGTTGGTAAACCTTTATCATCTTCCGTTGTAAGCATGATAAGGTTATGATTATGTGCCGATAATCCACCAAATTCATCGTGATGTTGAACAGATTCCAATATAGTCCAATTGGGATTCCATTCATGAATTAATTGTTTAAAAGTATCATGAGAATCATTTAAAAATTTTACTTTTTCTTCATAATTTAATTCACTCATATATTCAATATTTGGTTTTTCGATAATCTCAACCACTGATACCGCATCTTTTCTCAAGGCTCTTTTTCCATTCTCTCGTTTTATCCTGTTAATTTCATCAATTTTATTCTGTACGATTTGAACAACATCATCACTTGAATTACCTTCCATCCAAACATTCAAATGAGTCATATCATGATCAATATCCATATCACGTCCAATACGCTCATCATTCATCTCCTGCCAGGCCAAATCCACTGGACAGGTTTGACTTTTCTTCCCCGTTTTTTTGTTTACGGTATTTGAAGGATTCAGACTGCATTTCATCACGGGAATTCCAACTTTCATGACTCCACCACCTTTCAATTAGTAATTTTTTTAGTACTTTTTATTATCTATGTCCTCGTAGATAAGTACCTTATCTACTCCGGACCTCTGCCGAGGACTCTTCGCGGAGCGGTCTTCGACGACCACTGTTCGTGGAAACTTCTTCACAATGAAGAAGCAAATTACCAAGTCACAGCATACTAACGTATGCCATGACTGAACTTGAGCCCATCATCTAATTCAGGCTTTAAAATGACCTCCACAAACGCATCTAAACATTGAATCAATTTTTCTGCTTCTTTACTCATTTCTTCTTCCATATCCTCATCAATGATTTGATTTAAAAAGTCTTTAATCGAACCAATAGCATTGTTATTGATATCACATAAAATAGACTCATAATTGAATCCAGCAGATTGTTCACTATCCATATAATCATACGGATCAAACGTCTTCATAAAACTATCTATTTTGTTGGTCATATCTTCTTTGCTCTCAATTTTATTTTCAAATAAAATATGTTTATTCAAACTTAATTCAATATCATTGATCATCTGATTGCTCGTAGCTTTGATTACATCCAAATTTTCCATAAGCTGCTTATTATCTTTAAGCCAAGTACCAACGTAACCAAACGAATAATCTGAAGTATCCAACCCGAAATGTTTAGAAACCATATACGCAATGGATTCTGCTTGAATCTCTTTCGTAGAACGTAAATATTCCACACTTCCAAATTTAGGCATCAATTGTGTAACAGCCTTCTGAACTTCAAAACTTTCACGAAAATGCTCAATCAAGTTCAATGAATCGATTTGAAGTTCATTTCCAATTACCAATGGATAATCCATTTCAGCATAATCCGACCCATCGTGAAGTCTAAAAACTAGTCCTGGAAGCATAGAAGAGTGGGAAATTTTTCCCAGTTTATCAACGGCTTCTTCTAATGAGACATTTTCATACACTTTTCCAAGGTTTGGAAATTCTACACATTCTCGAACATCAAATGAAATTTTTTTGTAGTCTGACTCCCAATGCGTACCATGGATACGAGCATGTGCTTCTTCATGAATCATGGTCTTTAAAGTTTGAAGCTCACTCATTCCCTGATTAACAACGATTTTGATATGTTTATCATCGTAATACCCTTTAGCTCCCGACTGAATCTTTTCAAATGAAACTGGAACAGGTGATATCTCTTGAATCGCATACATTAACTCACCATAAGATTGACCAACCTTTTGCTTCAGTTCATTTACAGGTTCCAACACAAACTCTTTTTTACCCTCAATTTGCACGGTCTGGCTTTTATCGAACACGAATCCAATTTTGAACGCAATGCAATCTTGATATGTTTTATTTTTGATTTCAAAACCTTTTTTGTCCAAAACCGGCTTTCCCTTTGCATCTAATTTTGTTTCTTCGGTCATTTTTTTGTATTTTATAGGACATAAAATAACAATACCCTTTTCCCCTTTTTTAACCTGTCTATTCAACTTCTGCCATTTTGTATAAGGTGCAACCAATGTAGCATCTGGTTTCTGAATCATGATGCCTATAGAATTGTTAACACTGTAATCATGGAAGTTAGCCATATTGTCCAAAAGTTCTTTATAGCGGTCAGATTCAATATAATCTTTGATTCCATATTGAAGCATCTTTCCGAATTCCTCGAGTTCTTTTTTTCGTTCTTCACTTGTTTTACTATGCATTAAAGATTTTTGTTCGTTTTTTTGATTTTTTTCTTTTGGATTATCAATTTCGATTTTATCCTCATTTAATTTCTCATTCTTTTCTAGTTTGTATAACATTTCTTGAATGTCATCATTGCCATAAAATCTTTTTTTCTTCATCATTCTTCTCCTTTTCACTAAGCTTTATTGATTCTTATTTTTGCAGTATGACAAGTATCTACATCATATAAATTGATTCTTTTTCTCCCGAATCCCCTTTATATAAAGAAAAAAGCTAGACTTTTTATCTAGCATTAATCTACCACTAATCCGGTCTATTTTTATTTTTTATGTCATCACTTTTCTTTTTTAGTAATGGTATTGCCCAATACGGATTCTTCTTGATTAAATATCGATTACCTGAATCAAATACTAATAGTTCTTTATTTTTTTTCAAACCCATAATATCAACGGCATCCATAATATTCCGATACTCTCCAGACTCCGATAAAGATTGACTACCACCAAGTATTCGTCCAGGTTTCTTGTTTTTCGAAATTTTTGTTTCAGTATATTGGCCACACCAGCTTGATATGACATCGATAGTACTTTTATCCTTACAACTAAATACTAGAGTTGTTTCAGTATTGTCAACAATCGCCCTTGAACCATCATGACCATACGCCATATCCAACTGAGATAAACCTTGAACCGCCAGCCAAATACTTACTTTACGACTTCTTAACCGTGCTAGTGCATCCAATATATCCGGTATCTTACCGATACTACCAAATTCATCAATCAACATCCAAATCAATGGTGCATCATGATCAGCTCGTTCTTCTTCAGGAATGGAAGAAAGAAAATTAAGCACCTGTTGTGTGATCAATCTAAATATTGCAGAATACTGTTTTAAAAGATTATCTGGAATTGCCAAGAACACAGAAATACCATTTACCAAATCAGCAGGACAAGCCTTCTTGGTATTGTCATCCAACTGATATCGTACTGACCGAGTTTGAAAGATACGAAGTTCCTGCCTCAAAGTTAATTCAATGTCTTGCATTCCATCTGAACTCTTCCCATCATACCCTTTTAAAGGATCTTTAATCGATTCATGTCCATCCATATTTGAATCAAAGATAACCGTTGATATCAAGTCTTTCAAGGGTACTGAAATTACCTGGATTATCGTTTCTGTAAAACCTAGTCCTGTCACAAATCCCCAACCCAGTAAACACGTCAATAGGTTTTGTGCGCTGACGTAAAAAAATTCATTTTGCCCATTACTTGGATTTGTAATGATTGCACGAGCCAGCATATCTGCACGTTCAATAATTTCATCGTCTGTAGACTCTGAATTTAATCCATACCACACATCCCATCCCCATCCTTTTTTGATGGATGGATTGAACACGTGACACTGATTACTATTTACATCCACACTTTTACGAGCCAATTCAGGTTTAACATCCATCGCAAATACTGTGAATTTATCTTTTTTTTTGGCAAAATTAAAGTTCCAAATCAATGCATTTAATAATGTAGAACTTTTAAAACTACCAGGTGCGCCAATAACCAAGCAATGAGTGATATCATTTAAATCAATCGGCAATCGAAAGTACTTATGGTGATACTTGCCTAAAGTAAAATCATTAGGCTTTTTCGATAAATACCGAGATGGAATAGTTGGATACATTGCATTACGCTTATCTTTTGATAATGAATTGTCATTGTGACCGAAATCTGTTCGTCCCTTCACTTTATAATCATATAAATTTATCAAAAACAACATAAACCATGTAGATAACGTAATACCAATAAATAAGATTACTTTTTGATTTCCACTTAAATACAATATTTCCATTCTTTCTAGTTGTTTTTCAACTAAAAGAAAAAATATGGCAATGCTGCCACCTATCAGTAAACCAACTGGTGACAGCATTTGCTTAAACTGTTTAAAATCCATTACAATCCCTCGATTTGGTTAAACAATTGATTAAATTGATAGATCATGTAATCCGGTAATTTCCATTCTTCTGTGAAAGTTAGCAGATTAATGATTAACAAATAGGTATACACATTGTATTTCAGCTCTTCAAAATAATCATCAACAAAACCAACTACTTCACTAGGATCAATAGAATAATGGTTATAAATAAATCGTTCATGCAAATCTTTAGCTTTATTACGGCATTCTCCATCAGCTAAAGACTCAGGCAAGTCCTTAATATAGAATCCAGCATGATATCTATCATCTGCAGACTCCATATTTTTTGAAAACCCTTTAGAATAAACCTCTTTAGTTAGGTTTATTAAGGGTTTTAAATGAACTTCATCAACAGTGTTACCTTTACATACGCTTTGATGAGCGCATGTAAACATCTCAACAGTCTGCCAGTTCATTAGATGAGAGTTGTTAGTTATTATCATATTATTTCCTCCTTTAAACTCTTCAAATAAATATAGAATGTATTTTTCCCATAGACGCTTTCATCATTGGAAACATATTTACTTCTATATCTATCTGTACTTTACCCTGTTTTTGCCCCACTTTTATTTTTTGTTAAAAAAATTGAATTTTCATCCTTATTAACTGTAATCAATAAAATATGCACAATTTGATTATTAATAAATCTATAGCTTGGGAACAGCGTAAGTTGGGTAAGTGTGCAGAATTTAACCCTAAATCAGAGTTACCAGATACCTTCGAGTATGTTGATTTAGAATCCGTAGTTGGAACAGATATATTGTCACATAGAACTGAAAGTAAATCTTCTGCGCCTTCAAGAGCGCAACGATTGGCAAAAAAAGGAGATGTATTTTATCAGACTGTTAGACCGTACCAAAAGAACAATTGTATCTTTGAAAAGGATGATAATAACTGGGTTTTCTCAACTGGATACGTGCAACTAAGACCTGTTAATGATGGCTATTTTCTACTTACACTTTTACAGAATGAAGATTTTGTTAAGCTTGTTTTAGATAGATGTACAGGAACAAGTTATCCTGCCATTAATTCAAATGACCTTGCTGATATTGAAGTGAATATTCCAAGTGATAACAAAGAACAGCAGAAAATTGGTACTTATTTCAAAAATCTTGACAACCTTATCACCCTTCGTCAGCGTGAGTTCTAAATATTAATTATCAACTTAAATTTGCTAGAGAACGCATAACTATATCTACATCTTGATTTT
>ERZ857745.4107-NODE-4107-length-13045-cov-4.379215_pt1 | contig 13045 bp, 7 predicted proteins | sample MGYA00519699_ERZ857745 | MGnify/ENA primary metagenome ERZ857745 (study PRJEB31778, sample SAMEA3449357) | human gut metagenome | biome: human gut; feature: human-associated habitat; material: faeces | place: United Kingdom | collected 2010/2012 ...
TCAAACTCAAAGTCAAACAGTTCATCTAGAGTTTTATATCCGATATCCGAAAAATTTCCTTGGAAGTACATTATGCTAATCAGATACAAACATAATATCTTCGCAACTATAATTGTACATTCTCTTTTCTTTTTGATGATTTATGATATCTTTGGTGTATTACATTGTGATTACTCCATCGTTAGTTTTTGTGTAGTAGCTTAATCTTAACACAAAGGTATCACGATGGACTATATTTATTCAGTTTTTCAGGTGTGCAAATTCATTTTACAATGAGCCTATTTAAATTAGCTTGTTTTACATACAGCTTTGAACCTCGTATATTTGAATTTGGTTTTCTTTAGCTTTAATCATTTCTGCTACGAGATTTTCTCCATATACTACTGTACTTGCTTGGATGTCAATCTGAAGATGATCGCCATACTTTTTTATTAACAATACGGCAGAACTCAATGACAATCCATTCTTTATCAAACAAATTGTACGTTCGTTGTCTGTTCCGTATTTGATCTGAGCATAAAATCCTTCTTCAATTAAATCGAGATCATGAAGAACTTCAACATATTTGACTAAAGTATTATCAATAAAATCTTGTTCCTCTTTTATACGAACAATTGCCAAATTGACTACTTGTGTACGATTCTTTCCTACGAACTTGGTATATCGTGCAACATTGCTGCCATTACGCTTAACATCACCCCATTTTCCAACATACACCATAACATTTCTGTCTTTTTTATATAACTGATGCCAATAACCTACAAACAAGTTAATCATTTCAGCGTAAGACTTATTTTTCACACGCCACTCAAACATCATGGAATAGAACTTCCGGGCCTCATTATTATCAAGACGCTTAAGACTCTCAGCTCCATTATCAGAAACGTGCTGAATGAATAGTTCATTGATTGTTTCTAACAATGTATTTGAATCACTGATTTTTAAACGCTTGCCCTTATATGCATCGACTTGTTGCTGAATAGTCGCTTCATGTTCAAAAACATCAAATTCGGTTATGCCGTTCATTATACAAGCTTTTCCAGCAACAGTACTTGTGTACCTCTCTTGATAATTTTCGACCACCCCGTTTTCGTAGTTCTCTATGAATTCCGATGCTTGACGTAGTTTTTCTTCATTATCAGCTATAATTTTTGCTTCGCTAAGAAGAACATTTTCAACCACATCTTTATAGTTTTGTTCTACTTTCGCAACATTACGCAAAAAGCTTTCGCAATTGGCATTTTGTGCAAAATACTTTCCAAAAACAAGATATATCTGCGGCTCCAAACGATATAAGTTACCATTTTCACCATTGAATATTTCACTAAATCTGCATACACGTCCTACAAGATTCTTAAAAGAATCGTGGCTAAGATTAGACCTTCCTCGTTTATTATCTAGAATAAACATTCTTTCAGCTGGGAGATTTATCCCCGACAACAATGTAGAACTGGTAACGACATATCTCACAGCGTCATCTTTTTTATAAAGGTCTTCTATGTAGATTCTTATCGCATCCGGTACGCTGCCATGATGATAAATAATTCCTTTACGCAAACAAATCAGCAAATTATATTGCGGTTGTAAATATTCTGAGATGTTATCACAAGCAGTTTGAATTAATTCAGAATCTACTTCAGGCAATACATCAGCTAAAGCTAACGCAAATTTTTCAATATCCATTGGCTTGTTTAAATAAATGATATTTTTACCTGCACTATATGCTTTGACAACATCCTCCTCAAAACCACAGTTGCGATTGTCTGAAATTGGAAGATACTTATTTAGAAATTGATCATACAGTTTCAGTCCAGTATGATTTCTTAAATCGTACAAAAAATACTTTTCTGTTTTTATGTATTCACTAACCTTGAAACCTTCAATGTTATAGGTTGTATACCTTGCTTTAAGATTTGTACTGTCAACAAGAAATGGAGTCAAAAACTTAAACGCTACTTTGGGATTTCTTTTCTGTGCAACAATTATAACATTAGCCAAAGTTCTACTTCTGCTATCATCATCCAACATCTCATGTGCTTCATCCACAATAATGCAATCAAAGGAAAGTAGTGAATCCTTCTTGAATATTCTTAATAATCTTTCTTGTGTCAACACAGCAAGACAAGAAGAATCACTGGGATTATACATTTCTGGATGAACCACAATTTTAGGAAATATAGCCTTACTGATTTGCTGTACCCTTTTCTTTGTTTGTATAAGAAGCGCTTTGGTTGATGTTAATACACAAATTTTTCTACCTGCATATTCTTTTACCGCCGATAGGATAAGCTCAGATTTTCCGTATGATGTCGGTGCAATAACAGAAATTGTATCATCTTTTTTGGTTTCAAAAAAATGAACCAATAAGTTTTGTTGTTCACTTCGGCATACATCACTGTAAACATACTGCTCTGTAAATGCATCATTCCATTCAGTAAAAAAATTCCTCCTAGAATTCTCGATGTAATTCTGTTCAATAAACTTGCTAACAGGATATAGCCCTTTATTGATAGCTATTTCATAAAGAGGAATATAATCGTTAGTCTGATTGCAATACTCAACCACAATACGATAACCTAATTGTTGTACTTTAGTATCATCTGCATTTGTAAAACAAATTGCAATTGCCAATAAAATTTCATACTGCTTTTGGCTCAATTTTTCACCAACGATAAATCGATCATAGAGCAAAGCAAAATTGGTATTTCTGATTTTCACAAGAGTTAAATCATACTTCATCATTTGCCTCACTTTCCAAAAAATTATAAACTGCACCGAAGGTCTCTTTTTGAATTGCTATAATAAACACTTTTTTGAAAAGCCCTTCTTTGATAACCTTTGTATGTTTTTGCCCAACCTTTACTGCTTCCATATATTCAGACATTGGGTGGAAAAGGGTTGCTGCTAGGACAACGTTATACGAATTACTAGTATTATTACCATCAACTGCATCATCTGCACATTGTCCTAATAGCTTTATTACCGCATCTTTTTGGTGGTTGCTATCACTCATAGAAACTTTTGCAGCATTTAACGCATTTAACCACAGACTAGTATTAGAATCATTCAAACGTGTTTTTAAATCATTTTTCGCAGTGTTGATTAGTCCAACTACAGCAGACGATGCATTTTTCTGTCCATTTTGGATTGCTCCAGATTTAACTTCTGTTATCCATAATTCATTGGTTGCAGTTTCAAACAGAGCAATATCATACCCTTTTTTGAAACTACGCTCTTCCATATTGAAAAATGGTGATGCTGCTGTAAATCGTCCTTCTATCTCCAAAGCAACATGTACAAGCAACTCTCCAATCATACCCTTTTTACGTTCTTCAGAAGCATTATTATTTGCTTTGTACCTTTTTACAAACTCTTTCACAGTTTCCTTATAGGAGTAAATTTTTAGCGATGATTGAACCTGATCAGATCCATAGCAAATGGCAACCAATCTGTTGCGAATTTCTTGTTTCAACTCATCTGATAAGTTTTCTACGAAATAGAGCACATAATCAGTATAATTTTTCTTTATTACACCTGGCATCAAATTCATACTCTGCCTCCCAGATCAATCTGCGTTTTCAGTAAATCATGATGAGATTAATCATGCGTATTTTTTGAAGTTTTCAGCCTGTTCCAATACTTCTTTGTAAACATCGTCTAGCGTTACAGGTGGATAACCAAACTCATCAAGCAAAAGAATCAGATCCACTTGAAGATTTGCTTTAATATCCTCACGAGTAGACCAATCTGTATAACGTGCTTTGTCATCCACAATGAGCTTAATTCTCTTGGAGAGTTCGATCATTTTATCTTCTGGATACTCAAATTCATATTTTCTTGCAACAGCTTTTAAGATATCATAAAACGCTTTCTCCTCATAATCTATTCCCATAGCTTTAAAGGAATTCTTTTCCTTTTTTAGTTCTTGTAATAATTGTGCGAGCTGTTCAGCAACATCATCTAAGACTTCATTAGCGTAAGCTTCATCACGGCGACGGTTATTATATTCATCTACTACACGTTTCAGTCTGTCTGCAAATTCAACACCCATAATTTTATTGACCTTGCGGAACTCATCAATTGCCTGAGATAGAAGTCTTTGCAAAATCTTAATTTTAGTGTTAGGTAACTGGATAGCGTTAATTTTATCCATATATTCATCACTAAAAATATCAACAGAAATATGTTTGCCGCTTTCAAACAGTTCTTCTATACCATCTGACTGTATTGCCCCCTCCAACATTTCACGTACACGTGCATTCATTTGAGAAATATCAGGTGCCTCTCCCTTTGTGAGTTTGAAAAGAATAGAACGCACTGCACAATAGAAGTGGACATAGTCCTTATCTTCATCGGACAATTTTTCACTTGAACTACAGAGGTTAAATGCTTGTTTCATTCTTTTAACTGCAGCCATGAAGCGAGTTTCCAGTTCTTCGGACAATTGAACATATTCAACTGCTCTATTCAAGCATATTAGCTGCTCTGAAGGAGAGCCATGGAAATAATCATGACTATTAAACTTATGGAACATTTGGCCTAAGACTTCTAACTGGTCTTTTACAATGACAACACACTGTTCAACACCTTCGAACTCCTCAGACTCAAAATTCGTATACTTTTTCAGAGCAAGATTCATATTTTTTTTAATACCAATATAATCAACAATCAAACCTTTATCCTTACCCTCGCAAACACGGTTAACCCGGGAAATAGTTTGGATAAGTGTGTGTTGTTGAATAGGCTTGTCAATATAAATTGTATCCAATTCTGGAACGTCAAAACCAGTAAGCCACATATCAACGACAATGGCAATTTTAAAATTAGACTTCCGATTTTTAAATTGTCTGTCCAACTCTTTACGGTCATCTTTTGTGCCAAGCATTTCAAAAAGCTCTTTCTCATCATCCTTGTTACGTGTCATAACCATCTTAAGCATTTCAATTGGCTTGAGTTCTTTCTTGTCTTTTTCACTTATCTTGATACCTTCTGCAGCAATTTTCTTTACTGCCCATTCAGGTCTGAGTTCAATGAGAATTTTATATAAGTCATATGCAATATTGCGATTCATACAAACAAACATTGCTTTACCAGCCACTGTTGCTCCTTCGGCTACACGAGACTCATAATGCTTGATGAAATCCTCAGCAACCGCACGAAGTCTGTTATGGTCGCCAATAATTACCTCCATATTAGCAACAGCCTTCTGGCTCTCTTCAATTTGATGTTCATTGGCGCCAATACGCTCACATTCATCGTAGTATTTTTCAATTTCACGAACTTTCGCCTGATCGAGTGTAACTCTAGCAGCACGGCCATCGTAAACCAAATTGACTGTTATACCATCACGAACAGATTCGGTCATGGTATAAGCATCCACCACGGGACCGAATACTTCGATAGTTCCATCTACAGGAGTACCAGTGAAACCAACATAAGTAGCATTAGGAAGGGAATCGTGGAGATACTTTGCAAAGCCGTATTTGCGCTCTACACCTGCATCAGTGATGCGAAGCTTCTGATCAAGGTTAATCTGACTTCTGTGTGCTTCGTCAGAAATACAGATAACATTAGCTCTATCAGTCAAAAGATTAGTATCTTCAGTAAACTTTTGTATAGTGGTTAGATAAACGCCCCCGCTTTCTCTGCCCTGAAGCGCTTCACGCAATTTATCCCTGGACTCAATGCTAACAACAGTTTCATCACCGATATATTTCTTGGATGCGATAAACTGCTTGGACAGCTGATCGTCAAGGTCAGTTCTGTCTGTAATAATCAAAATAGTAGGTGAATTAAAGTGCGAACTTTTCATTAGCATACGAGTCAGGAAAAGCATAGTATAGCTCTTACCACAACCTGTCGCACCAAAATATGTACCCCCTTTACTATCCCCGTCAGGTTTCATGTGTATCTTGATGTTCTCGAAAAGCTTATTTGCTGCAAAGAACTGCGGATAACGACACACTATCTTGATATCCTTATCTGAATGGTCGGGGAAGTACACAAAATCTTTAATTACCGCAAGAAGTCTATCCTTCCGAAACAGCCCCTTTATCATTGTTATAAGTGAGCTGATACCATCCAGATCCTTATCCTCGGAGTTAATTTTTCTCCAGGCATAGAAAAAATCATAAGGACTAAAGAAAGAACCGTATTTATTATTTGATGCATCACTTATAACGATAAATGCATTGTATTTGAAAATCTCAGGAATGTCCCTGCGGTAGCGTACTGTCAGCTGCTTATACGCATCCATGATGGTAGTATTCTCTTTTACTGCACTCTTAAACTCAAGGACAACAACCGGAATGCCATTCACAAATACAATGCCATCAGGAATACGCAACTGGTTATTGATTCCCTCTATCTCAAACTGATTAACTACCTTGAAAATGTTATTTTCAGGAGCATCAAAATCAATTAGTTCAATATAGAGGTCTTTTTGTGTCCTATCTTCACGGTTTAGAATGAAACCATCGCAAAGTAACTTGTAGAAAGCCTTATTTGCTTCATACAAAGTACCAGAAATATTACGCAACATAAGGATAATACCATCAACCTCGCTTGCTGTGATACCATCTTTTGCATAGCGGTTGTACAGATACTGCTTTAGATCGTCTTGTATTAGCACCTCTGCTCTTTCTCTATGTAGTTGCCTTCCATTTAAATGAATGTATCCTTCTTCTTTGAACAGCTCCATAATTGACATTTCTAGTGCATGTTCATTAAAGTTTGCCATTATGTTCACTCCTTTCGTAGGATTATTCTCATGTCTTATTTTTCTGTTTATAACTCAAATCATTTGCTATTGGCAATAGTCGACTAAAAAGCACCATCAGCGATAAATGATAATTTAGTAGCTTGATAGTTGAGCCAAAGCAGAGGATTTCAGCTCTTCTAGCAGGGCGATTTCTTTTGTGTTCAATGTAATTTGCTCTATGATTGCTGCAAGGCCTAGGCTTTCAATAACCTCAGCGGGTGGAACAACAATCTTTATGTTATCAATGAAAGTTTTACTAAGATTATCTTGTGCTCCTCCATTAGAAAGCCTGCTTATTGCCGCTTGGCTTTGTATAAGTGAGAAATACAAATATGCCGCTTCGGCTTTAGAATGGCAAAGCATCCCGCAAATTGCTTGATTGGTAGTTGCTTCGATTGCAAGATAACCGACCTCGCCTGCGGTAACACCGTACATCGCCATTAAAACGGTATCCTTTGGAAGTAGTTTGGTTGAACTCTCATTCAACCCTAACGGAGTAATATATTCTTCCGTTTGCAAAGAGATATTGTTATGTACTTCGCCAGACTTAATCCAAGGAATTGTTCCGTTCTCCCAATATTCATTATTTATGCGGGAGGGAGTAGAACCAGATTTTGTATCAGCGCAGAACTCGGACACGGTTTGAACCTTAACCCCCTTTGGAAATGTCAGTCTATCCATTTCTGCCTCGGTCAGATTTATTAAAGCTCCTCTGCCGACGTTCTTATGGATAGATGCAACCCCAACCGCTACTAAATTATCATTTATCCGCTTCTTAATAGCAATTCGCTCGGTAATTGCCTTATAACTTCTAACAATCTCTCTCTGCTCTTCAATCGCAGGAATCGGCAGTTCCAAGCTAAATATATCATCCGCAGTAATACCGCCACGAACGCTACCATCCGTGTGAAACCAACAAACACGGTCGAACTCTGATCTGCGGAACCACATCATCAAATAGTTTTCATCCAGCACATCAGTGTCGATAATTTCAAACAAGAAGTAGGCAGGCGACACGATTGCAGGTTGATCTTCTTCATACAAAGCAACCGGTAATCGTTTGTCACGACCTACGTGCATAGGGTTACAAGCAAATTTGCCTTTAGTAATCAGCTTATATCTAGTCAAATCCGTTCCGATAACATTTGCAACAGAAGGCATAAAAAATTTATCAATATTAATACCAAGAACTCTATCAGTTACGCTATCTGTATTGCGCTTATCAATCAAACGAATATGGTTTCCTAAAATATCATAATTTGATTTCATAGCCCAACTCCTTAAACACTAACAGAAGATCTTCTTTAGATTTTTCTTCCGCAACAAGCAGTTCAGTCAGTTCGTTCTGCAATGCTTTCATTTTTGTATCGAAATCAATATTTTCATCACGATTCACAAACTCAATGTAACGACTTGGAACGAGGGTGAAGCCTTTTTCTTTTACCTCATCAACTGATGCAGAATAGCAAAACTCAGGAACATTTTCGTATGTTTCTTCAAAACCCTTCTGTTGCCAGTTATGGTAGACTGCTGTAACCTTGGCTCTATCTTCTTCTGTCAATTCAATATATTTTTTTTCATAAGGACTTCCCATCTGACGCAGATCCATAAAGAGAATTTCTTTTTCTCTGTTACGATAGCGTTTTAGCTTTCCATTCTGTTCCACAACACGAGCTTTTTTATTCTTATTCAGAATCCAAAGAGTAACGCTAATATCAGTTGTATAGAACAGGTTTCTCGGCAAGATGATAATTGCTTCTACTAAGTTATTTTCAATCAACTGCTGTCTGATTTTCAACTCCGTACCATCATCTGAAAGTGCACCGTTAGCAAGAAGAAAACCAGCAACACCATTCTGAGAAAGTTTAGAAACGATATTCAGAATCCAACCATAGTTTGCGTTACTGGTTGGCGGCACTTCGTAGCCATTCCAACGAGGATCATCTAACAATTCGTTGGCAGTTCTCCACTCTTTCTGATTGAATGGAGGGTTTGCCATGATGTAATCTGCTTTAAGGTCTTTATGTTGATCATTGGTAAAAGTATTCGCAGCCATCTCTCCAAGATTTGCGGCAATACCACGAATGGCCAAATTCATTTTAGCTAGTTTAAAAGTGGTATTGGTGTATTCCTGCCCATATATAGACACCTTTTTCTTATTTCCGCTATGTGCTTCCACAAACTTAATTGACTGAACGAACATGCCACCGGAACCACAGCAAGGATCATACAGAATACCATCATAAGGCTCCAGCATTTCAGCAATCAGATTTACAATACACTTAGGAGTATAGAATTCTCCTTTACCTTTGCCTTCAGCAAGAGCAAACTTACTCAAGAAATATTCATACACACGACCAATTATATCGTTCTCTTTGTCATCTGTGTTAATGCGATTGATTTCATCAAGCAAAGATGCCAACTTTGCAGTATCAATGTGTAAACGAGAATAATAGTTGTCAGGCAACGCACCTTTTAATACTGGATTAGTTTTCTCAATCGTATAAAGAGCGGTATCAATTTTCAGAGCAATATCATCTTGCTTTGCATTAGCAATAATATAAGACCAACGACTTTCTGCAGGAAGATAGAAAATGTTCTCCTGTGCATAGAACGCCTTCATATCAACATAGCGTTCACCATGTTTTTCAATAATTCTTTTTCTACACTCCTCGAACTTATCACTTACAAACTTGAGGAAGAATAAACTCAATACAACGTGTTTATATTCCGCAGGCTCGACAGAACCACGGAGCTTATCAGCACTTTTCCAAAGCGCTTCTTCCATGCTTATTTCTTTCTTTGGTTTAGCTGTTCTAGCCATATTTTTATCTCCATTTCACTCTTATTTTCTTTGATTCATCTATAATTAAATTTTTACACTATGATTTTCAAATCTACCGGCTTAATCGCTCTCTTCATCAAAAATATGATAGAGCTTATTAACCGTATTATCCAAATGCGATTTGATAGCCGCAATCTCTTGCAAAGTTGTACGATACTTCTGAGCAATACGTTCTTGATCATCCATTGGTGGAAGTGGAATCTCTACTTTTTTTAACTTATCTACACCAATATTGGGCATTGCAGCACCGACAGTAATACTTTTAAGAACTGCATGTCCCTGTTCGCTCTCGAAGAAAGCTTTAATATAGTAAGGATCCGCTTTTTCTTCGTCCAATTCTATTATATACAAATTACCATTCGCCAAAATACGCTGATTGTCCTGCACAGAAGCAACTGCTACCTTGTATGGAAATCCATTTTTAGATAAAATTAAGGTATTGTTCTTTAAGCAGTATTTATCATATTTTTGATCAATATGAGACAAATAAGGAAGCTTATCATCAATTATGCCATTCTGAATATTAGCAAGCATAAGATATTGCATATTCGTTACACTATCAGAAACCATTTCATCTAATTGGCTAGCAGTACAAGGTGCTCCTCTGGAAATGCTCTTAATAATGCTTTCAAAGGGAACTCCGTTATGAAAACTTAATTCATTCGCAGCATAGCGGCTCAAATTCAGATTATATTCATTCTTACGCAATTCCTCGATAGAAATGGTTCTGCTGTATTCGTGGTCTGTTGTAAGTGCATCAATAATAGCATTGATATTTTCATCGCTGAACTCATTCTGACGGCGCCCTCTTTGGCAATGCTTAGTAGCATCAATCATGCGAACGCTATCGTTATTGTGACTAAGAATAATCAGCGTAGTCGGAATGCTTGTACTTGTAAAAAGTTTACCAGGTAGAGCAATTACACATTCAACCATCTTCCGCTCAACGAAATACTTTCTCATAGGAATATCAATGCTGTTCCAAGTACTACCATTGGTCATAATACCGATTGCCTTTCCGCAATCTGTAAGCATATCACAAATTAAAGCGTTAAACACCCAGTCAGAAGAAGTAGCTTTTGAAAGACTAGGATACTTTTCTGCCAGTTTTTCAAGATACACAGTACCGGCTCCCAAATTTTTCAGCTTCAATCCAAACGGATAATTCGCAAATATCTTATCATACTTCGGCATTTTTTCAGATTCCGCAACAGTAAATGCATCGCAAAGAGAAATTTCTATATCACTATCTAGAAGTTCTGCTTTCATCATTGCCGCCGCTCTGCTTTCTACATTGATTTCGTACCCATGGTAAATAGCATTCGCTTCTTCTAACGCAGCAGATACAATGTAAGTTCCGCTTCCACAACATACATCTGCGACATTTTCTCCCGCTTTCACATTCAATATCTTATGTGCCAATTTGAGAATAGAAATAGGGGTAGGCATCGTTCCTTTCGATTCATTATCAGTCACAGGAGTCACCACTGCAAGTGCAAAATCTTCTGTGGAATACTTATTTACCAATTTAAGTAGGCAATCCCACAACTTATCATTAAGACAAGCTTTTAATAAATAACGTACATCATTCTCTACTTCAATCTCACCATCAAGAATTGCCTGAAGTGTGATACCAAAAGGATTATTGTACAAACTTACTTTATAAAGCAGATAAGGAATTAATGGGAACGCAGCATCAATTGATTCTCCTGCTTGACGTATACATTCTGAAATCTCCCAATTAATTTGCACTGCTTTTCTCTGACAATCAGCATTATCATATAATTCTTTATTGACCAAAGACATTTTACAGCCTCCATTTCTTAAGGTTTTCAATAACCATATTTCATAATCTTATTATAGCACCATTTTTTACAATGTCAATGGTTTCCAGTAACCATAAAATTTTTATATATTCAGTCATCATTACTGTCCAACTATTCCGAAATATACAAGAAAGGATCAATATTACTATAATCAGTATTATTACATTGTGATTTTCACAGTTCTAGAGTTCCAAATCCACAGAGAAAAGACTGACAATACAGACCAGCCTTACAGAATATTATATTGCTTGCTAAAATTAAAGATCTACTTTTCTGAGCAGGAAATCAATGAGATTATAATGGATAATGCCATTTCTTGAAATGGTATGCTTATCCAAAGTTATAACATATTTGGGATAATTATCGGCAATTTTTTCATATGCCCCAAACTCTCGCTCTATTGTTTTTTCATCAGTTAAAAGATATGCTGCCTGAATATAGACAATCTTTCCATTCAATTCTGCGATAAAGTCAATCTCACCCTTCCAGGTTTTACCTACATAGACCTTGTAGCCACGCGAAATCAGCTCATTATAGCAAATTGTTTCAATAATATAGTTATACTCGTCCTTAATTCTGTTTTTTTTCAAATGCAGAAAGCCAAGGTCGCAAACATAATACTTCTCTTCAAATGCAAGCGCCTTCTTGCCACGAATATCATAACGCGAAACCTTATCACAAACACAGGCATCAACAATGCAGCGCAGATAATCGTACACAACAGGTGCAGAAACCTTATGCCCATTACTTGAAAGCGTGCTCGCAATAGCATTACCGGAAACAGTCAGTGAAGAGTTACCTACAATATAATCAAGAACCTTTTCCAGCACCAGCGGCGAATTTATTTTGTTGCGCATGACTATATCCTTCAGCACAACCGCATCATATATATTATTTAAAATAACCTCTTTGGTTTCCTTATTGGCAGCGCCACATACCAATGGTAAGCCACCATAAGTCATGTATTCCGCCAACAGAGTTTCATAATCCGGCGCTGAAATATCTTTGTATTGACAGAACTCCATAAAATTGAACGGTAATACGCGCAAAGATACAGTCCTGCCACTTAAATGCGTAGCTAATTCTCCCGAAAGCAGTTTGGAATTGGAACCGGTAATAAAAATACTCACATTATGCGTTGCCCGAAAAGAATTTACCACAAGCTCAAAATTATTTACATTTTGAATTTCGTCGAAAAACAGATAATATTTTCCTTCATCAACAATTTTTTGCTCAACATATTCATAAAAAGCATCTGCATCTGTCAGCTTATGATACTTGTAATCTTCAAAATTTATGTAAACGATATGCGAATCCTCGATACCGTTTTCCTTTATTTCGGCAATAACCTGACGCAAAATAGTAGATTTACCGCAACGTCTGATGCCCGTAATAACCTTTACCAGCTCCGAATCATAAAATGGGCGCAAACGCTCCAGATACTGTGTTCTGATAACCATAATCCTGCTCCTTTCTGCTTTGTCAGCACATTTTCCTTTATTATATTCTAACACAACCCACTCCCACCCGCAACAGTGTTAATTATTTTTAACACCATCGCACATTTTGTCGATAGTATTAATTTATTTTAACACTATGAGTGATTTTCGCGTT
>ERZ857745.4109-NODE-4109-length-13037-cov-18.345941_pt1 | contig 13037 bp, 9 predicted proteins | sample MGYA00519699_ERZ857745 | MGnify/ENA primary metagenome ERZ857745 (study PRJEB31778, sample SAMEA3449357) | human gut metagenome | biome: human gut; feature: human-associated habitat; material: faeces | place: United Kingdom | collected 2010/2012 ...
TAAACGCTGAAAGCATCTAAGCGTGAAACTCTCCCTAAGATGAGATCTCTCATCCATTATGGAGTAAGGGCCCAGAAAGACGATCTGGTTGATAGGCCGGAGGTGGAAGTACAGTAATGTATGCAGCTGACCGGTACTAATAGCCCGAGGGCTTGACCTACAATTTGCAGGCAATCTAAGCCTTCCTGATTCCTTCCTTCGTTGTTCGGTTTTGAAGGTGTAAGCCTTCAAGTGAATAGTTGGTGCTGATTAGGGCGAGGGTCCACCCGTTCCCATCCCGAACACGGAAGTTAAGCTCGCTTCTGCTGACAATACTTGGCTGGAGACGGCCTGGGAAGATAGGTAGCGCCAACGCGAAACCCCGCGACGAAAGTCGCGGGGTTTTGTTATGCTGGAAAAGTGAGTTCGGGATGCCTGCGGCACCATCCTGTGACAGGTCAGTTAAGCTCGCTTCTGCTGACAATACTTGGCTGGAGACGGCCTGGGAAGATAGGTAGCGCCAACACGAAACCCCACGACGAAAGTCGCGGGGTTTTGTTATGCCGGAAGAGTGAGTTCGGGATGCCTGCGGCACCATCCCGTGACAGGTCAATGGGTGGGACGATGCCTGTTGCCTACGAAAGGGCAGGTGGGCGCACTGCATAACGGGAGGGATGCTTTGCTCCGCTGCACGGGAGGAAACGCCTGCGGGGATAAACGGCGGTCTGAGGGCGAGCCGCCCTACGGGCGGCCTTGAGGGTGCATGTACATAAGGGGAAACGGATTCCCACGCCAGTGCGTGCACTGGCTCGGAGTGACAGGGAAACGGGGTGGACAGGGTCGTCCGCCCCTACAATGTGCAACCGGGGCCCCTCAGTAGACAAAAGTGTCCGCAGCACAGCTGCGGACACTTTTATATATAAGTGCGGGTGGGTGAAAGCTTACTTATAGCTCTCGATCATGGCCTTGAAAGCAGGCAGGCTGCGCTGGATCATGTCGTTGGCCACGCAGTAGCTCAGGCGGAAGTAGCCGGGGCAGCCGAAGCCGTCGGCGGGCACCACCAGCAGGTTGTGCTCCAGCTTGGCCTTCTCGGAGAAGGCGTTGGCATCGCCGTTGGGCGCCTTCACGAACAGATAGAACGCACCGTCGGGCTTGGCGCACTCGTAGCCCATCTCACGCAGGCTGTTGTACAGCAGGTTGCGGTTCTCGTCGTAGGCCACCAGGTCGGGGCGCTCCTCGGCGCAGTACTCGATGACCTTCTGCATCAGCGTGGGCGGGCAGACGTGACCCATGATACGGGCGGCACCGGCGATGGCGGCATACACCGCGTCGGCGTCGTCAGCGAAGCCGGGGACATACACATAGCCGATACGCTCGCCGGGCAGGGACAGGGACTTGGAGTAGGAGTAGCAGACGATGGTGTTCTTGTACAGGCAGGGGATGAAGGGGACCTTCACGCCGCCATACACCAGCTCACGGTAGGGCTCGTCGGCGATGATGTAGATGGGGTGGCCGTACTCGGCGCTCTTGCGCTCCAGCAGAGCGGCCAGACCCTTCAGCGTCTCCTCGGTGTACACAACGCCGGAGGGGTTGTTGGGGGAGTTGATGATGATGCCCTGGGTGTTCTTGGTGATGCGCTTCTCCACCTCATCCAGATGGATCTGGAACGCCTTGGTGTCGGCGGGGACGACCACCAGCTTGCCGCCGTTGGCGTTGACGAAGGGGCGATACTCGGGGAAGAAGGGGGCGACAGCCATGATCTCGCTGTCAGCGTCCACGATCAGCGCCTTGATAATGGAGATCAGGGCAGGAGCGGCGCCGCAGGTGAAGAACAGCTCGCTGGCCTTCACATCCAGACCGAAGCGATTGGCCAGATCCTTGGCCACGGCAGCGCGGGCGGTATCGAAGCCGGCAGCCATGGAATAGCCGTGCAGCTTGATGGAATCCATCTCGTCCACGATCTTCTTGATGGACTCGTTGACCTTCTTGGGAGCGGGAATGCTGGGGTTGCCCAGAGAATAGTCGTACACCTTGTCAGCGCCCACCTTGGCGGCCTGCTCCAGACCGTAGGCGAACAGCTGGCGGATGACGGAGGGCGCCGTACCCAGATTGTAGTATTCCTGATTTACCATAACATAATCTCCTCTTTTACGTTATTGTACTATGTCCACACCGCGCTGCGGCAGTCGAACCATACTTATGATAGGTGTTGCCGTGTTAATTGTCAAGCATTTATCAAACAAGCCGAGAAAATTTGTTAAAATCGTAGCGAGACGAAACAATTTCTTGTGCAATACGCCATTACGCCAGCTTCATGCGGCTGGAAAGGACGCTGCCCAGAGCGATGGATGCCAGTTTGGAGTAGGCGCTGTCGGCGCGGCTCACCAGCACGATGGGCACCTTGGCGCCCAGAATGATGCCGGCGTTTTTGGCGTTGCCGAACAGGTTGGCCGCCTTGCCGATGCCGTTGCCCACCTCATAGTTGGGTACCAGCAGGATGTCCGCCTTGCCTGCGCCGGGGGCGGTGTAGTGCTTGTGGCGGCAGGCCTCCTCGCTCACCGCCAGATCCAGGGCCACGGGGCCGCACACGTCCATGTTGTACTTTGCCCAGCGGTCGGTCATCTTGCTGAGAGCATCGGCGTCCACGGTGGACTGTACCTTGGGATTCACCTGCTCGGCGCCGCACACGCAGGAGGCGTTGATATGCTCATAGCCCAGCGCCTGCAGCACCATAGCGGCGTTCTCCAGAATATCCGCCTTCTTCTCCAGATCGGGGAAGGTGTTCACGCCGCCGTCGGTCAGCACCAGCATACGACCCAGCGCGGGGATCTCGTACAGCATGCAGTGGGTGGTCAGATGCTGGGTACGCAGACCGTGTTCCTTATTGAAAACAGCACGCATCAGGTCGGCGGTGCCCAAAATGCCCTTCATCAGGAAGTTGGCCTTACCCTCGGCGCACAGCGCCACGGCCTTGGCCGCGCAGTCCTGATCGGTGTCGCCGGCGATGATCTCGTAGTCGGCGGGGTTCTCGCCCAGTGCGGTAAGCATGGCGCTGATCTCGTCCACATGTCCCACCAGAATGGGCGTGGCGATGCCCTCCTTACGAGCCTCCACCACCGCCTCGATCACGGGCTGGTCGTGAGCGGCTGCCACGGCGATGACACCGGTGGTGCCGCCCTTGGCGGCGGCGATGATGCCGTCAATGGTATGTATCATGCTGATCGTCCTCCTGCACAGTTTCTTTTGCTATTTAAAGCAATATACGTGCCTGAACCGGCACTTTTTCCAGTCATATTATACAACATCCCGGCGGCACCGTCAACGGAAAACCGAAGCATTCAGTGAAAGAAATTCCCATAACCTATCAGACTTTTCCGCAGCCGCTCCGGGGTTGACGCGGGGAGGGAAATAGGCTATATTGTATGGGTATATTCGACATGAGGTGACACATGAAACAGATTAAGACTTGGACGCTGGCGTTTACCTACGTCGGCTGTTTTTTGGGCGCGGGCTTTATCTCCGGGCAGGAGCTTTGGCAGTTTTTCGGAGCCTTCGGCAACTGGGGCTATGTGGGCTTTGCGCTGGCGACGCTGCTGTTTGTGGTCATCGGCGTTCTGTTTATCCGCCTGACGCAGATGACCCGCTGCTCCGATATGGATCAGCTGCTGGTGCCGTGGGATATAAAATGGCTGCGGGCGGCCTCCGGCGCCATCGGCGCGGTATTTCTGTTCTTTGTGGTGGTGTCCATGTCCGCCGGTGTGGGCGCCATGCTGACGCAGCTGTTCGGCGTTCCCACCTGGCTGGGCAGCGCCGTGTTCATGCTGCTGGTGTTCCTGACGGCGCTGCTGGGCGTCAGCGGTATGGTGAACGCCTTCTCCGCCCTGATCCCGCTGCTGGTGCTGGCCACGATGGGCTTTGCCATCGCCGCATGGTGTACCTTCGGCACGGAGGGCATCCTGCGCCTGACGTATACCAACAGCAACCCGCTGATGCCCAATTGGGGCATTGCCACCATGACGTTCGTGGCCTACAACATTCTGGGCGGCATCGGCATCATGTCCCCGGTGGGGCAGTATGTCCGGGAGAAGAAGTACATCTACGGCGGCATCATCCTCGCCGGGTTCATGCTGCTGGTGGTGGCGGGGAGCATCCTCACCAGCCTGGCAGCCTATCCGGAGGCGGTGCAGGCGGAGCTGCCCATGGTGGCACTGGCCAGCCATCTGAACGGCACGATGGGTACCATTTACGGCATCATGCTGCTGGTGGCCATGTTCTGCAACGCGCTGGCAAGTCTGGTGGGACTGAGCGCCTACATCGAGCAGAAATCCGCCCTTGTCCGCACCCACAAGAAGGTCGTCCTGCTGGCCATCAGCGTGCTGGCATGGGCGGGCAGTCTGCTGGGCTTTGCGGAGATCATCGGAACCGTCTACCCCGTCTTTGGTTATATCAGCGTGGCGTTTCTGGTGTTTATGGCCATCCACTTCTGCCGCGCCAGAAAGCAGGAAAAGGAAACGGCTGAAAAGTAAAAACGCTTTACAGAAAAAAACACTCCTCTGCCATACGGCAGAGGAGTGTTTTTTGGTATCTTATACGCTGAACAGGATATCCGCATAGGTGGGATACGGCCACGCCTTGGCATCCACCAGCGATTCCAGCTGGCCGATCAGCTCACCGGCCTTTTGGGTGCGGGTGACGATCTCGCTGCGGTAATACCGGGCAGCGTCGATGCCGCTGTCCGCGGCGGGGGCATTCTCCAGCGCCTGAGAGAGACTCTGGCAGACATCCAGAAGCTGACCGCCCTGAATGCCCAGCTCCTGTATCAGGTATTTCTCTATCCGGCACAGGTCGGAAAACTGAGCTTCCTGCTTGTGCGCCATGCCCTTGGCCAGGTCGCCGGAATAGCGCGCTACGGCGGGCAGAACGCCCCGCATGGCCATCTCAAGCAGGGTGTTGGCTTCGATGGCGGATACCTTGCAGTAGTTCTCCAGATGGATCTCGTACCGGGCGCGCATCTCCGTCTCGGTGAGGATGGCGTGCCTGGTGAAAAGATCGATGTTCTTTTTGTCAATGTAGGCGGGCATGCAGTCCACCGTGTCCCGCAGATTGGCAAGTCCCCGGCGCTTGGCCTCCTGCACCCACGACTCATCGTAGCCGTTGCCGTTGAAGATAATGCGCTGGTGGGCGGTGAAGGTGTCGTGCAGCAGGGTTTGCAGCGCGGACTGGAAGTCGTCGGCCTTCTCCAGAATGTCGGCGAACTGGCTCAGCTCCTCTGCCATGATGGTGTTCAGCACCACGTTAGGGCTGGCGATGGACTGGCTGGAGCCCAGCATGCGGAATTCAAACTTGTTGCCGGTGAAGGCCAGGGGAGAGGTGCGGTTGCGGTCGGTGGTGTCCTGGGGGATCTCCGGCAGGGTGTCCACACCGATGGTGAGCTTTTTCTTGGTGATGTCCACGTACGCCGTACCCTGAATGATGGAGTCCAGAATGGCGGTCAGCTCATCGCCCAGGAAGATGGAGATGATAGCCGGGGGCGCTTCGTTGCCGCCCAGACGGTGATCGTTGCCGGGATAGGACACGCAGCAGCGCAGCATCTCCTGATACTCGTCCACGCCCTTGATAAACGCCGCCAGAAACAGCAGGAACTGGGCGTTCTGGCTGGGGGTGCTGCCGGGCTTCAGCAGATTCTCGCCGGTGTCGGCAGCCAGCGACCAGTTGTCGTGCTTGCCGCTGCCGTTGACGCCCGCAAAGGGCTTTTCATGCAGCAGGCACACAAGTCCGTGGCGGGCAGCCACCTTTTTCAGCAGCTCCATGGTCAGCTGGTTCTTGTCGCAGGCGGAGTTGGCATCGGAGTAGATGGGTGCGATCTCATGCTGGGCGGGAGCCACCTCGTTGTGCTCCGTCTTAGCAAGCACGCCCAGCTTCCACAGCTCCTGATCCAGCTCCCGCATGAACGCGGCCACACGGGGCTTGATGGCACCATAGTAGTGGTCGTCCAGCTCCTGGCCCTTGGAGGGACGGGCGCCGAACAGCGTGCGGCCGCACAGCTTCAGATCCTCCCGCTGGCGGTACACCTTCTCATCGATCAGGAAATACTCCTGCTCGGGGCCTACCTGCGGCGTGACGTGCTGCGCCTCGGTGTTGCCGAACAGCCGCAGGATGCGGATGCACTCCTTATCCAGCACGCGCATGGAGCGCAGCAGCGGCGTTTTCTTGTCCAGCGTCTGCCCGCTGTAGGAGCAGAAGATGGTGGGGATATACAGCGTCTCATCCTTGACGAAGGCGTAGGACGTGGGATCCCACGCGGTGTAGCCGCGAGCCTCGAACGTGGCGCGCAGGCCGCCGGAGGGGAAGGAGGAGGCATCCGCCTCGCCCTTGCTCAGCTCCTTGGCGCTCAGCTCCATGACCACGCCGTCCTTGCCGTCGCGGGTGATGAAGCTGTCGTGCTTTTCGGCGGTGAAGCCAGTCATGGGCTGGAACCAGTGGGTGTAGTGGGTGGCGCCCTTTTCCAGCGCCCAGTCCTTCATGGCGTTGGCGATCTCCCCGGCGGTGGAACGATCCAGCGGTGTTCCCTGCGCCAGGCACTGCTGCCACTTCTGATAGATGTCGGCGGGCAGGCGCTGCTGCATCTGCTGCTCACCAAATACCATCTGGCCGAACAGCGCGGGAACATTCGTGATCTTTTCACACATGCGGGATCATTCCTTTCAGATTCAGATACGCGGCATAGCCGCGGGGATAACGGGTCTTACATAAACAGCTGCATGACCTGCGGTGTCACATAGCATTCCATCACGGCGGCGACCACCAGCAGCGGCAGCACCAGCAGGCATATCACACGCAGGAGGTTCAGCATCAGGGGCTTCATGACGCCCTTTTCATTTTTGCGGATGTAATGGTTGATGTTCTGGCACAGGCACAGACCGGCGGCCAGGCTCAGCACCAGCGCGGGCAGCTCGAAAATGCCGTGGGGCAGGATACCGGCGGCGAACAGGAGCCACTGACCCTGCATCATGGCGGCCAGCATGCCGATAATGGCGGCGGTCAGCCCCAGCGACAGGGCGGGGAGGTACAGAAACGGGATGAAGCCGTACAGCGCGGAGAGCACCATGGCGCGGACGTTGTTGCCCAGCAGCGCCAGCACGCTGAAGCTGCCGTCCTCCTGTACGATGCCGGAGCTGTCGATCATGTCGTTGAAGTAGGACATGACGGTCACGGGGATATCCGGGAACAGGCGGCCTGCGATATAGGCCAGCACGGTCAGCACCAGAAAGGCGATGGCGGTCATGCCCACGAAGCGGCCGTACTCCTGCCGCCAGAAGTCGCCGATGGCGCGGAGTTGGTTTTTCATGCCAGCTTCTCCAGACCGGCGCGGAGACGGCGCAGCGTCTCATCCCGGCCGAGGATGCGGCAGATCTCCACAGCGCCGCCGGGCGTCACCAGCTTGCCGGCGGCGGCGATGCGCACCGGCCACATCAGTGTGGCGTTTTTCACGCCCAGCTGCTCGGCCAGCGCGATCAGACCGTCGTGGATGGCCTCGTCCGTCCATGCGGGCAGATTCTCCAGCATGGGGATGGCGGCCTCCAGCATGGCCTTGCAGACCTCCGGGTTCGTCTTGGACTTTTTGTTGGTGAAGAATTCCACGTCGTACTCCGGGCAGACGTCGAAGAAGTCCACCTTCTCCGGGATATCGGTGAGATGCTCGCAGCGCGCCTGCAGCAGCGCGGCGATGGCCGCCACGTCGAAATCGCCCTTGACGCTCTGGCGGATGTACGGCTCCGCGGCCTTGGCAAAGTCCTCCGGGGACATGGCGCGCAGGTACACGGCGTTGAAATGATCCAGCTTTGCCCGGTCGAAAATAGCCGGGGACTTGGAAATGCCTGTCAGGTCAAATGCCTTTACAAGCTCGTCGAGAGAAAAGATCTCCTGTTCCGCCAGCTCGCCCTTGGGCGACCAGCCCAGCAGCGCCACATAGTTGAGGATGGCGTCGGTGAGATAGCCCTCCGCCTTCAGATCCTCGTAGCTGGGATCGCCGTGGCGCTTGGACATCTTGTTCTGCGCGTCCCGCATGACGGGGGAGCAGTGGACGTAGGTGGGCACCTCCCAGCCGAAAGCGTGGTACAGCAGATCGTACTTGGGCGCGGAGGACAGATACTCGCTGCCCCGCACCACATGGGTGATGCCCATCAGGTGATCGTCAATGACGTTGGCAAAGTTGTAGGTGGGCAGACCGTCCCGCTTCAGCAGCACCTGATCGTCCAGCGTGCTGTTTTCCACGGTGATGTCGCCAAACACGGCGTCGTGGAACGTGGTGGTGCCCTCCTTGGGGATGCGCTGGCGGATGACGTAAGGTTCGCCCGCCTCCACGCGGCGCAGAGCGTCTTCCAGCGGCAGGTCGCGGCAGGGATCGTCGGCGCGGTCAAAGTCGCCGGTGTCCTCCTCGGAGGCACACTTCTCGCAGAAGCAGTAGTACGCGCCGCCCTTTTCCACCAGCAGACGGGCGTATTTGCCGTAGGTGTCCCGGCGCTCCGACTGGATGTACGGCGCCACGGGGCCGCCCACATCGGGACCCTCGTCGTGGGTCAGATGGCACTCGGCCATGGTGCGGTAGATGACGTCGGTAGCGCCCTCCACCAGCCGCCCCTGGTCGGTATCCTCGATGCGGAGGATAAACGTGCCGCCGTGAGAGCGGGCGATGAGCCAGGTGTACAGCGCGGTGCGCAGGTTGCCGATGTGCATGTAGCCGGTGGGGGAGGGGGCAAAGCGGGTACGCACCTTGCCGGTGGGGATCTTCTCCTCCATGGCGGTGAAATAAGCGGCGTCAGACATAAGGTAGACCTCCGTATGAAGATATGAATAGAAGATACAAAAATACTAATATATTATATTGAATTTCCCGGAAAAGTCAATGCTTTCGGCCGGAAGGCTGCTCCGACTTTTGCGAAAGGCGGAGATGCCTCTCATGATATGGGCGAGCACTCTCTCAAGACGGAAAAGAACCGCCCGCAGGCGGTTCTTTTTTGCATATAGGATTTACAGGATCATGACGCCGGCCTTGGCGCAGGTGTCCAGCGTCTCCTTGTCCCACAGGCTGGCCTGCACTTCGCCGATGTGGCAGGTGCCGATCATCAGCATACACAGACGGCTCTGGCCGATGCCGCCGCCAATGGTCAGGGGCAGCTGGCCCGCCAGCAGCATCTTGTGGAAGGGCAGCTCGCGGCGGTCATCGCAGCCGCGCTTGTGCAGCTGGTAGTCCATGGAGACTTCGTCCACGCGGATGCCCATGGAGGAGATCTCGAAGGAGCGATCCAGCACGGGGTTATACATGAGGATGTCGCCGTTCAGCGCCCAGTCGTCGTAGTCGGGGGCGCGGCCGTCGTGGGGCTTGCCGCTGCGGTGCAGGTCATCGCCGATCTGCATCAGGAATACCGTGTGGTGCTCCTTGCAGATGGCGTCCTCGCGCTGCTTGGGCGTGTAGTCAGGCCAGCGGTCCTCCAGCTCCTGGGTGGTGACGAAATACACCTCCCGATCCAGCACGGTGTGCAGGCTGGGGAAGGCGATCTGCAAAGCGTCGTTTGTCTCCACCACGGCGCCCACGATGGCGCGGACGGTCTGCTCCAGGAAGTCCACCGTGCGGTCACGGCGCTCGATGACCTTTTCCCAGTCCCACTGATCCACATAGATGGAGTGGAGGTTGTCCACCTCCTCGTCGCGGCGGATGGCGTTCATATCGGTGAACAGACCCTTGCCGGGCTTGAAGTCGTAGCGCTTCAGCGCCAGACGCTTCCACTTGGCCAGAGAATGCACCACCTGCCCCTGTGCGCCCACATCGGGGATATCGAAGGACACAGGGCGCTCCACGCCGTTGAGGTTATCGTTCAGACCCGAATTCTCATCCACAAACAGGGGAGCGGAAACGCGCCGCAGATTCAGCGCCTGCCCCAGATTCACTTGGAAATTGCTCTTGATGAACTCGATTGCGCGCTGCATCTCATAGGTAGACAGCGGCGTTTTGTACCCAGCAGGGATCGTCACTTTGCTCATGCGTGAAACACCTCTCTCATAAAAAATATGCTGCCATTATAGGCGCTGCCGCGCCAAAATGCAAGTGGGATAACCGCAAAATTTCACAATAAATGCATAGTGCGTTTGTGTGTTTTATCAGAAGGAGGATGCTTTTCTCATTCGCCCCAGTGCCTGAGCTTCGGCAGCATCTGGCTGAAATAGGCTCTGGCCTGTTCGGGAGGGAATTGCTCGTTGGACATGTGGCCGGCAAGAAATGACCCATTGCGGCATCTGTTATGGAATATGCCTTACAATACCTGGGCGGAATAGGGAACGACGGCAGGCGGCACGGCATCGTCCGACAGGCGCTTTTCCATCCACACCACATCGTACCATGTGCCGAACTTATAGCCGCAGCGGTGAAAGGTGCCCGCAACGGCGTAGCCGAGCCGCGTGTGGAAGTCGATGCTGGCGCGGCTCAGGTGCGGGTCGTCAGCCCCGGTGGGGGCGGCGATGCAGGCGTACAGCACCTGCACATGCTGGGCGCGGGAGGCGTCCTCCAGCGCATGATACAGCCGGGTGCCCAGACCACCGCGGCGGCAGTCCTGCCGCAGGTAGATGCTCGTCTCCGCCGCCCATGCGTAAGCGGCGCGGCTGCCCAGCTGCCCGGTGTAGGCGTAGCCCAGGATCTCGCCGTCACGCTCCAGCACCAGATAGGGGTGGGTGCGCAGCGTCGCCTCGATGCGCTGGCGGAAGTCCGACAGCGCAGGCACTTCATATTCAAATGTAATGGCAGTATCGATGACGTAGGGCGCGTAGATCGCCAGCAGCGCCGGAGCATCATCGGGAGTCGCGGGGCGGATGTGTATCATAAACGACACCTTCTTTCGCCGCTGATTATAAGCGAAAGCGGCTGGCGTGGCAATGCGCAAATGGTACAAAAAAATTTTCCGCTGCCAGAAAAAAATTCTTCCCAAAAACCGATGGATATGGTATACTTGCGACAATTAAAATTTGAAGCAGGCCGCAGCCTGCCGCTGCTTTCACAGGTGAAAGCAGCAAATCTGAACACGAGGGAAGGAAGTGAGGAGCTTGGGCGAATTGCTGCGTATGGAGCATATCAGCAAGCGTTTCGGCAGTTTCTACGCCAACAAGGACATCACACTGACCGTCAATCGCGGCGAGGTGCTGACGCTGCTGGGCGAGAACGGCGCGGGAAAGTCCACGCTGATGAACATTCTGATCGGCCTGTATCAGCCTACGGAGGGCAAGATCTTTCTGGAGGGCAAAGAGGTTCGCATCGAATCACCCAGCCAGGCGGTGAAGCTGGGTATCGGCATGGTGCATCAGCACTTTATGCTGGTGGAGGCCATGACCGTATTCGACAACATCATTCTGGGCGATAAGCACGCCAAGGGGCTGTTCATCGACCGGGCGGCGCGCCGGAAGGAGATCGAGGAGCTGTCCGCCAAGTACGGCCTGGACGTGCAGCTGGACAAGCTCATCACGGAGATCTCCGTGGGCGAGCAGCAGCGCACCGAGATCCTCAAGGCGTTGTATCACGGGGCGGAGCTGCTGGTTCTGGACGAGCCGTCCGCTGCGCTGACCGATATTGAGGTGGAGGGCCTGTTCGCCATCATGCGCAAGTTGATCGGCGAGGGCAAGAGCATCATCTTCATCAGCCACAAGATGCGCGAGGTGCTGCACATCTCTGACCGCATCACTGTGCTGCGGCTGGGTGAGGTGGTGGGCACGGTGAACCGTGCCGACACCGACGGGCAGAAGCTGGCCAACATGATGATCGGCAAGGAGCTGAGCGAGTCCCAGTACGAGAAGAAGGACGCCTCCGGCGCAGAGGTGGTGGCGGAGCTGTCCCATGTGGACTATGACAAGGAGCACAAGCACAGCGGCGTCAACGATATGTCCCTGAAGATCCACCGGGGCGAGATCGTGGGCATCGCCGGTGTGGACGGCAACGGCCAGACGCAGCTGGCGCAGCTGATCACCGGCGTGATCGCGCCGCAGAGTGGCAATATCTATCTGAAGGACAAGCAGGTGGCGGTCTTTGACCCCAATGCATTTATCACCGATAATGTGTCCCACGTCCCGGAGGACAGAAACGCGCAGGGACTGATCGGCGACATGTCCATTGCGGAGAATCTGGTGCTGAAGGCAACGGATCAGCCGCAGTTCAGCAAGGGGCACGGCCTGCTGCTGAACAAGCCCGCTATCCACGAGTACGCGGAGGAGATGGTGAAAAAGTACGATGTGCGCTGTACGTCCACGGAGCAGACTGTCCGCAGTCTGTCCGGCGGCAACCAGCAGAAGGTCATTCTGGCGCGCGAGCTGGAGTCCCAGCCGTCCCTGCTGGTCATGGCGCACCCCACCCGCGGATTGGATATCGGTGCGGCGGGCTTCGTCCACGAGCAGATGATCGCCGCCCGCCAGCGCGGCGTGGGCATTCTGCTCATAAGCGCGGACTTCGACGAGATACTGGAGATGTCCGACCGCATCCTTGTGTGCTTTGAGGGGCAGATCATGGGCGAGTATTCCGGCAAGAATCCGCCCATCGAGGAGATCAGCCTCGCCATGACGGGCAAATGAGAGGAGGAGCTGTTATATGGAAAAACTGAGACGTTCCCTTGGCAGCTTCGTCGTTCCGCTGCTGTCTATTCTGTTGGCCTTCATCGTTGGCGGCGTCATCATGGCGGCGCTGGGCGCCGACCCCTTCGCCGCGGTGAAGTACCTGTTTCAGGGCGCCTTCGGCTCCAAGGCCAATATCGGCACTACCCTGACCAAGGCCACGCCCCTGATGTTCACCTCCCTGTGCGCCTGCTTTGCCTATAAGTGCGGCGTGTTCAATCTGGGCGGTGAGGGTCAGTTCCTGATGGGCTCCATCGCCGCATTCGTTACGGCGTACTTTTCCGGCATCACCGGCTTTTTCGGCGTGGTGCTGGCGCTGCTGGCCGGTACGCTGGCCGGCGGTATCTGGGGTATGATCCCCGGCCTGCTGAAGATCGGCCGCGGCCAGAACGAGATGATCATCTCCATCATGC
>ERZ857745.4110-NODE-4110-length-13035-cov-3.586672_pt1 | contig 13035 bp, 14 predicted proteins | sample MGYA00519699_ERZ857745 | MGnify/ENA primary metagenome ERZ857745 (study PRJEB31778, sample SAMEA3449357) | human gut metagenome | biome: human gut; feature: human-associated habitat; material: faeces | place: United Kingdom | collected 2010/2012 ...
AAAATTAAGCGTTTGCAACGCTTACAGCTGTTTTTCTGCTTCTAAAGTGTCAAACTCCCGATTACTGCTAGGAATTGTCCTAAGCTTTCGTCTAAATACTGGACATATTCAAGCAAATACAAGAGACTGATACTTAAAAACAACAAAGAAAAATAGCATAAACAAGGCAGTCAGGATTAAAACCCGGCTGTCTTTTTTGATGGCGGTTAAAAATATGAGAGGCAGAAAACCGTCTTAGATGTGACAAGGTAAAGTGAAATACGGATATAATTGCAAAAAGTAGGAATAAAATTTGTAAAACCGCTTGACTTGAACATTGATGTTTATATTATAATTAATGCAAAGTAAAGTGCAGAATTTAATTATAAAGTTATTGCAGTAAATTTAATATAAACAGGAGGAAGCTAAGATGAAAAAACTATTATCGTTATTATTGGCACTGGCTGTTGCGTTTGCCATTCCGGCAGGTCCGGGACTGTATGTTGCAGATGCGGCCACAAACGGAACTGCCATATCAACAGCAGATGATTTAAAAGCTATGGAAAAAAATCCGTCAGGCAACTATTATCTTAAAAATGATATAGAGGTGACAGGTAATATACAGCTGTTCAAGGACCGCAAAAACCCGTTCAAGGGAACACTTGACGGCAACAGTCACAAGATTACGTATAAGTATACAGCTGCAAGATATGTAGCGGACGTAGCGCTGTTTGGAAATACCGAAGGAGCAACCTTTAAAAACCTGAGCATATCGGTGGATATTAATATGACAGGCGGCGGAAACGCTGCGGGACTTGTTGAAAACTCAAAGAACGGTAAATTTGAAAACATTAAAACATCAGGCAGCATCAAAATAAAGAACCGAGGTACCGAAGATGACGATTGCTGCAATGCTGTAGGAATTGTGGCGTATGAGTCAGCCTCCGGAACCATTAAAAACTGCGCTAACAGTATTGATATAGAGCTTACGCATAAAGGTCAGAGCGCTCCGACTGCTTCAGGAATTGCAGGCATTGTAGGCAAAGGCTCTGTAACAAAATGCACCAATAAAGGTAAGATTGCTCTGACCCATACTCCTGATAAGGACTGGGGAAGCAGTGAGTGCGAGGCTGCAGGTATAGTTGGAGCCTACTATGGCACCAAGGCAATTTCAGGCTGTAAAAACAGCGGTAAAATTTCTATAACAGGAACAAAGGCAACTGAAGCCTATGGATTCGCGCCAAAGGCGGCGGGCATAGCTGTAATTTCGGATGCAAATATAGTATCCTGCTCAAATACAGCTACCATAAGCATAAACAATAATGCAAGCGGCAATCGCGGAGCGGAAGCTGCCGGTATAGCTTGTGAAGCAGCCCACATCGGCACAAAGGTTTCAAAGTGCAGTAACAGCGGCGCGATTTCATATACAGGCAAACCTGCCGGCGGTATTGATATTGTTACTGTTGCAGGAGTTGTATGCTCCGCAGCTAAGGCTGAACAGACTTACAACAAGGGTAAGGTTTCGGTAAACAGCAAAATCAAAGCAGATGCAGGCGGCATCGCAGGTTTTTGCGCTGATATGAGAAACTGCTATAACACAGGCGCTGTTACTCATAAGGGTACAGGTAATGCAGGCGGCCTTGCAGCAACTGCCACAGTTATAGGTGGCTATGTCAAAGGCAACTATTCCACAGGCAAGGTTGGAGGAAACAGCAGCAGTAAACTCTTCAAGGGTCAGCTTATAGGCTTCTACAGCGGCGGATTTGATGTTATGAAGAGAAACATTTACAACAACTACTATAAGACATCAGGCAAGGCATACGGCGCAGCAGACTTTACATGGAAACCATGGCTTGCAAAGGCAACCAAGGTTTCTTCAATCACAGCCAAGAATTGCCCGGCATTGAGTTCAAAATACTGGACATACTCAAGCAAATACAAGAGAATGATACTCAAAAACAACAAAGAAAAATAGCTTAAATAAGGCAGACAAGGCAGTCGGGACCAAACCCCGGCTGTCTTTTTTCGTGAGGAAATATATTCGTGCTTTGAGCACAACAAAAGCATATAATAATGAGTAAAATTTATTATATGAAAGAATGGGAATTAAATGATAAAACTTATTGCTGTCTGATTTCGGAGATTAAAAAAATCAGAAGCTTTGATGATGAGGAAAAATACATAGAAAAGTATGTGTATCCACACCGCAGCAGGACCTTTTCGCAATATCTGAGGGAATATATGCACCAAAACAATATTGCAGTGGCTGATGTTATGAAAAACAGCGGAATTAACAGAAATTACGGCTACAACATCATAAATGGGACAAGAAAAAAGCCCGGAAGAGATAAGGTGATAGCTCTGTGCATAGGAGCCGGTATGGATATTGACCATATTCAGTATTCGCTGGCCGTTGCGGGCTTTTGCGTGCTTAATCCGAGAGATGAAAGAGATGTCAGAATTGCTGCCGCCGCACTGCGGGGAACAAAGGATATACTCCGGTTTAATATATATCTGGAGGAGCACGGAATTGAGCCTTTGATGGTATAGACACCAAAAATCGTGCCGGCAGCACGACAAAAATCAGGCAAAATATACTATGATAAAACAAAAACAGAAAGGAAAGTGTTTATGAAAACATTAAAACTCATTCTAGGAATTATTTCTTTTATATTGTCTGCATTTGTTCTGTTTCAGTCATGTGCGGCGGGAATCGGAAATGCTCTTGAAAATAACGGAGAAGCGGGCGGCAGCGCAGGCGTTATTCTTGCCATCTGCTGTATTGTGGCAGGTATAGTTGCAATAGTTACAAGAAATCGTAACGGGGCAGGTTCATTTGTTGCGGGAGGCTTTTATCTGATAGGAGGAAATATCGGCGCTGCCTGCGCGGGAAGCTATGGTGACCTTGTTATATGGGGTGTTTTGTGTATAGCTTTCGGAGCCGTATTTATAATTGGAACCATTGTATGCCGTAAAAAAGAACAGAGCATAGGAAAAGGAGAACAAAGATAATGAAGAGGGTACTTGTAATATTATTAACAGCTGTTGTAATGTTTGCCTTTGCAGGTTGCGGAGGTGAGACTGAACCGGAGGAAAAAGCTCCGTCTGATAACGGAGCGCTTGGTAACTACGAAGTGGCTATTAAAGATTACGAGCTGGTTAAAAACTATGACGGTAAAGATACCATAGCAGTAAGTATTGACTTTACAAACAACAGTGATGAAGCGGCAAGCTTTGATGTCGCTATGATGTGTGATGCTTTTCAGGACGGTGTAGAGCTGAACACAACATCTGTGTATACTGATGAAGAATCGTTTGATTGTATGGACGATGATACCTCCAAGCAGATTAAACCCGGCAGAACAATAGAAATTATTGTTACAAAGGAGCTTGAAAACACTACATCGCCTGTAGATGTTGAGGTTGAAGAGTTTCTTGGCAACGGGGATAAAGTTGTGAAAACCTTTGAACTGGAAAAATAGGATTATACATATTGAAAACTCAGGCTTAATCCGCTGCAGACCGCAGCGGGTTTTGTTTTTTTGTGTATTACCTCTTGCGGTACTTTTTTTACTGAATATAATGTGCTAAAATAAATACATATTTTAAGTGAGGAGTGTTAGATATGAACAAAATAAGACTTGCAGTGCTGTTTGGAGGCGTTTCATCAGAGTATGAGGTTTCCTGCGTATCTGCATCATCAGTACTTGATAATCTCGACAGGGACAAATATGAAATATACAAAATAGGTATCACAAAGGACGGCAGATGGTTTCTGACTATGGCAGACACCGAGCAGATAAAGGATGGCAGATGGGCAGACCGCAAGGACAATATAAGCGCGGTTATATCACCTGACAGATCATGCAGAGGACTGCTGCTGTTAAAGGACACAGAAACTGAAAGCATCAGGATTGACTGTATCTATCCTGTAGTTCACGGTAAAAACTGCGAGGACGGAGTGCTGCAGGGACTTTTAGAGCTGTCGGGCATACCGTATGTGGGACCGGGAGTTGCGGCTTCGGCATGCAGTATGGACAAAGCCATAACCAAGCTCATAGCGGGAGCTGCCGGTATTAATCAGGCAGACTATGTTATTGTAACCGCAAGCGAGCTCAAGGCAGATGAAACTGCGACCCTTGACAGAGTTGAGGCATATTTTAATAAATACCCTCTGTTTATAAAGCCGGCAAACGAGGGCTCATCAGTGGGCATATCCAAGGTTCACGACAGAGCGGAGCTTGGCAGAGGACTGGCAGAGGCGGCAGGCTATGATGAAAAAATCCTTGTCGAAGAAACCATTGTCGGCAGAGAAATAGAAACAGCGGTGCTGGGAAATGATAAGCCTGAGGTTGCAAAGATAGGCGAGATATTCTCCTGCAATGAATTTTATGACTACGAGGCAAAATATGCAGATATCGGTTCCAGAACAGGCATTATAGACGATATATCACCTGAGCTTGAAACGCAGATTAAAGAAACTGCAGTCAGAGTATTCAAGGCTATGGGCTGCAAAGGAATGTCAAGAATAGACTTCTTCCTTACCGAAGACAACCGTATCATATTAAATGAGCTTAACACTTTGCCGGGATTTACATCAATCAGCATGTACCCGAAGATGTGGGAGGCGGCAGGTGTGCCGTATCCGCAGCTTTTAGACAGACTTATAGCGCTTGCAATGGAATAATATACGGGGAGAATCAGTATGAAAGTCAGATACACCACAATGATTGCAGACAATATGAAAGACTCTGTAGATTTTTATGAGAATGTAATGGGATTTAAGGTGCAGGAGGTATATAATCTGCCAAACGGCTCGGAGATTACAATACTTGACGGCGGCGGGGCCATGATAGAGCTCATAGAAAGCAGTGATTTTGAAACAGGTCTTTATTCTATGGGTGTTGAGGTTGAAAATCTCGAAAAAACTCTCGAGGATATGAGAGCAAAGGGAGTTGAGATTACTATGGAGCCAGTAAGGACTCTTGTGGGTAGAATGGCTTTTATCAAAGATCCCAACGAAGTAAACATTGCGCTTATTGAGCACAGACAGAGGCTTTGAATATACAGAGAATACCTACAAAGCGCTGTATGGCATATTCGGCAAGATGGCTGACATAGAAGCAGGCAAAAAAGTTGATTTCTCAGATGAAATAGCAATTTACAAGAAAGCGGTTAAAGATCAGACCGCCTGCCTTGAAGCCGACATGGCAGATGAAACAAAAGCTATGAACAAGCTCGCCGGAATGATTAAGTAAAACTGACAGAGAACCAAAGAAAAATAAGGCGAAACGACCTGATTAAGGTGAAAAAATATTTGACATAAGGTGAAAAATGAGATAGAATAGTGCTGTGTCATATGCATGGCACTATTTTATAGTGCAGTTATATGAACAGAAGAGATAGCGACTGTATATACGGGCTATCCGCTAATAAAAATTAGTAATGCCGAACAAGCTGGAGCACAGCTTCAACCCAGTAGGCAGAACCGAAACAGATACGCGCGATGTATCCCAGTAGGTAGAAAGGAACAAAGATGAAATCATTTATCGCAAAACCTGCAGAAGTTGAACGTAAATGGTACGTTATCGATGCAGAAGGCAAAACTCTTGGTAGACTTGCTTCAGAAGCGGCAGCTATCCTTAGAGGAAAGAAAAAACCTATCTATACTCCACATGTTGACTGCGGTGACTATGTAATCGTAATCAATGCAGAGAAGATAGAAGTGACTGGTAAGAAAAGACAGAAGAAAATCTACAAGCACCATACTGGTTATCCGGGCGGCTTAAAGGAAATCACTTTCGAAAAGCTGCAGGCAAAGGACCCTTGCGAAATCATCAGACACGCAGTTAAGGGAATGATGCCTAACGGCAGACTCGGCAGACAGATGTACAAGAAGTTTAAGGTTTATGCAGGCCCTGATCACAATCATGCGGCTCAGAAACCTGAAGTATGGAATTTCTAAGGAAAGGGAGGAATAGACAATGGCAAAAATGCAGTATTACGGAACAGGCAGAAGAAAGTCTTCAGTTGCTAGAGTTAGATTAATCCCTGTAAACAAGAAACCTCTTGAAGAGTATTTCGGAATGGAAATAGTTAAGAGAGAAGTAAAAAGACCTTTTGAAATCGCAGGCTGTGAGGGTAAATTCGACGTTATCGCAACAGTAACAGGCGGTGGATTCACAGGTCAGGCTGGTGCAATCCGTCACGGAATCTCCAGAGCACTGCTTGAAGCAGACGCTGAATACAGACCAGTATTAAAATCAGCAGGTTACTTAACTCGTGACCCAAGAATGAAAGAAAGAAAGAAACCAGGTCTTCGCAAAGCACGTCGTGCACCACAGTTCTCAAAACGTTAATCATACGTTACGGAAGATACGAAGAATATACAGAGCCTTTCAATGGAGAAATCTATTGGAAGGCTTTTTCTAATGATTTGGTTTGGAAAACTTAATTTCTTAGAAATATAGCGTCAAAAGATATTCTAAGCTATATTTCAAAAGCAAGAAGTGGTTCTGGTATATTTAATGCAGAAAAAATGTCAGTTTATGTACCACTAGGAACACAACAAATGTTATCTGATTATGGATATCATATTGTAACAGAATAAGATAGGAGGATGTTTCAATGAAATTAAAAAATCTAACAAAAAAATTAACAACTTTAGCAATCACAGCCTTAATGGCAACAACATTGGTTTCAACTCAAAATGTATTAGCTGCATCAAAAAAAGTACAGAAGAAGGCGAACAAAGCCTATGCACAAGCAATCAAGAAAAACAAAGTAGCCAAATTTACAAGCTATTCATTAATTGAAGTAACAGGAGGCGGAACAAAAGAACTGGTCACTGTGAATTTAAATAGTAATGCAGAAGGCGAAGCTAGAAATTTAAATATTTATACATACAATAAAGGAAAAGTAAAGAAAATTTGGTCAACATCGGATCAAATAATTGCATATAATAAAAAACAGAAAACAATTGCAGGCTTACAGTATTCAGTATTAAGTGAAAATGGTTCTGAAAGGGAAAAATATTATATTTATAAGTATAATGGAAAGAAAATTGTAAAAAAAGCATCATATTTCTTTGAACGTGAAGGACATTTCGAAGATGAGGATGGAAATAAAGTTACAACAAATTTAGAAAAATCAGAAAAAACAGTACATAGAGTCATTGATAAAGAAATATATAGCAAAAAGGAAAAAGGAAAGTTGACATATATTTCAGAAAAACAATATAGAAGTGCAACGAAAAATGATGTACGTGTATGGGCATATAATAATACAACGAAAAAAGAGTTGATCAAAAAATTAAGAAAATAATTAACTAGGGGATATATGATAATTATTATCATATATCCCCATTGATTTTTCCATCCAAATCTAGTATCATAAATAACAGTTAGACAACACTAACTAAAAACGTGAATGAATCATGTGGACTCCTCGATTGAGATCAACACCTGCAACAAAACGATCTCAAACTGGAAGCTTACCCTTCTTCCAGCGAGGAGTACTGCTATGTATAGGGAAAGGAGTCACAATCGAAAATGAATTATTTAGAAATTGAAAAAGTAGTCGGAAGAGAAATCCTAGATTCCAGAGGAAATCCAACCGTAGAAGCTGAGATTACATTAGTTGATGGAACAGTTGCAAGAGGAACAGCTCCAAGTGGTGCATCTACAGGAGAATTTGAAGCACTAGAATTAAGAGACGGAGATAAAGAAAGATATTTAGGAAAAGGTGTTACAAAAGCCGTAGAAAATATCAATACAAAGATCAGTGAAGCAATCATCGGATTAGATGCTTCTGATACATATGCAGTAGACAAAGCAATGATCAATGCAGATGGAACAGCTGATAAATCAAACTTCGGAGCAAATGCAATCTTAGCTGTATCGATCGCAGCAGCAAGAGCAGCAGCAACATCTCTTGAAGTACCTCTATACAGATTCTTAGGTGGAGTATCAGGAAACAGACTTCCAGTACCAATGATGAACATTGTAAATGGTGGATGTCATGCATTATCATCAGGACTTGATGTACAGGAATTCATGATCATGCCAGTTGGAGCTCCATCATTCAAAGAATGTTTAAGATGGTGTGCTGAAGTATTCCATGCATTAGCAGCAATCTTAAAAGAAAGAGGACTTGCTACATCCGTAGGTGATGAAGGTGGATTTGCGCCAGCATTAAAATCAGATGAAGAAGCTATTGAAACAATCTTAGAAGCAGTGAAAAAAGCAGGATACGAGCCAGGAAAAGACTTCAAGATCGCTATGGACGCTGCCTCTTCAGAATGGAAGAGTGAAAAAGGTAAAGGATATTACAAACTGCCGAAAGCAGGAACAGAATACACAGCAGAAGAACTGATTGAGCACTGGGCTGCATTATGCGAGAAATACCCAATCATCTCGATCGAAGACGGATTAGATGAAGAAGACTGGGAAGGATGGAAGAAACTGACAGAAAGACTTGGAGATAAAGTACAGTTAGTAGGAGATGACTTATTTGTAACAAATACAGAAAGACTTTCTAAAGGTATTGAAATGGGAGCAGGAAACTCTATCCTGATCAAATTAAATCAGATTGGATCTATCTCTGAAACATTAGAAGCGATCAAGATGGCACACAAAGCAGGATACACAGCTGTAACATCTCATCGTTCTGGAGAAACAGCAGATACAACGATCGCAGACTTAGCCGTCGCATTAAATACATGCCAGATCAAGACAGGAGCACCTTCAAGATCAGAACGTGTTGCGAAATACAACCAGTTATTAAGAATCGAAGAAGCTTTAGGAGACAGTGCCGTATATCCTGGAATTAAAGCCTTCAACGTAAAATAAGAAGAACACAATTATAAAAAACGTAAATAATAGCCCTTTTAAGTCTCTGGATTTAGTCTCCAGAGGCTTTTTCTTTGATTTTTTACAAAAAAATATAAGAGAGTATGTTATAATAGAAAGCACTTATTTGGATAGAAATGAAGAGATTAAGGGAAATAAATGAGAATGGATAAAATTATAATAGATCAAACAGGAATCAAACAACAAGTGATCAATGAAATCTGTGAATTAGCTCAAAAATACAATGTAGAACAAGTCCTTTTATTTGGTTCACGTTCAAGGGGAGATTACAAAAGAACAAGTGATATCGATCTGGCAGTAAGAGGCGGAGATATCGACCGTTTTGCATTAGATGTTGAGGAAGAAACAACAACATTATTAGAATATGATATTGTAGATCTAGACGAGCCTATGCAGCCAGAACTGCTAGAATCCATACAAAAGGAGGGAAAAATCATTTATGAAATAATGTAACACATTCTTATAATCAGAATATTGCATTATCAATTATTTCACAGGCAAAAGAAAAATTTTATGATATGTTTTGCCAGTTGAAAAAAGAAATAGATGAAAATTGGATATAAAGAAATCCGGCAAACACAAAAATGTAATGCCGGATTCTTTTATTTACTATATTATTATGAAATATGTATCACGGATATCCTATCCCCAAACTTCCTCAGCAATCTCCTTAATAAGAGTCATCTTCTTCCACTGATCTTCATCAGTTAAGATATTTCCTTCTTCTGTAGAAGAGAAACCACACTGAGGACTTAAGCAAAGCTGGTCAAGTGCAACATACTGAGCCGCCTCTTTAATACGTTCTTTAATCTCAGTTTTATCTTCAAGTTCTGGATCTTTAGAAGTAACAAGACCTAACACAACTTTCTGATCTTTGATAAAACGTAATGGTTTGAAATCACCGGAACGGTCACTATCATACTCTAAGAAGAAACCATCGATCTTACATCCACCGAATAAAGTCTCAGCTACTGGTTCATATCCACCAGAAGAGAACCATGTAGAACGGAAGTTACCACGGCAGATATGCATTGTAATTGTCATATCCTCAGGTTTAGCTTCTAAAGCTTCGTTGATCATTTTCACATAATTCTTAGCAATCTGGTCAAGGTCAAGACCACGGTTTGCGTAATCGTCGCGTTTATTCTGATCACAGAATTCACCCCAAGATGTATCATCAAACTGTAAGTAACGGCATCCACGAGCGTAGAATGCTTTGATCGCTTTCTGATAAGCAAGAGCAATCTCATGATACAGATCATCTTCATTTTTATAACGATCGATCGCTTTGTAAGTTTCGCTTCCACGAACACAACAGATCAGATGAAGCATTGCAGGAGAAGGAATTGTCATCTTGCAGTCAACATCCCCAGCAATTTCTTTCAAGTAAGAGAAATGATCTAAGAATTCACTGTTTTCATCAAAATCAATTTTGTCAACAATCTCAAGCGTTGCGGCTTTTGGCTGATGTCCCTTAAAAGCAACAGACCAGTGATCAGCTTTGATCTCCTCGACTCCGACTAAAGAAGCAAGGAAATCAAGATGCCAATAGCGACGTCTTAACTCTCCGTCAGTAACTGCTTTTAATCCAACAGCTTTCTCTTTTTCAACTAACTCTTTGATCGCTTTATCTTCAACTTCACGCAACTGGTCTGCAGATAAAGTTCCTTCTGCATATTCAGCACGTGCATCTTTTAAATAATCTGGTCTTAAAAAACTACCAACAATATCATATCTGTATGGTCTCATAAATCTATCCTTTCTATTTATATAAGTCTAATAATTTTCTATCGATAAGCTATACAATAACAGATAGAATAAGGCTTGTGAAATACATAAAAATAATAGTTTGCCATAACTTCAAGTTATAATGATAAAAATTTTCAGACAATTGTGTCTTTCTTTTAACAATAATTGTATGCAATATACGGACAAAGTCATCGTTAAGAAAATGTTAATTGTACAATTTTAAAAAAATTGCATATTTTTTGTACTTTTCTTTAAGCATTGTAGAGAAAAAAGAAAATATTTGTTATAATGCACATAGATAAAAAAATAACAATATCTAGGGTGTTTTAGTTAAGTGTTTTTTAAGGAAGGGTAAACTATTATGTATGATGTAACAAGCATTCAGAATCTGAAAAAAGATGTACTGTATTTCGTAGCAAAGGCATCGTTTGAAGGGACTTTAGAAGAAGAAAGAGATCTGATCCCAGAGAAGATGATCGAAGGACCAGAACCAACATTCCGTTGCTGCATCTACAAAGAAAGAGAAATCGTAAGACAGAGAATTCGTTTAGCAGAAGGTAAAGCTCCAGGAGCAGAAGATGATGGAAATATCGTGCAGGTAATTAAATCAGCATGTGCTGACTGTCCGATCTCAAGCTATGTTGTAACAAACAACTGTCAGAATTGTCTTGGAAAAGACTGTATCAAAGCATGTCGTTTCGGAGCGATCGAACCAGGACATACAAGATCAAGAATCGATCCTCAGAAATGTAAGGAATGTGGTATGTGCGCAAAAGCCTGTCCATACAATGCGATCGCTCATGTATCAAGACCATGTAAAGACAGCTGTCCAGTAGATGCAATTTCTTATGATGAGTATGGAGGATCAGTGATCGATGAAGAAAAATGTATCCGTTGTGGACAGTGTGCAGCAAAATGTCCATTCGGTGCGATCGGAACAAAGACATGGATCACAAACGTTATCGCAGACTTGAAAGCAGGTAAGAAAGTCTACGCGATCCTTGCCCCAGCAACAGAAGGACAGTTTGGTAAAGATATTACAATGGAAAGCTGGAGACAGGCAGTAAAGAAAGTTGGATTTGAAGATCTGATCGAAGCAGGTTTAGGTGGAGATATGACAACATGCAGCGAAGCAGAAGAATGGTTAGAAGCTTACAGAAACGGTGAGAAGAAAACAACTTCATGCTGTCCAGGATTCGTAAACATGATTCGCAAACATTATCCAGATCTTGCAGATATGATTTCTACAACAGTATCTCCAATGTGTGCAGTATCAAGAATGATTAAAGCAAAAGATCCAGATGCAGTTACAGTATTTGTTGGACCATGTGTAGCCAAGAAATCAGAAGTGGCAGACCAGAAGATCGAAGGAAATGCAGATTATGCATTAAACTACAACGAGATCTTAGCAATTATGAAAGCAAAAGACGTAGAATTAGAACCAGCAGAGAATACATATCAGGATTCTACGATCTTCGGTAAATTCTATGGAAACTCTGGTGGAGTAACAGATTCTGTATTAGAATACATGAAAGAGACAGAACAGAACGAAGATATCAAAGTATGCAAAGCTAACGGTGCAGCAGAATGTAAGAAAGCTTTAATGTTCTTACAGAGAGGAAGATTACCAGAAGACTTCATCGAAGGTATGGCATGCGAAGGCGGATGCGTTGGTGGACCAAGCCGTAACGAAGAGATCATCAAAGCTCGTAAAGTCAGAGAAACAATGATCAAATCCGCAGATGATCGCAAGATCACAGACAACTTAAAACGTTATGATATGGATAGCTTCTCAATGCATAGATAATCAGAGTTGCATGAAGCATCCAAAGAGATGATAAAGAATCCCTGGAGCAAGATTGAAGTTTTGTTTTGGGGATCTTTGTATCTGAAAAGAAATTGTATTAGAAATAGTAACTATTACTAGTAGATATTTTGGCAAAACTATGTTATAGTAAGAAAAGTTGAAAAAGCAAAATGAATTTAATTTTGGAGGTAAGACAATGAAGGATATTAAAGTTACAGATTCAGTAAAATATATTGGTGTAGACGATCATGACATTGACTTATTTGAGAGCCAGTATGTAGTACCAAATGGTGTTTCTTATAACTCTTATGTGATCTTAGATGAGAAAGTAGCTGTTATGGATACTGTGGATGCACGCAAGACAGATGAATGGCTTGTAAACTTAGAAGAAGCATTAGATGGAAGAAACGTAGATTACATTGTAGTATCTCATATGGAACCAGACCATGCTGCAAGCTTACAGGTATTAGCAGAAAAATATCCAGAAGCTAAGGTTGTAGGTAATGCCAAGACATTTAATATGATCCCTCAGTTCTTTACATTTGATCTAGAAGGACGTAAAGTCGTAGTAAAAGAAGGAGATACATTATCTCTTGGATCTCATACATTACAGTTCGTTATGGCACCAAT
>ERZ857745.4114-NODE-4114-length-13029-cov-2.696855_pt1 | contig 13029 bp, 6 predicted proteins | sample MGYA00519699_ERZ857745 | MGnify/ENA primary metagenome ERZ857745 (study PRJEB31778, sample SAMEA3449357) | human gut metagenome | biome: human gut; feature: human-associated habitat; material: faeces | place: United Kingdom | collected 2010/2012 ...
CCATGCAATTAAATGCCTTATTCGAAGAGCTTATGGAATTCAGGCTTCCATCAATTATCTGCTCAATTACATTGCCGCCAAATGCATAGCGGTATAAACCAGTCTGATCCACATAGAATATGGTATCTTTCTCATCCCCCTCCAAAAACAGTAAGGCAGTACCGGAGGAATTTCCAAATTCCAGATTTGCAGGAGTCTTTTTCAGCTGCGCAGTCAGTGCATCGCCTCCACTTGCCGGCTTACCGGAAGCCACATCGTAATAATGCACATCTCCATCTGCAATCACGATCAGATACTCTGAAGTCACGCACATATAATCTGTGGATTTTCCTTTCTCATACTCATGAACCACAACCCCGTCAACAGGATTGATTTCCCTGATTCCATTTCCTGAAATCTGTAAAAACAGGTTGCCATTTTCCCCAATATCTATACTCCAGGCCATGGTTTCATCCAAATCTTCTCCGATTTCAACCTTCTTTCCTTCACCGTCAGCGGGGCAATAATAATATTCCATACTTCCCATGCTGTTCTCATCTTCAGATTCTATATACACGCCAATCAGAATACTTCCGTCTCTCCCAAGCGCTGCTTTATAAATGGATTCCCCTTCCACACCGAAAAAACCGGCAACCTTCTTCCCTTCTTCCCAGGTCTTTCCCTTGTCAGAGGACTGGTAGAGCATCAATTCGTAGTCACTGTTTCTTGCAAGCATTTTCAGGCTTCCCTCTTTCATAACCTGCAAATCCACAATCTCCATACATCCTTCCGGCACAGACAGTTCATTCTCCAGATACCGTCCCATTGCTTTGGATTCCACAGAATCTGCCTTGTCTTTCTCTCTGTCAGTACTGCCGCAGCCCATCAGGCTTCCCGCACCCGCAATGCACAGACTTACTGCTGTAGAAACAGACAGAACTTGTTTCCATTTTTTATATTTTTGCATATTAAAATTCTCCTTCCAGTGGTATGCAATAATCCTACCAAAGGAATCTCTATGTAATCTCTAAACAAGTATATCATGTTTCCCCTTATATTTTGCAAAATTATAACCGACGAAACATAACATTGTCTATAGCCTGTCCTAAAAGCATTCTCACAATCTGCACGCTCCACTTTACACAAATAACTCAAAAACATACTTTGACGCATGAATTGGCTCATAAAAAAAGAACAGCTCCCAACACAAATCATCTGATCCATGCTTTCAGCTGTTCATTTTTATAACAATATTAACATTTATTGCAAATATTAACCATTACTCACTTCTAAGTGCATCAATCGGATTCAGGTTAGCTGCCTTAACAGAAGGAAGCAGACCAAAGATGATACCGATCAGCATAGAGAATACTACAGAGCCTATAATCGCCGGAACGCTGATGGCTGTAGGTGAGCCTGCCACCTTGGATACAACTTTTGAAAGTCCGATTCCAAGAACAACTCCGATAATACCTCCCACACTGGTAAGTACTGCTGCCTCCGTCAGGAACTGTCCCAGAATCACCTTCTTTCTGGCACCAATTGCCTTCTTCAGACCAATCTCCTTGGTACGCTCTGTTACGGATACCAGCATGATATTCATAACACCAATACCTCCAACCAGAAGAGAAATACTTGCGATCCAGATCAGCTGGGAGTTGGTGCTCTCACTTAAATCCTGAAGATCCTTTACCCGCTGCATAACATCATCTGCTTTATACTTGAAGCCGCTGCTTCCACTGCCAGTGCTGCTGATGGATTTATTCAGGATCTTCGCTACTGCAGAACCAGTCTCACTCATGTTGTCCGTGCTGTCTACTTTGACGATCGCATTCTCAGGCTCATCAAATTTGTAAGAAATCGGCCAGCATTTATTTGGAATCATTACGGTTCCAATCACATTTTCATAATAGCTGTCGAAATCACTCGGTGTATCCATGTTTGGCAAGCTGTCAGCCGACTGGCGTACAACTCCTACAATTGTATAGGGTTCAGAACCGATCTCAATGATTTTTCCCACTGGATTAGCTCCCGGAAACATGGTATCAGCAGCATAGCTGTCCACCAGTGCCACCTTGCGGAAATTATCATAGTCAGCCTGTACAAATCCCCTTCCGGAACGAACCTGATAACCGCAGGTATTCAGATAATTGGTATCAATGCCATAGACCTTACCGCCGGAAAAACTGCTGTTCTCATAGTAAACACTGCTGTTGTAGTCTGTTCTGCTGTAGAAAAATGTTGCATTCTCCACATGGTCTGTTTTTAACACTTCATCTTTCAGGCTCTGACTGAGGATCGGTGTAGAGCCGGAAGAACCGCCATCATAATAATCCACACTGTAAGCACTGTCACCCTGTGACAAAGTTACATTTACCGTGTTATTTCCAGAGCCGATCAGGTTATCCTTAATCTGCTCACTCGTTCCCTTAATCGTGGAAACAATGGCAATAATAGATGCAATACCGATAATAATACCCAGCATTGTAAGGAAAGATCTCATCTTGTGTGACCAGATTCCCTGGAATGCCAGACGTATATTTTCAAACATGAAATCCCTCCTTAACCAAGACCGCCATATGATGTGGAATCATATCCCATAAACGTATCCAGCGATCCTTCCTTTGTCTTCATACCTTCTTTGATGGATTTCGAATAAGGGAATGCAATCTTGTCATCCATGGACAAGCCGCCGCTTACCAATACATAAGCACCACCGTTTACATTCTCTTTTACCTTAACGATCTGTTTCTTCAGCACGCCATTGTCATCCTTATACACATAGCTTACGCCGTCTTCCGTACGGACAAAAGCCTTGGAAAGAACAATGCCATCCGTGCTCTGCGCCTGCTGCTCCAGCTGGATATCCACCCAGTCTCCAACACTTACCTGCACGGTATCATCTGTGATCTTGGCAGTAAAATTATAAGAAGAAACATTTGGATTGCTGTCTCCATAGTAATAATAGGAGCTGTCTCCATCAACTGCATAATCGGAAACCTGGATCACCTCAGCCTCAAAATTCATATATCCATTCTCACCATAAGAATTGCAGTTCAAAATTGTGCCTTCCTTCACCTGGTCAAGCATAAGTTCCCCTACAGTTCCCTGTACGTAATAGCCGTCTTTGCTCTTAACGATCATAAAGGAATCAGATTCTGAATTGGTACCTGTAGCTGCATCTCCCACAGTGGTTACAATACCATCCAGCTTACTGGTGATCAACTTTCTGTCAGCTTTCTTCTGAAGCTTACTGATACTGATCTCACTCTCCTGCACATCCAGTTCCAGACTGGCAATCCGGTTCTTCTGGATCTTAATGGCCTCTGAACGGGACAGGGAAGAGCTTCCGCCACCACCGCCTCCATCACCAGGAATATCCGGCTCGTCATCTCCATTATCATACTGCATAGCCCCGTCAAGGGTAAAATCCATTTCCGCAAAGCGGTCAACTGGATTGCTGAGCATATTTCCATCAATCAGATAATATCCTGTACAGGATTTCTTTCGATTCGTGTAATCAGCAATGGTATCATTATGATGGAACTCCAACAGATACCAGTATCCCCCCGGATGAAGAAGAATGGTTCCGTCAGCATTATAGCCAGCCATCTTGTTCAGAAAGGCACCGGTTACATTTACCCTGCCTTTTGCACTGGAACAAAGATACAGATAAGGATCTTCTTCGGTTCCTGTTCCCTGATAAGGTTCTGTATCATAATCCAGAGTCAGGTAAAAAGGTTCCTCTCCATCTACAAATCCGTCATTTCCAACGGTAGCATGATTCTGTGAGGAACCAGAATTGCTTCCATCGAAAAATCCTCCCTGATTCGTGTCTGAAATATCACTGCTAAAACCATCACTGGAAGGTTCGTCATAAAATCCGGAAGCAGTACCCGGATCGCCGGTGCTATCCTCTGAATCGTCTTCAGAATCATCTCCGGAATCAGCTTCTGTATCAGCAGAAAGATCTCCTGTGTCACCGCTTGTCATTTCATCTGCAGAACCAATATCTTCGCTTCCCACTTCCTGGGTATCTGCAGAAGTAATTTCCCCATTTCCACCTGCCTGATCGTCTGCAAATCCATCTGTCACAGCAGCCAGAAGCATTGGCTGCAAAACAGCTGCCAGATAATGATCAGAAGCGGTTACTGCAGAAGACAGTTCATCATCTCCCGTAAGATCTGAGCTGTCATCTTCTGTAGAATCCTCTCCTGAATCAATCAGATTGTCTGCGGAGGAAGAATCGGAATCAAGAATCGGTCCGCCATTTTGCAGGCTGGCAAGTCTTTTCTTTGCAGCAGCAAGATCCTGCTGCTGTTTCTGAAGCTTCAGCTTGGCAATGTTCAGTTCCATTTCCACAAGCGTCATGTCAAAAGAAATCAGCTTGTCTCCAGGCTTTACCTCATCCCCTTTGCTCACGTAAATTTCCTGGATGATCATGTCTTTCTCTACGGAAATCCTCTGTGTTGCATTGGCATATACTGTTCCGCTCAATGTAGTATCGGAATCATATCTCTCACCTGCCAGATCACTGACGCTTGCCACCAGCACTTCCTTCTGGCTTCCTTTCCGTACATACATCAGTCCACCGCCAATACCGGTTCCGACAAGAGCTGTGACTACCACATAGATGGAAGCGGTGCTGCCTACGAATTCCACAATGTCGTACAACATTGTTCTGTCTTCGCTAAGCCGGTCAATAAAAGTTGGAACAGCCTCAAATACTACAAACAAAGCCATCAAAGCTACCTTAACCAGTGTGAATAATACATACAATACATTTACAGATTTCGTTTTCATTTTCGTTTTCTCCTTTTCGTGTTTGAAATTTTTGTTCCGTATACTTATTAGACAGAGCAAATCACAAACAGGTTTTACGAAAACGAAAAATATTTATAAAAAGTTTCTGAGATAGTAAATCGCATGCAAAAATATAGAGCTCGACACGTGAATACGAGCATTTGTTTAGCATCATTGGAGCCCAAATATACGCATGCAGACATACAGAAAATGACGTTATTTTTAAAAAAGCGTCAAATGAGTTTGAAAACACAGACACCGCAAACCCAGTAAATTCAAGAGTTCTGGACTTTTCAAAACATGGTGTCAAAAGCCCCTATGGGTACCCGAAGAAAGATTTGACATCATCCTGGGTTTCAAAGCTTGTTATCCTTTCAAGTTCTCTCAAACACTGAAAACTGAGCATAAGAAAAACAGCCCTGAATTCCAGAGCTGTCGTTTTCTCATTTGTTATTCTTTTGTTTTTGAAGCCCTTTCCATGTAGCATGATTTTTGCACCACTCTTTGTCTCCATTTGCACATGGGCTACTCTGATCGGCTTCGTATGTACAGAACTCGCACACCAGCTGGTCCCCATACATTAATTTCTGAATGATGGTCTTCGCTTGCTGCAGTTCTTTCCTATATCTTCTCTTTTGTCGTTTCATTCGTATTTTAACCTTTTCTATATTTTCTTTCGTTCTGTTAATCGATAACCGGTGAGAATATACTCAGTTGATCGATCATATCTTCTGGATTATCCTCTGACTTATTGAAATAGAAATCTAAATCCTGGATCTCGATGTCTGTAAGTGCAAAGAATTCTATATAATACATTTGTTTTGTTGCTAAGTATCTGTAATTTTTAATGAAGATTCCTTTTTCCTTGTACTCTTCAAGAGCTTCCGTGATCGCTGCATTATTATCTTTCTTGTTACCGTCTCCAAAATTTACCCAACGCAGGAAGCTCTCATACTTAATATTCATCGGATATACATGTACTTCCATACCTTTTTCTACAGCTGTCTCGTAAGCTGATACTCTTTGTTTCATAAATGGGTAATATAAGATGCGAGCTGTATTGTCTTCCAGATTGTTTAATGGTTCTGCAGGCATCTTTCTGATCTTGTTTTCCTTGATCTCATCCATCAGATATTGTGACATAACAACGTAAATAATGTGTTGTTTTTCATCAAGTTCACACTCTGCTATCAATCGTCGACCACCTGTAAAATTATCGCCCGAATAACCTTCAAAACCTAATGCCCACATTTTATAGCAACGATTCCAGATATCGTCGTATTGATTTTTACTAGGGTTCGATTTTACATTACCGTTAATTGCGTGATAAATATCTATTATTCTGATCGGTAACGGAGTAACGGAACTGGTACTTTGTTCCCATTGTAATATCAAATAAGATAATATCTGCATATCACGAGAATCAAATAACTGTATACTATCTTTCTTCTTAAACATATCTGGTGGGAATGTTATCAGTGTTCTATGCTGTCCGTCTTCACTTCTGTAAACCTCTAATTTCCCATTTTGTATATCCTGTTTGGTAACCATCTGTTTTTTGTTTACGAATAATGACTTCGCACTGATATCATCAACTCCAACATAAATAACAGATGATAAGTCAAAACCATAGTCTTCTTCCGCTATATCCAGGACGTTGATTGTTAAATCTGTCATAAAATCACGTTCCTGCATTTTGGGTGTCTTTTTTCCCTGTCCTGGACAGTTTATTAATTTACTATTTGCATCTAAAGACCAATCTTTGATAATACGTAATTGTTCTTGTTCCATTGACGGGAAATCTGGATACTCTTTATCGTTTAATATAAGTTGTCCTGTTAAATTATATACGGTTAAGGCATCACGATAAAAATAAGTATCGCTTTCGTTTTTCCACTCATTCGTCTCAACCATATCACAGCAAGTCTTGTAATATCTAAACTTCCTTCTTGTTATGGATCTCTTTTTAATTGAGGATAATCTACGAAGCTCCATTCTGTCTGTTGTTTTCAGATCGTCGACCAGAACACGTTCAACAAACGACTCAAAAGGTTTATCAAATGCTTTGTATCTATTTTTCCGACTCTCATAATATTCAACCAAATCTTTATCTATTTTTCCAGATATTTTATTTATAAAGCTTTTTGAATACTTTATAGAACCCATAATTATATCCTCCATTTCTTTTCATTTCTATTGTAAATGTTTTGTTGCTTGTATGCAATATCAATAATTTGTCACAGTTTTCTTCGATATTTACAATTTTGTCACGGTTTCTTTCGATAAATACCACTTTGTCACGTTCTCATTCGATATTTGATATTTTGTCACGGTTTCTTTCGATAAACGCAATTTTGTCACCACTTTTTTCGATAATTGTTAATTTGTCACTGTCTCACTCGATAAAATAAATTTTGTCCCCAGTTTCTTCGATATTTCACAATTTGTCACGGTTTCTTTCGATAAAGGTTTACTTTGTCACGGTTTCTTTCGATATTCGCTATTTATTTTCGATATTCTGATTTTCTTTCGATAAAACAAATTTTGGGCATGTTTTCTTCGATATTTATTCAGTTTGTCACCGTATTTTTCGATAAACGCTATTTTGTCACTATCTCTGTCGATAATTGGTGTTTCTTTTCGATTTTTACCAATTTTAGCTCTCTTTACATTTGTTTCCTGAACTGTTATGTTTGAGGAAAAGTTACGGAAAGGAGGAATCGACAGTGTCTGCTGCTATCTATTATACATACGAATATCCGGATACTACAATTATAAATACTGCTGATGTTGTAACAGCAATCCGGTGTCAGAAAAATCACTACAATACCGATGTTATAACAACAGACACCGTTGATCCGGATGCCAGTGATTGCTACAGTTGTCCTTTTTATCAGAAAGGTATCAATTGTGACAGATCCTGTGATAAAAAACACTTCATACAAAAACAGGTTCGTACCTATATTAATGAGCGCAATCGTTTCGGGTACAAAAAAGAGCTTCCTGCAATTGCTATCAAACTCTTTTTGTACCTTCATTTTCTGCGCTCGGACAAACATGGGTACTTACGTATTGAAATCAATGAAGCTTCCGAAATCCTTTCCTGTTCCTGTCGTTCCGTGATCCGTAATCTTGGCACATTATCGAAACGTGGTTATATCTCGTATACTAAAGGAACGTTTTCTGGAACTTACCAGGTGTTCCTTTTATCCGCATCCGAAAATAAGAAAACAGCAGCTCAGGGTGGTCGCGGTTATTTTGTGCTGTCTTATGATATGTTTTCTATTCTACTTGGATGTAAAACGATCAATGAATTAAGACTACAATTAAGAGGTATTATTTCTACTCTGGAAGGAACAACAAAAAATCAGATGTTGCAGGAAACATCTTTTATAGATATCAAGCGCATGCTTCCTGCTTACGTAACCAAAAAATTGATCAGGAATACGATCACATCGGATCATTTTGCCACCATGTTTGGTGTGAAGTTATCGAAACAGAACTCTTTCTTTTATATCACAATGAAAGATGAATTTAACCCGATCCGGATCAAAAATGATAAAGTATCGGAAGCAAAAACAGAAATCGAAAACGTCATCAATCTGATGAATGCCGATATTACAAAATCAAATAGGAAACTCAAACAAAAAGAGCCATTATTGCAGATCACAAAGGAAGATATCCGGGATATTTCCAAAATATCGTTACAGTTACCAGTTTCGTGTATCACACAGGCACTCCATCGTTTTTATGATTCCTATATCAAGAAAGGTGAGCGGATCCGAAGTGTTGGAGCTATGATCCGTACCCTGACTTGGGATATCTATGGATATCAACAACTTATCACTTCTTCATAACTTACATTAATTACATACAGAGCTTTAGATAACCTGGATATATACCCGGGTTATTTGTCATGTCCGGATACGTGTTTTCGCCCACTTGGTTGTCGTATTTTATTGAAATCTGACTGTTTATGGGCATTTATTTTTATCCACATTAGACAGAAATCAATTATTCTAGTCATCTATTCGGTTTGCCAGACATTTTGGAACCTTTTGCGCCGGAAATACATCTTTCGTATGTGAATTATATCGGTTACGACAATTGTCTTCGATTATCAGACATCAGTATTAAGTTTCCGGACAATCCGGTTCCTAACAAACATGCTGCAAACTTAGGAAACATCAACGTTTGCGGACTTTCTAGTTACCTATTATGAATTATGATTTATTGATATATGATATTATGATGTAGAGATATAATGTATATGATATCAATACTTATATATATATTGAAAACGGACAACGTTTCGGATATGCTTAAGATATACTTATGAAAAGGACATGGTGATTATGAATTATTATTTCGTCGACTTCGAAAATCTAACTGATCTGCACGCCTATAATTGAACATTAGTAGTTCAATTATCTTGAGTAGGCGGCAGGTTTCAGTACAGGAGGACGTCACTTAAGGTTTGAAATACCGGGACATCGGGATCTTCTCTGAAGTTTCCCAGTATCTTTTTATGGTATTCAAAGCTGTTCGTTATAGTCTCTCCGTTGCAGAAACATTCAAGACATCCCTACGTGGTAGGTTTCACAGGATTTTTCGTCCTGCAGTCTTACGGTCTCAGTTGGAACCGTTTAAAATGTATATGTAAAATAGAAAATGTAGTTTTGTTCTATGTATTGTGTATATGAAAAAGTTATTGTTCCATGTTGTGTTATGCAGCTCTTTTAAGTCCAAAACTGGAAGGGATATGTTTTCCGAACCGCAAGATCTCGGTAATGCATTGGTTATGCATATTTTTAAACTGAGGATAGTTCTGAAGGCATTTATTACGGTCTGTATGTTCTAAAGTATCATCGGAATTCATAAGGAGAAATGCACTGTAGAGATCACGCTGTATCCATTCTCCGTTTATGGTGTTGTGACGTCTGGAAAGTTTCTTTTTCCGGTAGGTATCACTGGTATGGTCATACTGGCTTGCTTTGAACGTCCTGGTATTGACTTCGTGATAGGTTCCGCCTGTGTAACCAAGTTTTCTTTTCAGTATAGTAAGAAACTGTGACGGAGCTCGTGTTCCGATGGATTTTCCGAATCGTTTCTTTCGTTTGTACTTCCCTTTCTTATTCTTTTCCGTCTTTTTAGACCGTTTCTGTAATCCTTTGAAATTCATGTCCTCAACATAAACCTCATTACCTTCTTCCAATAACAAGTCCGCATAGGCTTCCTGCCATTGTCTCAATGTGTCAGTACGTTTTCTCTGCATCGCACTGAGCTCATTACGGATCTTTTTGTACCGGCTGCTGTAGTTCCAGGTTTTCCTTCCTTTCTTTATGGTACCGTCCGCATTGTAATTATCCGGATTTGATGCCCGTCTGGATCGTTCCAGTCTTCTCTGCATCTTCCGGATCTTTTTATTCTGGACTTCAATCCCTTCTCCGAGTTCTGTGAGATGACATTTTGTGCCACTCACTACAGCAACAGTGGAAGTCCCGATATCAATGCCGATCCTTCCGGTACCCACTGCATGTCTCAGAGGCGGTATTCCTTCCTGTACCAGTTGTACGTAGTATCTCCATCCGGTACTGAACTTCTTTCTTACAATTCTGCAGTACTTTGTCCTGTCATTTAAAGCAGAAGTCTCGTAATACCAATGATCCGTGTTTTGATTTCCTGGTAATATCACATCCAGTATCAGTCCACGGTTCTGTCTCTTTGGGGATGCATTGATGTATACCTTTCCGTCTTTGTAGATGATCCCAGTTGTATTCTTCTTGCCTTCGAAACTTAAAAATTCATCCCATTTCTTGTAATGGATCTGTTTCCCGGTAGAATATAATACTTTTTCTACACCTTTCCATACTGAATCACTGATCTTCTGATAGACTGCAGAATGCACGTATTTCAGATGGTTTCTCAGTTTTGTGGCGGATTTCTGGAGGTCGTATTGTGTGAGCCCGTAAGATTTTACAATAACAGATAACTGTTTAGACAGGGCTTCTTTCTCTGGACCTTTCTCAAGTGCCACATATTGCTTTAAGAGATCGACATACGTTTTGTCTCGTTTTAGCATTGTGATCTGCCGGATCGCAAAACGGCGGACTGTATTACTGATCTTCGCTACTTCCCGGAAATAGTTTTCCAGGTAACGCTGGTCGGAATATTTCTTTGTATTCAGTTTTAATTCCAGCGTGTAAGTAGTCATGATCGTTTTCCTCCATTTTAGTTTCTTAGCTATATACATAATAAGGCTCACTTTTCGGAAACCTCGTCACATTTTTACATATTATTTTGTTTTATTTTACTGAAATTCATCTGCACACCAGGAGGTGGCAGCTTTCTTTCAGATTTTCTTTGTAAACAAAGTCTATTATGCAGCATTCGGAACCAATTAACTATATTCTTAGTTTCGTATCGTGAGAACTTGTTTCGAGCGAACTGTACACCGTAAGGTGTGGTATCACTCGAGATGAACTCTCGTGATACTAATGAGCGGTTCCAGGATGGTAAACGAAATCATTTCTGTATCTCTAGGAACCAGACAACTGTATTTGAAAATCGTATCAAATCTATCGGACTTGTTCGAAGATCCGGATTCCTTTAGGGATACGGGTCATGCACTAGTGTTGTTATTGAATACCTATAAACGGTTCCAGGATGGTAACCTAAATGTATTCTACAGTTTTCGGAACCTATCTGTTGTGTTCAAAAATCGTATCAAATATTGAATACCTATGCTAGGTTCCAGGGGTAGTAAACGAAGTATGTTTTGCAGCAATCAGAACCTATATCGTGTTATCCTTTTTGTTTGCAATCAATAGAACCCATATTTAAGGTATCAAAACAAATGATTCATTCAAGGAGGAAACAATAATGAGTAACGTATCTAAAAAAGTGAAAGCAACTGTAATCGTAACAAGAGATGAGATGGCATACATGGTGCAGCGTGTAGTTGCAAACATGGAAGAGAAAATGCTGTCACAGATCTTTTATGACAAAGCCTTAGAAGGTGTCAAAAAAGAAGTTAGCAGTATCGACGAAAACGGAATTGTCAACACAAACCGCTTTATCTCGATTCCGGTTACAGTCGTTGTAGAAAAAGAAGAAGCCGAAGCTGATATTACGGCTGCTAACATCACTTCTTTTTTAGCTTCCAGAATTTATGATTCGATTACAGAGTCATATAAGGTCGCTTCTGTATTGGTTGCTACTGAAAACTGTGAAAGCATTGCAGGAGTAAACAGTGAAGGAAAGCTGGTTACAATTACAAAAGAGAAAAATGGTAATCAGTCTTTCGAGACAAGTATTAAAGCTTCTCTCTAAAATCGAAAAACAAATTGAGTCTGCCATCAAGGTAGGCTCTTTTTGTTTGCCTATGAAAGTATCCGATACTTGCACAACCCATATTTAAGATATCAAAACATACAACAAATACAAATACAAGGAGGCTAAATCCTCTCCTCATCATGGGATTCGGATTTTCCTTCGAAAAACAAGGAGTATACAAAATGAATAGTATTTTTAATGTAGTTGAGGCAGGTCAGAAAGGTGATAACTCAGCAGTGGAATCTTTATCAAGAATGGATTGGTTTCGGATGTGCGTATCAGAACAACTCGATAACGTCTGGAAAACATATGGAGGCAAGATGTTTGCTGATGTATATGAAAACATGGATTATGATTATATCATGACTTTGTTATCATTTACGGTTGCAAAACAGGTTTGTATGCCATCAGAAGGTTACGATGTTCGTACACGTTTGGGAAATGACGCAGCTGATACATCCGTGAAGGCTTATGTACGGAAATACATAAGATCTGGTGTATTCAAAGGGGAATGGATGAAAGTTTTCTATTCTTACGCTTACGAGACACATCCAAGTATCGGCGAAAGTGTATCAACATTTAAGCGTAATATGAGCGTTTATACTTGGTTCCTTTCCAATTCGGTATCCAAAACTGACATCGATAAGTCGGATGATGAGATTATCGCTTCTATTGATTTGAATGCGATCAATAAGCGATATGCATCTGAAGACGAAGATAATCCAACGACACTTGGTAAAGTGCAGAATGAGATGAAAAAAGATCTTTCGATACTCAGAGCCTGGTTCACAAATCTGGGAGATATCTCTTATGCAGACGTCGATTACAGTTCACAGGATGTAGTTAACGCTTTTGTTGACGAAACAATTGTGAACGCAGTCAAAGAACGTCTCGCAAAGTTATCAGAAAGAC
>ERZ857745.4116-NODE-4116-length-13027-cov-24.842584_pt1 | contig 13027 bp, 8 predicted proteins | sample MGYA00519699_ERZ857745 | MGnify/ENA primary metagenome ERZ857745 (study PRJEB31778, sample SAMEA3449357) | human gut metagenome | biome: human gut; feature: human-associated habitat; material: faeces | place: United Kingdom | collected 2010/2012 ...
TGTCGCAGAACCTTGAGGAGCGGACGAGGGCGATGGGCTCCAGGGTTGAGAAGCGGATGGCTGATGTGGCACAGAAACTTGAGGGCAGAGAATTGACGGCAGAGCAGAAGGCTGTCGTTGATGTGTTCAGCGGTAAGAGCGACAATCAAAAATTCTCCGTTGAGAGAGAAGATGGAAAGAAAGTGTCAGTTGTTGTCCGCAAAGGTACTGAGACAAGTGCAGGCACTAAGCATAGTTTGTATAGGCATTATAATACAAATGTAGGCACAATAACAACGGACGATATTTTACTTATCCCACAAATCATTAAGGAAGGAGAAATAAAAAGAATAAGGAAAGGCAACGAACAATATGTAGAATACACACAAAAGATTGGTGATAAGAAACTAACAACCTTAATGCAGATAGTCAACGGCAAAGAGGTGTTTAATAACTTCTATTCAAACAAAAAAGGTTCTGAATTGCCAGCGTCTCGCAATGCTGAAAGCATTGACAACACTCCCGAGGGAGCACACAATATCAATTCAGAACCGAGCGCAAAGGTAGAGGATAAATCCGAATCGCCAAAACTTTTTGGCGAAGAAATTATTGATGACGGCAAAAAAGGTTCAGATTCAATCGACCGCTCCGTCAGAGAGAATCCCAAAAGCGAGGATAAGCCTCGCTACAGCAGAAAGCCGGGCGAGAGCATCTTCGACTATGCGTCACGTGTGTCGGAGGACGTGGATAGAAGCGTGAGAGAAAGAGTAAGCGCACGGGACGAATATGAGAAGAAGGTCAAGAGCAAAGGCTTCCAAACGAAGGAGGCGTTGCAGAACAGTATGCTCGGACTGCAGGAGTTTATGTCTGCAATAGACCACGCATCGGGCAACAAGCGATACATAGAGGACATCCCCGACTTTGAGAATCCGATACTCGGAGAGAATCGTCTGTCGTCGGTGAACAAGGAGGAGATGCACCAAGTTGCCAAGACGCAATTCAAGCCGTTGATGTCGGCAGTGGCTAAACTGAGCGGCAACGGCAAGGAGAGCGGAGAGTTGTACGACTATATGTTCGCCAAGCACGGACTTGAGCGTGATGCCGTAATGCGGCAGAGAGAGGCTCAGAAAGAGTTTGACAAGTACCAAAAGGCAAATCCCAAGGGTACTAAAACGATTGGAGATTTCGTTGCAAGCCTTGAAGGCAAAGACTATGCAGGACTTACGGCATTGACGGCAGAAGACGGCAGGGTGAAGTCGATACAATCGCAGATAGACGCCATAGACGAGCAGATGAAGGCTACAGACGACCAATTGTTGCTCCGTAAACTCGGTGGTCAGAAGAAGCGGTTGAAGGTGGATTTGCTCAACGCCGCAAGGGATGCCGCCGATGATATTCGCAAGACTTTTGAAAACAATCCGAGCCATGACCGGTCAGACATAAATGAATTGTGGAGTCGAGTAAACGAGGTGAACGGCAACACACTTAGGAAGTTGTATGAGAGCGGTATGCTCACGAAAGAGGCATACAACGACATCAGCAGTATGTACACGAATTATATCCCTATGAGGGGATTTGACCAAACGACAAGTGCGGACGCCTACGCTTATCTGACGCACGGCGACAGCGCATTCAACGCACCGATAAAGACAGCCAAAGGGCGCAGCTCCAAGGCTGACAATCCTATAGCATATATGCAGGCGATGGCGGAAAGTGCGATAATGCAGGGAAACCGCAACGTATTGGTGAAACAAAAGATGTTGAACTTTGTGCGCAACCATCCGAGCGACCTTGCAAGTGTCAGCGATGTGTGGTTGCAATATGACTCGGTTGCCGATGAGTGGAAGCCGGTGTTCCCTGACAATATCGATGCTAATGACAGCGCATCCGATGTGGCGAAGAAGATGGAGGCATTCGAGGATAAAATGAAACAGATGGCAGAGAAACACCCGGACTTGGTGCAAAGAAGCAACGAAGCACCTGACATCCCATATAAGGTGGTAGAGAAAGGGCAGTTGAACGAACACCAAGTGCTTGTGAAGCAAAATGGCAAGTCTTACATCATCACCGTCAACGGCAGTCCAAGAGCGGCACAGGCAGCGAATGGCTTGACGAATCCGGACACAGACCTTACGGGCGCAGTCGGTAAAGTCTTCGAGGGAGCCGAGGCATTGAACAGACAATTGTCCTCCTTATACACCACGTTGAACCCCGACTTCATTGGCTCAAACTATGTGCGAGATGCCTTGTACTCAAATACAATGGTGTATGTCAAGGAAGGGGCTAAGTATGGTGGTTCCTTTAATCTCAATTTCGCCAAATACAATCCAGCGGAAATGGCGAACCTATATGCACGTTACAACAAAGGCAGCCTTGACACATCCAATGAAACGCATAGACTGTTTTTGGAGTTTATGCAGAATGGCGGAGAAACTGGCTTCGTGAACCTAAAGCAGATAGAGAAGAGGAAGTCGGAGATAGCGAAAGCAATCAAGCGGGATGGGAGAATATCCGCGGCACAAATTTGGGGCGGTTTGAACGATGCCATTGATTTCGCCAACAGGGCAGTAGAGAACAGCGCGAGGTTTGCGGCATATGTCACGTCACGAAAGAGCGGACGCTGTGTAGGAAGGTCAGTATATGACGCAAAAGAGATTTCTGTCAACTTCAACAGAAAGGGAAGCGGCAGAAACTGGTGGAAAGACAACGTCGGAACTTCTCGTTTCTATGACACAGAGATAGGCTTAGTGGAAATAAACAGGGCATCTGTAGGAAGCTCTCTTGCGCATCGGTATAGCCAAGTAAAACTTGATGTAATAACATCTCTTGCTGAAGGTTTTAACAATGCTGTGTATTTTGGCTCTATGCAAGACTTCAGTAGACAAGAGGGCGTTAAAAGCCATTACTTTGCATACCCGATAAATTATAATGGAAATCGAAACTATGTTTTTTGTCGCGCAATGCAAGATGCAAATAAAAGTAGACTATATGTGCACGAGGTGTTTTTTAGCGGATAATATAGAAAAGGGCAATACCCTTCAAACCGCAGCGTCTCAGCCTCACGGAGGTATTACCCTTTACAAGGATATTCTTGCGAACGTCCTCGCCGCAAATGTAACAAATGATTCTGAGACGAGCAAGCCTTGCTTCAGCAGAAAGCCGGGCGAGAGCATCTTCGACTATGCGTCACGTGTGTCGGAGGACGTGGATAGAAGCGTGTGTGAGGGGGCGCTGAGTGCGATTTTACCGGGGAGGACGATGCTCGGAAGCCATTCTATGCTTTTGGGCGCGAATCGAAGGGGTGAAACGACAATAACATGGCGACATATTCGTTGAATATCAACGATGCAAAATGCACGGAACTTATTCGTTTTGGGGGAATCAGCCTAATTCATCGGATTTGATTCCCAGAGCCATCATTATCGGAAAAGCGACAATTTGAGTGGCGTATCCATTCCCTTTCGCAGATTTGTCCATGGTGAATCGTGTGGCTATTTTGCCGTTGCTCTCAGAAAGAATTTTGTCGATTTCCTCGCCACAACGCCCATCAAAGCCAATGACAGCGACTCGCTTTATCTCCTTTTCTGACATGAGATTGTGAAAAGAGTCAAGGAAAAAGTCGTTGGAGTCAACCATCCCTTCATTTGAATATGTGTAGAACGAAAATTCGCCGAGATGTCCGTTGAAAGCCATTCCGTTCAGTCCGGCAATGTCAGACGGGGTGCAGACATCGAAATTGTCACAACCGTTGTTATATGTAATATAAACGTCAATTTGGTTTTCGCCGGGAGTGACACCCCAGTCCAAAGCAATGTATGTAAACAGCGAAGAGAGATCGATGGTGCTCAGCTCGCGGTTTAGAATGCGCTCAAAATTAGTTTTGAAATCCGATGTGATAAAATTAAGGAATGCCGCATCCACAATGATGGCATTTGGGGCTGGTGTGAAATCTTTAGTCATCTGCTTTTTTATGCAAAGATAACTTTCGATTGCGTATCGGCAAAATTTATGCTCCAGCATTTTTATGTTATTTGTAATATCGTTAACTTTGTGGATATGGAACTTTCAGCAGGAGTAATAAAATGGGTGCATTCCTTGTCGCAGAAAAAGAATCGTGACAAGGAGCGTTGTTTTGTCGCAGAAGGGACAAAATGCGTGGTTGACACACTCGATTATTTTAAGGTTAGATATTTGTTTGCCACGTCTGATTGGGCGGACAGCGTCGGCTGTAGACTGCGCTGCCCCGTGACGGTCGCAACCAAAGCTCAAATAGAGAGGATGTCGATGCTGAAAACGGCGACAGACGTCATCGCTGTTTATGAAATGCCAGATGTCCAGATTGAGAAAGGCTTGGAGAAGCGTCTTGCATTAGTGCTTGATGGAATCCAAGACCCAGGAAACTTCGGAACCATATTGAGGATTGCCGATTGGTTTGGAGTTAAAGACGTGTTTTGTAGCAAAGATACCGTAGACGTTTACAATCCTAAGGCGGTGCAGGCGACAATGGGGGCTGTTTCGCGTGTGAATGTCGTGTATTGCAGCCTTTCGGAACTGTTTGCGACATATAAGGAAATGCCAGTATACGGAACATTGCTTGACGGAAACAATATTTACGAAACGCCGCTGGCGCAGGCGGGATTCATCGTCATGGGCAATGAAGGCAAGGGGATTTCGGAGGAGATAAGACGTCTTGTGACAGGAAAGTTGCTCATTCCGTCATACCCAATCGGCACTCCGACATCGGAATCGCTAAATGTGGGGATGGCGACAGCCATTGTTGTCGCAGAATTTAGAAGAAGAACAATGTAGTATGTGCTATGGCAAAGGATAAAATAGCGTTTTTTTGTAGCGATTGCGGATATGAGTCGCCAAAATGGGTGGGGAAGTGTCCGAATTGCGGAGCCTGGAACACTTTCGTCGAAGAGCGCGTTGTGCAGACTCGAGGTGGGAAATCGCTCCTCCCGGAAACAAAATTGGACTCGAAGCCACTTCGCTTGTCTGAAATCGAAGCTGGGGAGGAGAAGCGCATACAGATGCCGAGCGGAGAGTTGAACCGTGTGCTTGGCGGAGGTTTGGTGCAGGGTTCTATAATATTAATAGGAGGAGAGCCTGGGATCGGAAAGTCGACCCTCGTTTTGCAGAACGTAATACGCATTAGGAGCAGAAAGGTGCTCTATGTGTCTGGTGAGGAAAGCGCGCAGCAATTGAAGATGCGGGCTGACCGACTTGGTGCAGACGGAGGAGAGTGTTATATTGTTTGTGAAACGTCGTTGGAGAAGATATTTCAACACATAAAAAACAGCAATCCAGGAATAGTGGTTGTCGACTCCATCCAAACTATTGCTTCCGACAATCTTGAATCTGTGGCTGGAAGTGTGGGCCAAGTGCGGGAATGCGCGGCGTCTCTTTTGAAATATGCCAAGGAGAGCGGAACACCAGTGGTGCTGATCGGGCATATCAACAAGGAGGGAAGTATAGCCGGGCCGAAGGTGCTTGAACATATTGTCGACGCCGTGCTGCAGTTTGAGGGCGACCGTCATTATATGTATCGGTTGTTGCGCTCGATAAAGAATAGATTCGGAAGCACGTCGGAAATGGGCATATATGAAATGACACAATCGGGATTGCGTGAAGTGGCAAATCCATCGGAACTGCTGTTGTCTGATAATGATTCAGACTTGTCGGGAGCTGCTATCGGTGTGACAGTGGAGGGGGCGCGTCCATTGCTCGTCGAATCGCAAGCGTTGGTAAGCACTGCGGCATACGGCACAGCGCAGAGGTCGGTGACTGGCTTTGATTCAAAAAGAATGAATATGTTGTTGGCTGTGCTTGAGAAACGGGTCGGTTTTAAATTGGCTTTGAAAGATGTGTTCCTCAATATTGCGGGGGGATTCAAGGTCAATGATCCGGCGCTTGACCTTGCTGTTATCAGCTCGATACTTTCTTCCAACGTCGATATGCCGATCGCAAAGACGGTTTGTTTGACAGGGGAAGTCGGATTGTCGGGGGAGATTCGCCCAGTCACCAGGATAGAACAGCGCATAATAGAGGCTAACAAATTAGGCTTTTCCACGATTTATGTGCCAAAGCACAATTTGAAAGGTGTAGATGTGTCTCAGTATAATGTGGAAGTTAAAGAAGTGGCGCGTGTAGAGGAAGTGTTCCGCTCGCTTTTCGGGTAAATCTGAAATTAATATTCTCGAAATTTTTTTCTTCAGCCGTCTTTGATTAATTTTGTATGACATAAAAACGTATATAGGCAACAAAAAAGAATAACAAGAGGATAAATATGAAAAATGAATTCAGAGATTTCGCAGTGAAACACATGGGACTCAACGGGCTCGCCATTGACGACTATATGAACATCACCAGCAGCTATATCTCTCCGACTATTATTGAAGAACGTCAATTGAATGTGGCACAAATGGACGTGTTCTCACGATTGATGATGGATAGAATTATATTTCTGGGCACACAGATAGATGATTACACAGCAAATGTAATCCAAGCCCAGTTGCTTTATCTTGACTCTTCCGACCCGGGCAAGGATATCTCAATTTATATAAACTCTCCTGGTGGCTCTGTATATGCTGGACTTGGCATATATGACACTATGCAGTACATTTCGAGCGATGTCAAGACGATTTGCACAGGAATGGCGGCATCGATGGCTGCGGTGTTGCTCGTGGCTGGAGAAAAAGGCAAACGTTTTGCGCTTAACCATTCGCGTGTTATGATTCACCAACCGATGGGCGGTGCGCAAGGCCAGGCTTCCGACATCGAAATAACAGCGCGAGAGATTCAAAAATTGAAAAAAGAGCTGTATACAATCATATCGAATCATTCCGGAGTGCCATTCAAGAAGGTTGAAAAAGACAGCGACCGTGATTATTGGATGACATCGGCGGAGGCTAAGCAATATGGAATGATTGATGAAGTTTTGACAAGAGAGACCAAATAAAAACTAATGGCAAAAAAAGATTCTGGAACATCGACAATGCGGTGCAGTTTTTGTGGCCGCAGCCAAAGAGATGCGGCGCTGTTTATTCCAACAATTGACGGCAAGGGAGCTATCTGCGACAATTGTATCGAGCAGGCACATGCTATGATTTCGCAGTATATTGACACAAAGCCCATAAACGGCAAAGGTGGCAAATTCGACTTGGAAATGAAAAGTGTGCCGAAGCCAAAGGAGATTGTTGATTATTTGAATCAATATGTTATCGGTCAGGAACAGGCAAAAAAATACTTGTCGGTTGCTGTATACAATCACTATAAGCGTCTGCTTCAGCCTGTTGATGAAGACGGGGTGGAGATTGAGAAAAGTAATGTGATAATTGTTGGCCCTACTGGAACCGGCAAAACGTTGTTGGCAAAAACAATAGCGAAATTGCTTAATGTTCCGTTTGCAATTGTCGATGCAACCGTACTCACAGAGGCTGGATACGTGGGCGAAGATATTGAGAGTCTTTTGGTGCGTTTGTTGCAGGCTTGCGATTATGACGTGGCACAGGCTGAACGGGGCATCGTATTCATTGACGAGATAGACAAAATAGCAAGAAAGGGCGACAACCCGTCAATCACAAGAGACGTGAGTGGAGAAGGAGTGCAGCAAGGGCTTTTGAAGTTGCTCGAAGGCTCTGTGGTCAACGTGCCACCACAAGGCGGAAGAAAGCATCCGGAGCAAAAGATGATTCCTGTCGACACAAAAAATATCCTGTTTATCTGTGGCGGTGCTTTTGAGGGAATTGAGCGTAAGATTGCCCAGCGCCTTAACACATATGTGGTTGGTTTCGGAACTGACAATGTGGAGCGCAAGCAGAAACGGGAAAATCTGATAAACTATGTAGCGCCACAAGACTTGCGGTCATTCGGACTAATTCCTGAGATTATAGGTCGATTGCCGATATTGACCAATCTTGAGCCATTGGACCGCAATGCGTTGCGGAGAATCCTCTCGGAACCGAAAAATGCCATAATAAAACAGTATCAGAAATTGTTTGAGATGGATGGCGTCAAGCTGGTTTTTGAGAAAGATGCTCTTGACCTTATTGTTGATAAATCAATAGAATATAAACTTGGCGCGCGCGGACTTCGCTCGCTGACGGAAACCATTGTGGTCGACGCAATGTATGAAAGTCCGTCGTCAAAGAAAAAAGAGTTTGTAGTTACCAGAGAATATGCATTGGAGAAGCTTAACAAGGCAAATTTAGATCTCCTTGTGTGAAAATATAGCGAAAACATTTTGCAAATTGTCGATAGGTCCTTAACTTTGTAAGTAAAGCAAACCTCTAATTATTATGGCAGTCAAAACTGATTTAAAAGCCGAACTGAAAAACTATTTCGGATTCGACAACTTTAAAGGCAATCAAGAAGCGATAATAGAAAATCTGATGGCCGGCAATGACACGTTTGTGCTTATGCCTACAGGCGGCGGCAAGTCGCTATGCTATCAATTGCCGTCATTGCTGATGGACGGCACTGCAATTGTCATATCGCCATTAATCGCCTTGATGAAGAATCAGGTAGACGCTATGCGCAATTTTGGAGAGGACGACGGAATAGCTCATTTCTTGAACTCTTCATTGAACCGTGCTGCAATAGAGAAAGTTAAGTCAGACATTGTGTCGGGCAAAACGAAATTGTTGTACGTCGCGCCTGAGTCGCTGACAAAAGAGGAGAACATAGAATTCTTGTCGACGGTGTCGATTTCATTCTACGCAGTCGACGAAGCACATTGTATATCGGAATGGGGACACGATTTTCGGCCAGAGTACAGACGAATCAGACCGTTGATAAATCAGATAGGCAACCGTCCGGTCATTGCTTTGACAGCCACTGCTACGCCAAAGGTGCAGCATGACATACAGAAGAATTTGGGAATGCTGGATGCTAAAGTGTTTAAATCATCATTCAACAGGCCAAATCTATATTATGAAGTGCGTCCGAAGACCAAGAACGTTGACAAGGACATCATAAAATTCATAAAAAGTCATGAGGGCAAATCGGGCATAATATATTGCCTGAGCAGAAAAAAAGTGGAAGAGTTGACAGAGACATTGATTGTCAACAACATTAAAGCATTGCCATACCATGCTGGCATGGACAGCGCGCAACGCAGTGCCAACCAGGATGCCTTTCTGATGGAGACTGTCGATGTCATCGTGGCAACGATTGCTTTTGGTATGGGTATTGACAAACCGGATGTGCGTTTTGTAATACATTATGACATTCCCAAAAGTTTGGAGGGGTATTATCAAGAAACCGGACGCGCGGGACGTGACGGCGGCGAAGGCTTGTGTGTCGCATTCTATACCAACAAGGACTTGCAGAAACTGGAGAAGTTTATGCAGGGCAAGCCAATTGCAGAACAGGAAATTGGCAAGCAGTTGCTTTTGGAAACGGCGGCATATTGTGAATCATCTGTGTGCCGGCGAAAGTCGTTACTTTATTATTTTGGAGAGGAATATCAAGAAGACAATTGCGGAAACTGTGACAACTGTTTAAATCCTAAGAAAAAAGTGGAAGCAAAAGATGAACTTTGTGCGGTAATTGAGACCGTCTTGGCATTGAAAGAAAAATTTAAATCAGACTATGTTATTAATGTCATGCTCGGAAAATCGACCGCCGAAATAAAATCATATTTACACGATCAATTGGAAGTGTTCGGCTGCATGGAGGCTGACACCGATAAATTTTTAGGCGCGGTGATTCATCAAGCAATCATTGCTGGATATCTTGACAAGGAAATTGAAAACTATGGGTTGCTGAAAGTGACAAAAGCTGGGCACTCGTTTTTGAAGAATCCAAAGTCGTTTAAGATTGTTGAAGACAAGGAATTCAACGAAGATGACGAAGATGTTACTATAAAATCGGGCGGAGTTTGCGCCGTCGACCCAGAATTGTACTCCATCCTTAAAGATCTTCGCAAAAAGATTGCCAAGAAGCTGGAGTTGCCGCCGTATGTAATCTTTCAAGACATCTCGTTGGAGGCTATGGCTACAACATATCCAATCACAATGGAAGAACTTCAAACTATACAAGGCGTTGGCGCCGGCAAGGCGAAACGCTATGGAGCGGACTTCTTGAAAGTTATAAAGGCCCATGTCGAGGAAAATGATATTGAACGTCCGGAAGACCTGCGGGTGAGGAGTGTTGCAAACAAAAGCAAGCTTAAAATATCAATCATTCAGGGTATTGACCGTAAGATTGCACTTGATGAGCTTGCGGAGTCTAAGGGGTTGGAATTCGATGAGTTGTTGGATGAAGTGGAGGCAATTGTATACTCTGGGACAAAAATAAACATCGATTATTTCCTGGACGAGGTGATGGATGAAGATCACTTGGACGACATTTTTGAATATTTCAAAGAAAGCGAGAGCGACGATTTGGAATTGGCGATAAATGAACTTGGCGGAGACTATACTGAAGAAGAAATCCGGTTGGTTCGCATTAAGTTTATTTCTGAAATGGGCAACTAAGTCTATGGAGGTTGTTTATGAAGATAATCATCTGATAGTGGTGAATAAAGCCGCAGGTGAAATCGTGCAAGGCGATAAAACAGGCGACAAACCACTGTCTGAGATGGTTAAAGATTATCTGCGCGAAAAATATAACAAGCCAGGCAATGTGTTTTGTGGCGTGATTCACCGGCTTGACCGCCCGGTGAGCGGGCTTGTCGTATTCGCCAAAACAAGCAAAGCATTGGCGCGGATGAACGAGATTTTTCAGAATCGGAAAGTGAAAAAAACATATTGGGCAATCTCAAGAAATTTGCCTCCAAGAGCGGAAGATACGTTGGTTGACTATCTGACACCTCGGGAACGCAATAACAAAACGTATGTCAGCCGCACGCCTGCCGACGGGGCGCAGAAAGCTGTGCTTGACTACAAATTGTTGGCAAAAACTGATTATTACTGCCTGCTTGAAGTGAATCTTCACACTGGAAGGAAGCATCAGATACGCGCACAATTATCGGCTATGGGATGTCCGATCCGTGGAGATTTAAAATATGGTGACCGACGGAGCAATCCCGACGGTGGCATATCATTACAGTCGCATAGAATCGTATTCGAGCATCCTGTGTCAAAAAAAATAATCGACTTGGTTGCGCCAATACCAAACGACAACCTGTGGCGGGCGTTGGCTGCAAATCTATGATTGCTTTATGCGGATAGCCTCTGGGAATCAAACCCGGAAGGTTGCTTATTTATCCCAAATCTGGTCATTAGTACGGCTTTTTGATGTTGACTTCGTAACTGATTGACTATTAGTTTTTTGCTATTCACACGAGTTCGGGATAAGAGGTGTTTGAAAAAATGGCAAAAAAGGAAATCATTGATTTTTAGTAATTTAATGGTGTAAAAAGAAACAATTACAAATCATGATCACCAAGAGTAAGGTTACTGAAATTTTTGTATTGCCGATGATTTCTGCAAAGAATTTGATGCAGAGATGGCAAAAAACGCTGTTCAATCAACGCCTGATACCCCAAAACGCCGTCGCAAGCATATGATGTCGGACGCCGAGGTCATCACAGTTCTTCATCTGTTTCCACTTCGACTTCAACTCCTACCGCAACTTCAAGCATTATTACCAGGCCTGTGTGTGCGCTTTTCGGACGGCTTTGGAGTGAGGGGATACATGTGGTGACAGGGCTGCGCTCTAACATGAAGCAGCGACTGATGCCTCTTTATGACAAGATAATGCTGCGCAGAGGAGCATTATCGAGACCGTGAACGACATGCTTAAAAACGTGGCGCAGCTTGTGCACACACGGCACCGCAGCGTGCACAACTTTCTGATGAACCTGCTCGCGGCAATGGGGCGTGCTGCTTCTTCCTGCCCAAGCCAGCAGTCAACTTCGATTACGAGGTGCCGAACTCAGACGGTCAGCTCACCATTTGGCAATAACTCAAATCTCATTTTCTCAAAAGCGCATCAGGCGGCCACGTCCATGGTCGCCCGACACTATATCTGCATCTGAATCACGCCTTTTCAGTCCACGCTTATCCCGAACTCGCGTTGTTGGGTCGACCCTTTCGCATTGGTATTTTTTCGAGGCGCCGAGAAGAGGTTGAAGGCGGCAAAGGCACTGAAGGAGAAAGGCGAGACGCCGGAAGAATTGTTGCGGTCAATCAAGGAAAACGAGGCGGCAGTGGCGGAGGCACAGAGAGTGGTTGACGCTTGGAAAGCCATCGTAGGCGAGGAGTCACGCAGAGAGGCTGCCGCCAAAGCAGAAGCGGAGCGCATAGCGACCGAGAAGGCCGAAGCTGAGAGGAAAGCGCAGGAAGAGCGTGAACGTGCCGAGGAGGAACGTGACAGAATAGAGGCGGAACTCGACGCACAGAAAGCAGACGAGGAGGCGCGCCTTGAAGCGGAAAGAAAAGCAGAGGAGGAAGCGGTGGAGAAAGACGCGGAACTGAAAGAGGATAAGAAAAAACCGCAAATCAAGGATGTGGTCAAGACGATTTACGAGAAAGGCAAGGCTGTCGCTTCTAAATTGTTCGGAAGATCATTCTTTGATGTTGCCAAGACACCGGACTTTATGAAAAAACTTGGTTTGACTGGCGACCGCTTCACAATCAAGTATGGAGTGCTGTCGCGGCACGCAGGAAAAGACGCTTCTCATTTGCTGACAGAAAAGCAGTGGGAGGAATTGCCTGATGCGATTCAGAAGCCTTTCGCTATTACAAGGTTCGGAGAAAAGGAAAATGGTTATCGCTTGTATACAACGATGAAAAACGACAAGGGAGAGACCATCGTCGTTGGCGTTGATGTGAAGAACATAGGTCGGAATTTGGAGGTAAACTCTATATCTACAATATTCGGCAGACGAGGAGATGCAAAGATTACACAAAAAGAGGAAGTGTTGTATACGGACGAAAAAATAACTCCCGAGCAGCGGTCACTTCTGGGTCAGCCCAATTCTGACCAATATACCGACACTCGGGAGAGAAACGTTTCCGCTGACAAAGGTAGTGAAAAGGCGGAGAAGAAGCAAAAGAAGCAGAGCGTTTTTGACAAGGCTAAGGAGATTGCCGACAAG
>ERZ857745.4119-NODE-4119-length-13020-cov-4.163132_pt1 | contig 13020 bp, 12 predicted proteins | sample MGYA00519699_ERZ857745 | MGnify/ENA primary metagenome ERZ857745 (study PRJEB31778, sample SAMEA3449357) | human gut metagenome | biome: human gut; feature: human-associated habitat; material: faeces | place: United Kingdom | collected 2010/2012 ...
TTACAGCCGCATAACGCAGCTACTTATCTAGATTATATCACTCTGCCCGGCTTTGACATGAATCAAAAAATCTATTTTGAAACATTCTGCATGATTTATTTAAAAGCCGCCACAGTTATAATCACCGTACTTATAATCAGAATTGCTCCGAGCATAACCGCTACAAGCACCATAGGCGCTCCGCCTTCTTTAAAGGTGAATCTGTTTTTTCCGGTAACACCCAGAACTTCCAGCACAGATATGCGCCTGTCCCTGCGGCTTCCTGCAAGTTTTTTCTCTCCGTTATCAAGCTTTTCGTATATAAACGGGTGGTCATATACGCTTCTTCTGGCTCCGTTTGCCCAGAATACAAGACACAGTACGAAAGCAAAGATATACCACAGCCAGCCGTATTCGGGATGAAAACTCCCGGCAGCAATATGTCCCTGCATGACAGAACGCACTCCCGTAACCGCCAGCGCGGGAATTACAGGCAGGAAAACAGTTACTGCCATTTTGAATATCAGCGAGATTATTCGCCCCGGTGTATAAAACCGCAGCTCTACCGGTTTCTCACGACCGTCAATGTTCTCATAAAACACAGGTACCGTTTCGTGATTTATGATGGTTTCGTCTTTTTGTCCGCTGTAGATAATACGCTTTATTATTGAGTTTCTGCCGTTGGAAAAAACTCCGAAAAATATAAGGGCAAAAAACATCCCGAACATTGCAGCAGTATCGAAGTCAAAGCCGCACAATATTATTACAATCGCCAGCGCCAGCAGACTCATAACGGCAGGCTCTATTGCCCACATTCTGTTTTTTTTATGTTCCTCTGAGGTTACGGCCACACGCCCTGTCTGGCCGTTTACCGCAGCCGTAAGTCTGCCGGATTTAATGAAATAGACCGGCAGCAGTACGGGCAGGCTCATAAGTGTTCCCGATCTGAGATTTATCCTTATATCCTGTGTCTGCATTGTTTTTTCGACTGTCGGAGCAAATTCCTCCGCAGCCTCTTTTCGTACCAGACGCTCTGTATCCCTGCCTGAAATATCACTGAGTCTTACCTTGTGTCCCGCTATGTAACCATACTCAAACGGTACCATCTTTGTGAAATCAAACGGCTCCGCTGCATTAAGCACCTGATTGTCCATCTGTCTTGAGGTGCTTACCGCAGTTTCCTCAAGGAAACCTCCGCAATTATATCTGCGCTCCGAGGTATCTCTTGAAACCTTACCGAATACGGGACCTTTTACAATCTGATAAGGCATATAGTAGGCTTTCAGGCTGCCGGTTTTTTTGCGTACAAGCTCTGCTGTTTTTGAGTTTCTGCTGCTGTCTGCCCACTCCAGCAGGTGTTTTTTTGCTTCTTTTTCGGTAATTGCGAAAGGGATTATCATTTCAGGGAAGCTGTCTGAGTCTTCAAACCCGCCGCGTACCAGCGCGCCTCCGCAGAAGTCGCATTTTTCACTTGCTTCGCCCTCCTCAAATACAACTGCCGCGCCGCAGGAGCTGCAGCTAAGCACCTCCATACTGCTTCTGGCTGCCTCTATGCTGTCCTTTTGAAGCTCTCTCCATTCGGCTACACTGTCACAGGCTTCTTTTATTCCGGAAACTTCTCCGCAATAGGTGCACACATAGCTTTGCTGCTCTATTTTGTATTCTGCAGCAGCTCCGCAGTTTTTGCATATTATCTGCAAAGGATCGCTCATATAAACACACCTCCCATTAAGTCTCCTGTTCTAATCTATATATACTTTGTCGCCGGCCGCAGCGTCTGCTGCGTTTTTGTCCAGCACAAGACATACCTGCAGGCCCTCTGATACAGGATCTCCGTACAGCATTTCCGCCATTGCATCCTCTGCAAAGCAGGCAGGATCCGGCTCACCCGGATATGCTCTCGGCGGATATATATACAGCACCTCCGCTTCGGCAGTCTGTCCGTTATGCTCCAGACACACAGTATCGCCTTTTTTAAATTCTCCTACTTTGACATATCCGCAGACGCATACCGAATCCTTGAATTTTCTGGCTTTCACTATTCCCACCTGCAGAACTTTCGGAGGTCTCAGCGGTCTGACATAATCCACTGTCATAATCGATTCATGTCCTCCCAGCTCTCTCCTCAGATTTTCTCTGTAGGAATCCACCTCATCCATACTTTTTTCAAATTCCTCCAGAGTCAGCTCATGAACAGGATCTATATCAATAATTCCTTTGTTTTCGTATGAATCATAAAACAGGCCTTTTTTGCTGCCGTCCGAATCCTCTGCAACAACCTGCCCGAATATGTTTCTTTTTACTCTCCCGAATTCATGGCGTAAAGGATACATTACTCTTACGGTTTCTGCGCATCTGCTGCATATCTGCGCATCCTTCAGTTCAAAAAATATTTCACTCCATGTCATTATATGCCCGCATACAGGACATGTCTGTTTTTCTTTGACCATAATTTCCTCCTGTTAATCGTGCAGTCCCGCCGTCTGCCTTACACATTGTGTTAAATCAGACTCTTTTGGTTACTATAAGGAATACGCCTGCAGATCCGAAAACAAAAGCCACACCGCCTGCCGCTATAAGCGCATACAGTATTATCTGTGCCAGCTCGCTGTCAACAACTCCCCTTGACATTCTGTAGCTGCCGTCAGCTTTTTTGTATACTTCTATAGTGGCAGTATCTCCCGCTTTGATTTCTTTGTCAAATCTCTTTTTGGTTTTGTATTCTTTGCCGTCAACGTTATAGGTAAGCTTTGCAACCCAGTAATTTCTCTGTTTTGGCGGATCGTTATAATAGTCATCAGGATCATCTTCACTTTTAATTTCGACATATGTGGCCGTAGCCTCTACATCACGTATATCTTCGGAGTTCTTGTATTCATCGTCTATTGAGCCGTTAATATTAAGACCGATTATGCCGGATGTAACAAGCACTACGGCAATCAGATAGAAAATGATACTTGACCTGACAAAGAATTTTTTCTCTTTCTTTTTTTCTTCTGCTTCTTTTAGTTTTTTTTCTGCTTTTTTACCCATCTGTAACAACCTCCTATTTTTTATTTACATATGTGACTTTCCATTTGTAGTTCTCTGTTCTGAGTCCGTATCCGCAGTATGAGCAGCAGCCGTTTTCGTCAGGCGTGAAGTTCGCACCGCAGGAAGGACATTCCTTCTCATATGTCGCTTTTCCTTTTGATTTCATGCGTTCAGGGTATCTGGCTCTCTTGAGCTTCATTGTGTATTTGTGTTTATCCGTATTGATACGGCCGCCCCGAAGAAGTTTTTTTACGGCAGGGAATATGATTTCTATTTCTGTCGTGTCGTCTGTGTTTTCGACGTTTTTCATGGTTATGTCGCCTATAACAAAGTCAACGACGTCACTGCTGTCTTCGTTTTGCCAGAAATATTCGTTGATACAGCTTATGAGGTAGCTCTCGGAATATCTTACTATCTCCTTAAGACAGTCCTCCTCTCTGTATATCGGCAGCGTTCTAAAGAAAAGAAAGAATGCCGTAAGTACAAAGAATGCTCCCAGAAGGCTGAGTATGGACGGTCCTACCCATCCGTTCATTATCCTGAAAAGCAGCAGAGCTATCACAAATACCGCCGCTGTGGCAACCGCAATATACTCCGGTTTAGTGTCCCTCTGATTACCTTTAAAGTCAAATCTTTCGGTCTGCCAGTCGAAGAATCGTGAAACCATATGCCCTCCGCAGTACGGACATGTCGTATACTGAGAATCGAGGCTGATTTCGGCGCCGCAGGAAGGACAGATTGTTTTTGTTTCCTTGTGGTATTCTTTTTCGCCTTTGACTCCGGCTCCGATATGTCTGCTCTGACGCAATATCAGAATACCATCCGGATAGTATGTTTTTCTGATGGTCCTGCCCGAAGCCGAATCTTCGTATTTTTCAAGCACTCCGGCTTTTATTGTTGTCTCACGCCACTCACGTCCTCCGTCATTTCTCCTTATGAATTCTTTTTTTCTTCCGGTTTCTCCCGGATTCAGTTCAATGTCAATAAGGTTCATTTTTCGGCATATGCCGTTTCCGGCCATAAGCTTCTGAGCTTTTTCGGACTGTTTTCTGAAGGTCTTATCCATTCGCTCGGGCAGCTTTGCGTCAGCCGGCGATTCCCACACCGCAAGCATGCTGCCGACAGCTTCCTTCAGTTCATTGGAAACCTTTATATCCGCAGGGAAAGATTTTTTCCAGTTTTTTTTGAGGCGCAGAAGTCTTATCGGCTTTATCTTTTTCACAGAAAAACTATTGCCGTAAAACATATATACAAGCACGCATAATACGATTGCTGCCATGATCACTGCGCCTGTAAGCGAATTGCTCCAGTTCATATAAATTCCTCCCGTTTTTTTAAAAAAGGCTATCTTTTGTTAAATCAGATAGCCTTTTGGTTTTGATTCCGATGTTATCAGAATTTACCGGACGAGCCGCCATGTGTTGTTCCCGATGAGCTTACATGAGTACTGCTTCCGCCCGAACCGTCGCTGTCCTTAGGTTTTGCCTGCCTGTCAACAGTTCTTGAAAGGAAATTGTCAGCCCTATAGCTTATATCAAGGCTTCCCGGAGCAGTATAATCTGTCGCATCTTTTTTGAATTTGACATTTTTGAGGCTTTTTTTCTTTTTCTTTTTGAGAAACAGAGAAATCAGCGCTCCCGGTACGACTGCCACCGGTATCAGTACAATCGGATTTGCACTCTTGCCCTCGCTGTCTTCAACATCATAAGGAGTGCCGTTTTCGGCCATCTGCAGAAGTTCTTCGCAGTAATATGCAAAGTCGTAAAAGGCAGTATAGTAATCTCCGTCACCAAGTGAAGGCATCACTTTATCCATCAGGTATCCCTGCCCTGCATCCGTAAATGCAGTTATACCGTAACCGGTTGTGGAAATCGCCCAGTCTCTGTCTTCCATAGCCAAAAGAAGCATTATGCCGCTTTTGTCATCTCCCATGCCGTATCCGCCGCTGTCATAGTAATCATCTGCAAACTCCTGCGCGGTTTTATCTCCGAGAGAGTCTACTGTTACAATAATCACATCACAGTTTCTGTTTTCGCTTGTTTCGTCAAGCATTGAGGATACTGTTTCTGCCTGATAGTCTTCAAGCAGAGCCGCATCATCTACAAGTCTGCTGTAATCTGAATTTCCTGTTGCCGCTGCCGGAAGTACCGCCGACATACACAGAAACAGGGAAACAATCAGTGTTAATATTGTTCTCTTCATATATGCCACCTCCGCCATCACACAAATATCCATAAAAGACCATAAAGAACTGCGCTGCATACAGCGGTGCAGATGCCGAAGTATCTCCATAAAGCGCCCTCGTCAACAGGCATGTCGCCTGCTGTTTTTCCGGTCTGTCCGTTTACTGCAAATTTAAAGTGTTCTCCTCTGTATGTAGTATTTAAAATCCATACAGGATAGAGCGCATAGCTTGCTTTGCCGCTGTTCATATTCAGATTTGCAGAGGTTTTTTCAACCACATTGTAGCCCTGAACTGTTTTTCTGAAGGCATCTATGGTACTCTGCTCTATTCTTTCATTGGCGCGGCTTATGCTCTGCTCCTCATTTACATCGTATCTTTCGGCAAGATAGCCTGCAAGATATGCCGTCTGGAAGTCCACTGCGCCGTCAAAATCAAACGGTTCAATGGATTCCATAAGATCGTCCTCCATTTTTTCGGAGCCGTCCACCGGAATTTTTTCAAAAGATATGCTTCCCGAACGCATAATATTAAATGTTTCGGTTTCTGTATAATTGTAATCGCTGTCACTCCAGTGTCTCATGTTTTTGCCGACATAATTGATGTCTGCATTTACATTCGCATCAAAAAGCCATACCGGAACGTATATTCCTTTTATCTCGTCAATATGGTTTTCATCTCTGAACATCTTAGGCACATATTTCCTGCCTGAAGCATATTCCCTGACTTTGTCCTTTGCGGCCTGTTTGTTTACCTTGAAAGGAATCACATAGTCAGGCTTGAGATCTCCCGAGAACTGACCTGTCATTACCACCTGACTGCCGCAGTACGGGCAGCTGGTCGCTCCTATATTATCCTCGCCTACTATTTCACCACCGCAGGATTTGCATGAGTAAACCTTCAGACCTTCGATTTCACTATCATCCCACTGCTGTCCTGCCGACTGTCCCCATTCAAGCGATGTCTCGGAAGCCTTGTCAAGAGCTTCGTCTTTTGATTTAAGAGCTTCCATATCAAATTCGGAATCGCAGAACGGGCATTTCATACGCTGGCTGTCTGCATTAAATTCCAGAGAGCCGCCGCACGCCGGGCATTTATATTCCTGTAGATCTGACATAAATCCACCTCCCTTGTTTATAGCTGTTACTGTTATTTAATATCATTGCTGTCAAACGGATCTCCGCAGGCAGGACAGAATTTCGGAGGGTTTGCCGGATCGTCAGGCTCCCAGCCGCACTTGTCGCATCTGAAGCTGCGCGCCGCCGGTTTAGGCGCTCCGCATCCTGAACAGAAACTGCCCTGATTTGCTGTACCGCAGCTGCCGCAGAACCAGTTTTCTCCTGCCGGCGCCTGCGTCTGCTGCTGACCTGCAGCCATGCCTGCTGCACCTGCTGCCATACCTGCCGCTCCTGCCGCTATTCCTGCTGCGCCTGCTGCCATACCTGCCGCTCCCGCAAACTGGCTGCCCATTCCTGCATTGCCGGCCATTCCTGTGTTTCCTGCAAACTGACCGCCCATCTGGCCGCCCATTCCTGCTGCAGCGCCACCCATCTGACCTCCTCTTGCCATCATCTGCGCATTAAGCAGGTTGTTTACTATCATATTCGCCGTAGACTGATATTCTGCATATCTGTTCATCATGCCATGTCTTTCAACATAACCGCTGTGTACTGCGAAATCAATTTCATCAAAATACGGGCTGTTCACATAAAGATGCACTACGAAGCTGTATTTGTATTCGTATCTCGGAGGGTTGTAGCTTACATGTTCTCCGTCTGCAGTTTCTCTGTATTCTTCCTCGCGTGTTTCTTTTTCTTCCACATAACAGTTTAATATCTGTGAATAGCTGATTACATCAGGGTTTGCTGCGCGGAAGTCCCTGCTTGAAGAAATAATGAATTTCTGCTGTGTATCGTCAAAATATACCTTGTAATAATCATTGCCGCATTCCCTTGTAACATTGAAGGCTCTAACCTCGTCTTTGTTTTTTTCACGATATTCAAGCTGTTTTTTGATTTCTTCTATGGTGCTGTGTCTTCTCTCATCAAACCATGGGGAAAGTTTTTTTGCGCAGTTTTTGCACATATTACCGTCTTCAAGTTTACGGTTTCCCAGAAGTCCTATTTTTTCTCCGCATATGTCGCAGAATTTCTTATCAAATAAACCCATTTCAAACCTCCTTATTTAACATCGTTTTCATCAAATATATCTCCGCATTCCGGACAGAATTTTGGCGGATTTGTCGGATCGTCAGGCTCCCAGCCGCATTTGTCGCATCTGTACAGAGGCGCTCCCGCAGGTTTAGGTTTGCCGCATTCTGAGCAGAATTTACCCTTGTTTACAGCTCCGCAGCTGCAGCTCCATCCGTCTTCAGGTTTAGGTTTGCCGCATTCCATACAGAATCTGCCGCTGTTTACAGCTCCGCAGCTGCATGTCCATGAGCCTGCAGGCGCTGCCGCCGGCTGTGCCTGAGCCTGAGCCTGCGCTTGTGCCTGAGCCTGAGCCTGCGCTTCTCTCTTTATCTGTTCTTCACGTTCGGCCTGCGCAAACAGATTGCCGCTTGTCATGCCGCCTGCTCCGGTTGCAAATCCCATACCCATAAATGCGCCCATAGGACCGCTTCCTTCATTGGAGGCCGCCGCTCTCATGGCATCCGCCTGAGCCTGCGCAATATTGCCTGCTGCAAGTCTTGGATCTGACATCAGTACTGCAGCCTTCATATCCTGTATTTTCTTTTTGTCTTCTTCTGAAACCGAAATTGAATTAACTCCGAAAGAAACAAGCTCGACGCCTCTCAGCTCGCTCCACTGAGGTGAAAGAACCTCTACCAGCGCTTCTTTTACATCATTGATATGCGCCGGAATTTCACTGTAGTCAACACGCATTGCCGATACTTTGGCAAGTGCGGGCTGCAGCGCCGAAAGCAGCTCTGATTTAAGCTGGCTGTCTATTTCCTCACGCCTGTATTCGTTTGTGACATTGGCGCATACGTTGACATAAAACAGCATAGGGTTTACTATCCTGTATGAATATTCGCCGTTGCAGCGTACATCTATAGGATAGGTCTTGCCCAAATCCTCGTCTATTACAACTTTGTACGGTACCGGATTCATAGTTCCGTATTTGTTGCCCAGTATTTCTTTTTTGTTGAAGTAGTAGACTCTCTGATCTCTGCCTACGCCGCCGCCGAATTTGAATCTTTCGAATGCATCCTTGGCTGCGCCTTTAATTCCTGTCATCAGGTCCCCGGCAAAAACCGAAGGTGTCAGATCCGACTTGTATGTAAATACTCCCGGCTCTGCGCAAAGCTCAATAACTTTGCCCTGCTCCACTATCATCATGCACTGGCCGTCAGCTACTGCTATAGCTGATCCGTCGGAAATGACATTGTCCTCTCCTTTTTTGTTTGAGGATCTGTCAGACGCTCTCTTCTGGCCCTTTGCCATAAGTACGTCCTTGTCTAAGGCCTCACAGTAAAAATAGTCCAGCCATTGATCCGCCATTGTACCGCCGATAGCTCCTGCTGCTGCTTTAATCAGTCCCATAATTTTTCTCCTTTCTGTCCGGTAAATCCGGTATGCAATAATTTTTGTTATGATTTTCTATGGTTATTTGTGTATGTTCTTTTATCTTCTGAAAAGTCCTCTGAGAATACCCTTACCTATATCCTTTGCAGCTCCTGCCGCAGCGCTCTTTGCAAGACTTTTCTTCGTGTCGGACGACATTCCGGCCACACCGGTTTTGGCTGACGACAGATTCCTGAACAGGCCTGATGCTTTGCCTGCTCCTGTATTACCGGAAGCTCCCTTTTCTGATGATGCCGCCATATTCATAGTCATGGCTTTGGTATTATCTATAAGTTCCTCCTGCGAAGCTGTGTGTTTTTTGGTTTTGCCGTCGGGAGTTCTGTTTCTCTGGAAGAATTTCAGGTCTTTGTTCAGTTCTTCTGCAAGCTGTGCGTATTCGTCATCTATCTCAGGGTATCTGTTTGAATCGATCATCTCGTAATACGGATAAGGCTGAGGAGTCATAAGTATCTCCTCTATGCTTTTGTCTGAAAGCATCTCCTCAAACAGTACATATTCGATAGCTCTGATATTATCATAATGCATGACTTTTTTGATTCGCCACAGCTCGTCAAGCCCCTGCGGATTGAGCATCATTATTCTGTAAAACGGGGTTTTTTTCATTATATCAAAGGTAATCCCCATGTCTTCCGAAAGAAATCTGTAGTATTTCCTCATCTGTTCACGGTTTACCACCATGGCTTTGGCATAATCTCCGATAAGGCTGTCGCCCTCTCTTATTTTTCTCTTTGAGTGTTCCCAGCCGTATACAAGGGCTGTGAAGTTCACCATCATTTCAAGCTTGAGCTTTGTCTGTACAGCAATATCATCACACACTGCCTTCGCCAGTTCTCCCATATATGTAACCTCATCAAGACTTTTGGCTCCGGCATATACGCCTATTGAGTTTTTGACTCCTGCCGAGGTTACTTCATAATTGGGATCTGCGGCTTCAAGGAAATCCTCCGCCATATATTTGTATTCCGCCGTAACGGTGTTTACTATGAGATGCTCTTTTTCAATTATTATCTGAGCCTCCATCAGATCGTCCGTACGGTTTTCAACATTGAAAAGCTCCTGATATGCCTTGTCTGTAAGCTCTCTTTTGTTGGGTTTAATCGAGGTTTCGTAGACAAGCCTGTAATTGTCAAGATATTCGTGTACTGTAGGCAGCCTCTGCTCCTTTGAGTAATCGAACGCCTTAGGGCTGTCATCTCCGCCTGCTGTGCTGTAGTCGTTGTTTCTGTTGATTACAGCCATATAGATCTGATTGTATTCATCTCTGAGGCCACTGTCGCCTACCATATCCATTGACGAAGGGTTTTCGTCCGCATATTCTGTAAGCTTTTGTTCAAGGCTTCTGACGCTTTCGAGCAGAGGCCCTTCGGGACTGCCGTCATACAGAGGCTTCATATATGCCTCCAGCATATATTTCTGGTTTGTATTCATCAGCTCTGCACCTCCTTAACCGCAATATAGTCATATCCCATAGGGTCCTCCGACGGTACTGCCACGCAGCAGGCGCAGTGCCATTTTTCGGAACTGCCTGCGGCTGCAAGCTCGACCTTGTGTTTTTTAACCCAGTCGGAAACTCTGTTCTGTTCATCTGCAAGCCTGCTCATATCCCCGGCATCGCCTGTCTTGCCGTTCATAAATTTATGTATGTATGCTATGAAGTTTTTCATGCCTGTTTCGGTTGCCATTGTGAGATTTCGGTAGACCTTGTCGCCGGCCAGCTCATCAAAGGTAACTCCCAGTCTATTAAGGTCTTCAAGCGCCTTGCCTATGGATTTGACTGCTTCTTTGCGATGATCGCTCTGCGGGTTGCACTCTGCTTCAAAATATCCGCTGAAAAGTCTGCCGAAAATTTCTTTTTTTTCGGCATATGCGTTGGATTTCTCCGCCGCTTCGTTGTAGTCTTCTATCCATTCTTGTGAAAACGCATATTCATTGCCTCTTTTTTTGAATTTTTCCTGTCTGAGCTCATGGACTTTTGCCACATCATCATAACCGGCCTGCTGCATGGCTCTGATGCGAAGCTGTATATCGTCCATTATTTTGGCAATGCCTGCGCCTTCGTAAAAAGGCGTCTGTTTCATTGCCTCTGTTGCTTCCTCCAGAGAATCGAAGCTGTTTTCGCGAAGCCATTTTGCAGCGTCAAGATAATACTGCTTCTGATTTGGAGCAATATTCTCGTCAAAATTCTCTGCGCGAAGCAGATAGAGTTCTATGCTCTTGGAAGGATCATAGGACATTTCGGTACCTCCTGAAAATATATATTGTCTTTATCGGACAATCACAGTGAATTAAGTGATGCTTTCATGTATTCTGTCGTGACGGATGCATAGAAAAACGCATCTATCCTGTGGCTCTGTCTGGCGCGCATAACCTCGCCTGCAAGCTCCGGGTATGCTGTTTCGTCACACAAAAGAACGCTTTTGCAGCCCGGTATTTTTTCACGCAGTCTGCGTATGACTCCAAGTCTTGCCTCTATTCCTGTTTCGGGCAGAGCCGGCACTACATCCATAAAGATTATCTCGGGCAGCTCCGACAGACACGTTTCTGTAATAACATCAGGCTCTGAGGAAGGAATACATACCGGTCTGAATTCGTCTGTCTGTTTCAGTACAAGAGAAATACTCTCCATAAATACCCGGTTTCTCATACTGATTGCGATTTTTTTCAATTTATTACGCCTCCCTTCTGCCGTCTGCACAATAAAATATTCCACTGTCTATAATTATACGTAGAAAAAAAAATCAATACATGAATCAAAAGATCTGTTTTTGAAGAAACCTGAAATTTCAGCATTAAAAAAAGCAGAACAACTCCTGCTTTTGTTCGTTTCCATCATTATATATGACTTAATATATGATGAGCGGATAATATATCCCTACAGATTCTGAATCTGCTCCTCTGTCAGTCCTGAAATCTCAGCTATAACTGCGGTATCAATGCCCTTTTCTCTCATGGCACGCGCCATGGCTGCCTTTTCTTCTGTCCGGCCTTCCTTACGGCCTTCTGCGAGTCCTTCATTGCGGCTCCTGATACGGTTTTCTCTGAGTTCTTCTCTGATTTCGGATTTGTACACCTCCAAAAGCGCATCTTCGTCGCCGGCCTCCGCCTGTTTCCTCAGCGTCGCCATATCATGCTCATATGTATCCCTGCTCCACTGCCACTGAAATTCCGGATCATCTTTGGCAAGTTCTCTGAATACCCTGTCACTCATAACTATCGCCTCATCACCCTTTCTGACGAGTTCCCTTATCAGAGGTTCCTTTGATCTGTCTCCTGCATATTTAAGATATGCCATGAATCTCTCCAGCTCTCCCGTAAGCTCGTCTGTATCCTCTATATTGCCGAGTTTGCCAAGTTCAATGAAATGCCATACAACCGTATAATCTCCAAAGGTAAAATCCTCATCTATCTCCCTTGGAAGCATTACTATATGTTTTTTGCAGCTCTCTGTGAATATGGCTCCGTCTACAAAAGATATTACTATGCTCTCTCTTATTTTATCATAGTCTTCACCTTTATCCAACGAGAAATTCACAAGTTTGTTGAGATTATATACTGCTCTTTTGCCGTAACTGCCAAAATGCGACCTCTGCATCTCCACATCAATAAGCTCTCCTGTGTCAAGTCTTGCTCTGATATCCATAGAAGTCTCCTTCTCATCCTCTCGGGTTTTAAGTGATATGGGATTTAATATGGTTACGTCAACCACAGGATTCTCTTTCCTGTCAAGAATTAGGTTCAGTACCGCTATCAGCGCTTTTTTTGATCTCTCATTGTCTGCTCCGTATACATAACGAAATACCCAGTCACGTTTCAGTGTCGGCGGCTGCTGTTTTGCTCCATCTGTACAGATATTTTCTGTTCTGTGCGTCATTTATATCCTCCCTGATCAACACCGTTAGTTTAATTTACCATTTTTGTAATCAAACTTAATTATATCTATATTATTCCTGTGAAGTTATTATATATCACACAAAAGCGCCTCGTCAACACATATTTCTATTTTATGGTATACTTTTTCTTAATTTCCAGTTGCTCTGCCTTGTTCTCGCTCTTTATGAAAAGAAGCAGAGCACACATTCATATGCTCCGCTTCTTTTCAGCTGTTTTTTTAAAGCTCCGGTGTTAACCCGGACAGAGAAAACTATTTAATCCTTACTACCTTGCCTTTTGAATCATAGCTGTACGCTTTGTAGGTATTGTTGGTGTAAGCTGTTGCAATTACTTTGACCTTGCCGTTCT
>ERZ857745.4124-NODE-4124-length-13016-cov-17.601111_pt1 | contig 13016 bp, 10 predicted proteins | sample MGYA00519699_ERZ857745 | MGnify/ENA primary metagenome ERZ857745 (study PRJEB31778, sample SAMEA3449357) | human gut metagenome | biome: human gut; feature: human-associated habitat; material: faeces | place: United Kingdom | collected 2010/2012 ...
TTGTGCGTTTATAATAACACCACATTTTCATTTATGCAAGCATTTTCTTACATTTATTTTCAGTAAATTCAAATCTATGTTTTACATCCATCAAAAAAATGGTACATATTACTCATATATACCCTCAATTTCTAATAATTTTTCTTTCTTCTCAATTCCACCTGCATATCCAGTTAAATACCTAATTTGATCCAAACAATCTAAAGATAATTTATATTTTATTATAAAGTTTTAAATTTCTCTGTTATAATGTATTCGGCATTGAAAGATAAGAAAGAACCCCTAGAGACTGCAATCCCTAGGGGTTCGCTTTTTTTTGATTTGACATGAAAGATAATACTGCTTCTACTTAACAGCGACTATAATAGCAGTATGACATTAAGCATCACAAGATACTCCACGTGTAGTATTCTGCACATTCATGCCAAACAGCAACATGTTTGTGTCTTTTCCTTTCTCACAAAGACTCTTATCTTCTCAAACTATTTCTAAATTTTTTCTTTATAAACATGTTTTCTTTAATTTTGGCATATCAAATTATGATAGAATTATTATATGAAGAATATGCGTATAGAATGTTTAACACATCAAAAAGAACAGTTACAAGAAACCAATACTAACGATATAGTTATCCTGTATGTATTAAAGAACAACCTACAAATAATCATTAATTCTAGACCGGTTACCTTAAAACAAAATGATATAGTTTTAATCAATCAAAACTCAGATTATAAGTGTAAAAAAAATGATAGTTTATTTGTATCTTACAAGATATATTCAAATGAATTAAAAAATGTCCTAAACAATAAAAGATATACATTTATCTGTGACTCCACTAAAGAATGGAATTCCAACTACGACAAAATACGGAAAATTTTATCTGAAATATTAGTAGTGTTGTATAATCGTCCAACTTATATGAGCGTAAAACTAAATCAGTTGTACTATGATTTAATTTTTATATTACTAAATGATTTTTCTGTCGAACAAACTCCGGAAAATTTTAGTGATAAAGAAATGTTGATACAATATATTGATTTTCATTATCAAGAAGACTTAAGTTTAGAAAAAATCAGTGAAGATTTCCATATGTCATCTCAATATTTTAGTAAGTATTTTAAAAAGCACATAGGCATTCCATATTTAAAATATTTAACAGATATCCGTCTTAAATACGCATTGAATGATGTAATTTGTACAAACAAAAAATTTTTATCTATTGCTATGGATCATGGTTTTGCTAATATCAGTTCCTTTAATCATTATTTTAAAGAAAAATACAATTTTTCACCAAAAGAGTATCGCGAAAGTCATAAAAACATTCAATCCGATTCTAGTGATTCTTATTTATCAAGCGCAATTGAAAGTTTGTCAATCAAGCCAGAAATTCATGCAGATGAATCCTCGCTTATTGTAAATTCTGAACAAAAATTTGATTATACCCCATTTTGGAACAAATTACTCCATTTTGGTGACTCTGTTTTATTAGATTCATCCCAAGTGGTGAATCAATTAAAAGAATTACAATATTCATTAAAATTTGAATATATCCGCATCTATTTAGACCGCCAATCATTTGTAAAGAAAAGCAATTATAATTTTGTTCGAGAACAAGTTCGTTTCACTGAATTATATAAAATGGGATTCAAATTATGGATTTCATTCGAATATAGAGATATAAAAGATATTGATGGATTATGTTCTTATCTTAAAGCGTTTCTTTCATTCATTGTCGGACAATGGAGTATTATAGAAATTCAAAAATGGATTTTTGAAATTGCATATAATTCAACTTATTCAAATGATAAATTAAATAATTACTTAAACTGCGTTTATAGAATTCAAGATGTACTTAAACAATTTGGTTGTGAAAAGCAAATTGTTACAGCTGGCCTTGCTCTTGGAAATCTAGAGGGCATTGACCACTTCTACAAATACATAGATAAAAACCATTTGCTTTTTGAAAATCAATCTTTCGTTGTGGAACCTTACGCTTACTATCATGATGAAGATGGAAATGAAATAGCTCGTCCAAGTCAAAACGATGTTCATCGCCAATTGTTAATGATAAATGAACATTATCCATATTTCAAAAATACAGTTAAAAATATATTTATTACCTCGTGGCGAAACAATTTACAACAATTCAATCTCATGAATGATTCGTGTTACCAAAGTGCTTTGATAATCAAAAACTTTCTAAGTTGTTTTGGACAAATCAATTCTATTACTCAATGCATTGCTTTAGACTCTATGTATGAAGCACACCTTCAAAAAGGTCTTTTATTTGGTGGAAACGGCTTAATGAACCATAACGGAATAAAAAAGCCATCCTATTATGCTTATGATTTTATGAGATACATAGGAAATTCGTATTTAGGTAGAAACGACCATATCTTATTATTTGCTAACGACTATGGAAATTACCACGTTATCGCACATAACTGCAAAGAGTTAAGTTATAGATATTTTATGGAAGAAAACAAATTAGATGTTAATCACCTTGATGACTACTTCGAAGATTTAAACCCTTTAAAAATCCATATTCATATAAACAACGTAAAAAATGGATCTTATAAAATCAAACGCCGTTCAATTTCTAAACGTGGAGGTAGTGTACAAGATGAGTACAAAAAAATGACCAACGGAACATCTACTTTTTTACACCAACACGATATTGATTTTTTAAAAAATATATGTATCCCTCATCTTCAATTAAATGAAATCCATGTTACAAACAATGAATTAATTGTAGATTTTGTGTTAGATGCAAATGAATTTGTATTTATACATATTATTCAAGAGTATTAAGACGAATTTTTTTAAAAATATTCGTCTTTTTTTGTGTTTTTTATCCAATTTGAATTTTAAAGATCGAAAATTTTATAAAATAATATCTTATTATTAAAAGATTTCATTTATTTTTATTGGTATTCTATAGACGTCGATAAAATAAGCGCTTAAATCGAAATAAAAAAAGGAGAACTATATGGATTACAATCAAATGGCACAAACAATCGTTGAATTAGTTGGTGGAAAAGAAAATATTAAAAGCTTAACACATTGTGTTACTCGTTTACGTTTTGTAGTAAAAGATGAATCAAAAGTTAATGTTGATGAAATCAAAAAAATTGAAAATGTTATAAATGTTGTAAAGTCAAGTGGACAATACCAAGTTGTTTTAGGTCCTATTGTTAGCGACGTATTTGCTGAAGCAATTAAACTCGTAGGTGAAACACACGAAGAAACAGTCGAAGAAAAGCCACAAAAGAAATCTCTTAAAGGCTTAGGAAAATCTCTATTAGATACCATTGTAAGTTGCTTCGTACCTTCTATCTCAGTTATCGCTGGTGCCGGTATGATCAAAGTTCTTGTTGTATTATTATCAACTGTTGGAGTGTTACAAACAGGATCTACCACTTATACAATCTTAAATGCAATTGGAGATGGAATCTTCTATTTCTTACCTTTCTTCGTCGCTTTAAACGCATGTAAAAAAATGGATGTAAACCCTGCATTAGGAATGGCATTAGCCGCTATCGTATTACACCCAGACTTTACAGGATTAGCAAATTCTGAAACTGCCGTTACATTTGCAGGACTGCCTGTTCAAATATTAGACTATTCAGCTCAAGCAATCCCTATGATCTTTGGAGTTGCGTTATTAAAATATGTAGATAAATTTTCTCAAAAAGTCAGCCCTAAAATCCTATCTGTATTCATGGTTTCCATGCTTGATTTATTAATCGTTGCACCAATTGTCATTTTAGTTGTTGGCCCTATCTCTATTTGGATTAGTAACATTTTATTCATCGCTTGTCAAGCTATGCAACATTGGGGATGGATTGCCGTTGGAATCAACGCATTATTATTCCCATTAATGGTACTAACCGGAACACATAACGCAACAATTCCATTAATTATCCAAATGTTTGCCACTCAAGGATTCGACCCAATCTTTTTAGTATGTGGACTAGCTGCTAACATGGCCGAGGGTGGCGCCGCTTTAGCAGTTGCTGTTAAAACAAAAAATAAAACATTAAAATCAACAAGTTTCTCAGCTACATTCTCTGCGTTATTGGGAATTACAGAACCTGCATTGTACGGAGTTAATCTACGTATGAAACGTCCATTCATTTCTATGTTGATTGGTGCTTTCGTCGGCGGATGCTTCTGTGGTCTATTAGGATTACAAGCTCCTGCATTCGTAACGCCTAGTTTAATCACTTGTGCTTTATTAGTACCTAGCGGAAAATCAGTCCTATTAGGATTTTTAGCTGCTGTTGTAAGTTTTATCGTCACTTTCATAATCGCCTATATCATCGGATTTGAAGATTTAAGCGAAGAATAGAAAGGAAAACCGAATGACTTTACAATTATCAAATTCATTCCTTTGGGGAGCCTCAACTTCAGCCAACCAATGCGAAGGTGGATGGAACGAAGGTAACAAAGGAATCAGCGTAATCGACGTGCAAGCTTGTGGAGGAAAACATGGGCGTATGGAAACAGATGGTATTTTAGAAGGCTACAATTATACCTCACACACAGCTTCTGATTTTTATCATCACTACAAAGAAGATATTGCGCTAATGGCAGAGTTAGGATTAAAATCGTATCGTATGTCTATTGCTTGGACTCGTATTTATCCTAACGGCGATGAAGAATCACCGAATGAAGAAGGATTACAATTTTATGATTCAGTATTTTCTGAATTAAAAAAATATGGAATCGAACCCATTGTAACTATTTCTCATTACGAATCGCCTTACCATTTAGCTCTACAAGGTGGTTGGTCAAGCCGAAAGATGATTACACATTATTTAAAATACTGTAAAACTTTATTCGATAGATATAAAAATACAGTTAAATATTGGATTACCTTCAACGAAATAAATTGCCTAATTGTACCATATGGAATAATGACAGCTGGAGGAATTAATCTCTCTTTTACTGATCCTAGAAATACGGAACAATTACGTTTTCAAGCTCTTCACCATCAATTTGTGGCGAGTGCAAAAGCAGTTCAATTAGCACATTCAATAAATCCAGAATTCAAAATAGGATGTATGATTGCAACAATGCTTAACTATCCATTGACATGCCATCCAAACGATATGTTATTAGCCCAGCAAAGTGATCAAGAAAAAAATGTTTTCTGCGGCGATGTAATTGTTAGAGGTAAATACCCTAACTACATGAACCGATTTTTCAGAAATCATTCTATTGAAATAAAAAAAGAAGCCGAGGACGAAGAAAGTCTCTTAAATGGGACTGTAGATTTTGTAGCACTGTCATATTACATGTCAAACTGTATCGGTGAAGATCGTAACGCTAAAGTGGTTAGTGGAAATTTATTAACAGGATTGAAAAACCCTTATTTAAAAGAATCTGAATTTGGATGGCAAATCGATCCAAAAGGATTACGATACACTCTAAACCAATTCTATGATCGTTGGCAAAAGCCGCTAATGATTGTAGAAAATGGTTTAGGTGCATTCGATACTTTAACAGAAGATAAGAAAATTCACGATGATTATCGTATAGAGTATTTAAAGCAGCATATCATCGAACTAAAAAAATCAATTTTAGAAGATGAAGTAGAAGTTCTCGGATATATGCCTTGGTCTTTCATGGATTTAATCGCACTATCCACTGGTAACATTGAAAAAAGATATGGCTTTGTATATGTTGACGTAAACAATCAACAAGAAGGAACATTCAATCGTTACAAAAAAGACAGTTTTGATTGGTACAAAGAAGTAATTAACACAAATGGAGAAAAACTATGATTCACTTATTTAAAAAAAAAGAAGTTGAAACACCCGATGACAATGTTCTTGCTGTAGTAACAGGAAAAATGATTCCAGCATCACAAATTCAAGATCCAATTTTCGCACAAGAAATGATGGGACAAACCATTGGTTTTGTCCCTGAACAATCGGATGTAGTTTCACCAGTTAATGGAATTGTTTCCGTCTTATTTCCAACTAAACATGCTTTCGGAATTCAAGCTGACAACGGCAATGAATACTTAGTACACATTGGAATAGATACAGTAAGCTTAGATGGAAAAGGATTTAAAGCCTTTGTCAAACAAGGCAATCGCGTTAAAGCTGGACAAAAAATAATTGAAGTAGATTGGAATTTACTTCAAAAAGAAGGATATAATACCACTACCATGTTAATCTTAACAAATAAAAAATCGGATAATTTCAAAGAAAACTATGTTGATTTCAAAAATGTAACTGTTAAAGAAAAAATCAATCAATAACAAAAAAATACATACATTTTATTTTTAAACTAAACCGCGTAAATAAAGAATATTCAATTATACCCATTTTCACGGTTTTTTTATTTTTCTTTACAACAACATCTCCTTACATTCCTATATATTTATACAATAAGATAGAACCCCTCGAGACTACAATCCCTAGGGGTTCCCTTTTTTGAATTTGTCAAATCACAATTCATTTGTGTCTTTTCATATATAAGCCAAAATTAAATCTCATTCTTTTTTTCAAATTTTAATAAATATTCTTTTCTTTCGATTCCACCTGCATATCCAGTTAAACTATTATTGGATCCAATCACTCTATGGCAAGGAATCAAAATCGAGATTTTATTATGTCCTACAGCACTTCCCACCGCTTGTGCTGACATTGATGGAGAAATCATTCTTGCGATGTCTTTATATGTCATAGTTTTACCATAGGGTATTTTAAGAAGAAGTTGCCAAACTTTACTTTGAAACTTTGTTCCAATTAGATGCATTTTAGGCAAAACTTTTGGTTCCTTACCACTAAAATAAAGATTTAACCATTCTTTTGTTTCTTTTAAAACAGCCATTTCTTTTTCAACAGGGTCTCTCAAACCATCCGCATAATATTTTTGATTTTCAAACCAAACGCCAATCAATCCAATTTCATCGGCAGCCAATAAGATTTTACCTAATGGTGAATCATAATATTGTATATACATAATCAATCCTCTAAATAGAAAAAAAGCCATCCGAAGATGACTTACTTTTTTAATTGGTGGAGCGTATCGGGATCGAACCGATGACCCCCTGCGTGCAAGGCAGGTGCTCTCCCAGCTGAGCTAACACCCCATATCTTCAGCAAATGGTGGGCCTGAATGGACTTGAACCAACGACCTCACCCTTATCAGGGGTGCGCTCTAACCACCTGAGCTACAGGCCCATTCGCTGAATGCCTATTTAATATACCATGTGATTTTATATTATGCAAGTCTTTTTTTGATTTTTTTTAAATATTATAATTAATCTAGTTTTAGACATCAATATTGTCAATTTAATGATTATAATCTTATAAAATGGAGGTAGCTTATGAGTCAAATAAAATGTCCCAATTGTGGAACTGTATTTCAGGTGGATGAGAGTCAATATCATGAAATCTTACAACAAGTCCGTAATGAAGAATTTGAAAAAGAATTAAATGAAAGGCAAAAGAATTCAAACCAGATTATTCAATCGAAACTCGAAAAAGAGTATGAAGCTAAATTAAGTCAGAAAGCCTTAGAAATCAAAGAGCTTCAGGCAAATAAAGAACAAGAAATCATTTCTTTAAAAGAACAATTAAAGTCAACTGAACAAATTATCAAGAGTCAAACCGAAAAGGCTTATCAAGAGCAATTAAATAAGAAAGAGCTTGAAATCAAACAGCTGCAATCGGATTTCAATCAGAAACAAAGTAATAAAGAACAAGAGGTCATTTCTTTAAAAGAAAAGCTAGAAGCAAGTACGCAGTTAACGAAAACTGAAACACAAAAAGAATATCAGGAGCAATTAAATCAAAAAGATTTAGAGATTTCTAAATTAAATGCCAAGCTTGATCAAATCCTTTCACAGAATAAGATCAACGAATCTAAGACTGAACAAGAATATAGATTGCAGTTGCAGGCAAAGGAAAATGAAATTCAAGCTTTAAAGAATGACATTTCAAATAGTGAAAAGGTATTAAAGGCAAATCTAGAAAATACATATCAATCAAAGCTAAATGAAAAGAACCTTGAAATCCAGTCTTTAAAACAAGATATGGATAAGGCAAAGGTTGAAAATGAATTGAATGTAAAGAGCATTAAGCAAGACCTACAAAATCAAATCGAGCAGGATAAAATGAAATATCAGCTTCAAGAAAAGAGCTTGCAGGAAAAATATGATACTTTACTACAAACCAAAGATGAGCAGATTGCCTACTATAAAGATTTTAAATTAAAACAATCCACTAAAATGATTGGTGAATCTTTAGAACAGCATTGTGAAATAGAATTCAATAAACTTCGTGCAACAGGCTTTCAAAATGCATACTTTGAAAAAGATAATGATGCTCGTACAGGATCAAAGGGTGACTATATCTATCGTGAGTTAGATGAGAATGGAATTGAAATCATTTCCATTATGTTTGAAATGAAAAACGAGAATGACAAAACGGCTACAAAACATAAGAATGAAGATTTCTTAAAAGAATTAGATAAAGACCGTAATGAAAAGAATTGTGAATATGCTGTTCTTGTTTCTATGTTAGAGCCAGAAAACGAATTATATAACACGGGTATTGTTGATAAATCGCATCGCTATCAAAAAATGTATGTGATTCGTCCGCAGTTCTTTATTCCAATGATCACCATTTTAAGAAATGCTGCATTCAATTCTATGCAGTATAAAAATGAATTGCAGTTGATGCGTAATCAAAATATTGATATTACACACTTCGAAGAGAATATGAATGATTTCAAAGAAAAATTCTCTAGAAATTATAGGATTGCATCGGATAAATTCGCAAAAGCTATCGATGAAATCGATAAAACTATTTTGCATCTTCAAAAAACAAAAGAAGATTTATTATCAAGTGAAAGACAATTGCAATTGGCTAATAATAAAGCAGAGGATCTTACAATCAAGCGTTTAACTCGTAACAATCCTACAATGAAGCAGAAGTTTGATGAATTAAAGAAAGATAACAAATAAAGGACATTTCCAAATAGGAGATGTCCTCTTTTTAAAACATATTCATGAATAATGAAATGATAATCCAAAGTATGGTAAATACTAGATACAAAAGATTTGGGATTCGCTTAAAGAATCTCGCATACCAATTCTCATTTGTCTTCTCTTCTTTAATAAATTCATTAAATTCTTTTGATTTTAATACCATTGTAATAAGTCCATAAATCACAAGAGCAAGCACTAAAACTGTAATCAAAATATGATTTGAATATGCCGACATTAGAGCTAAAAAGTTATTTCCTGCATGTGCCAATATTGTTACTAATATACTATCTGTTTGTACATACATATAACATAGTACTAGACTCATAAAGAAAGCGGGTATGGCTTGTGTAATATTTAAATGTAAAAGTCCAAATAATAAAGAAGTCACAATAATCGCAAACATTTTATTATATTTAGTTAATGTATTTAAGATCATACCTCGAAATATCAATTCTTCAAATATAGGTGCAAGTATGACAACACTGATAAAAGTAAAAGTGTTAAATAATACACTTCCATTTAACGAGAAATCTGGGCTTGTATCTGGTAATCCAAATTTTGATAATAAAGCTCCAATAATACCAATCGCATAATTTAAAAAATACATCATTGAAACAGTATCTATTGTCTCTTTGGGTTTAAATGTAAACTTCAAATCTTTGATATTTTGTTTAAAAGAACTACTCATAAACCATAACAGGATGATTCCAGATATAAAAGAAATCAACATTTCAATGCAGGCATTGATTGCAGAATAATCATAATACAAAGAATACATGATTAAAGGCATTGCTACAAAGCTAAACAAAAAAGAGAGTGTCAGCTGCATAATAATATATAGCCATAATGAGCCTCCAACTTTACTTAATTCTTTATCAGGCATAAATTTAGGTGGTTGTTCCATAAGAATCACTACTTTCTAAATTAATTCTAACACAAAAGAGGCTTTTAGGCCTCTTGTAAAATATGAAGTTTTCTTAATGATTCCTCAATTGAATCTAAATCTTCTTTTGATTGTGCACTCACCGTATGACAATGATATCCACTCGTTAGATCCGTTAAAGGTTTTGCCTGATTCTGTGAAATAGAATCAATGAATTCCTTGACTTGTTTTCTAGAACTAATGTTCATTTTAGCTTCTAACATACCGTATACATCATGTTCGACAAATACATTTTCAATACAGCCACCACAATCTACGATCGCATTCATTTCTTCTTCCATACGATCATTCAAATGAAAACAAGAAAATACTCTTCGAACTCTTTGATGTGAACATACATATCCTTTGTGTGTCGCATAAATATGAACATTTCTTGCCTTTAATAAGGCAATATCTTGCACAATGACTTGTCTTGATACATTAAACTTTTTGGAAAGTGCACTTCCTGAAACTGGCACTTCGCTTTTTGAAATCGTGTCATAAATGGCTTGAAGTCTAGCTTCTTTTTCCATTTATTTCACCTGCAAGTTTTTTAAAGACAAATCTAAAATAGGTGCTGAATGCGTTAGAGCACCACTTGAAATATAGTCCACACCTAAGGCAGTTAATTTTTCAATATTCTCTTTTGTGACATTTCCAGAACATTCAGTTTCGGCTCTTCCATCAATGATTTCAATTGCTTTTTTCATATTTTCAACACTCATGTTATCTAACATGATAATATCCGCACCTGCTTCAACCGCTTCTTTAACCTGTTCTAAATTTTCTACTTCCACTTCAATTTTACGAACAAAAGAAGCATAATCCTTTGCCATCTTAACTGCATTCGTGATTGAACCAGCTGCTGCGATATGATTATCCTTCAACATAACACCATCTGATAAATTGTATCTATGGTTATTTCCACCACCAACACGAACTGCATATTTTTCAAACACACGCATATTTGGTGTCGTTTTTCTTGTGTCCAACAGCTTTGTCTTTGAACCCTTCAAATAAGATGCAACACGATTTGTATAAGTGGCAATTCCACTCATTCTTTGAAGATAATTCAACGCAGTTCTTTCACCTGATAAAAGAACACGAACATCTCCAGACACTTCAGCCAATAATTGTCCGTTTTTAACGGCATCCCCATCTTTTACATAGAATTTCACTTCCATGTTTTCATCTAATAAATAAAAGACTCTTTCAAATACTTCAAGGCCTGCAATGATTCCTTCTTCTTTACAGATCAATTGTACCTGCCCATATTGATAGGAAGGCATGACTGCATTTGTTGAAACATCTTCACTTGTTATATCTTCCTGCAAAGCTTGGATCAATAAGTGATCCACATTTAAACGCATTGTATTTTTATCCACGAGCTTGTCTCTCTCTTTCTATTTCTTCAAGTACCATATCGTGATACATTTTTTCTTGATTTGACAACTGATGTGACTTAGCCACTTTTGCCAAATGATCAAAATCATTTGTATAAGCCGGTTTCTTTTTCAATAAATCAACAACGGCTCTTTTTCCCCAAACTAAAGATTCCAATAAGGAATTACTAGCCAAACGGTTTCTTCCGTGAACACCATTACAGCTAGTTTCTCCAACTGCATATAAGTGTGACATAGAAGTACGTGAATCTTTATCTACATGGATTCCACCCATAAAATAGTGCTGGGCTGGCGTAACAGGGATCCATTCTTTTGTACAATCATATCCTTCTTCTAAACACTTTTCATAAATATGAGGAAAATGATTCTTGATGACTTCTTCACCTAAAACAGTCATATCCATCCAAACATAAGGCATATCATCCTTCTTCATTTGTTCGCGAATCTTTTGTGTCATGATATCGCGTGGCAACACTTCATTCGCAAAACGGTTTCCGTCTTTTCCATAAAGCCTAGCCCCTTCACCACGAACCGATTCACTAATAAGGAAGGCTCTTCCTCTTTTCTTTGTATATAAAGTTGTTGGGTGAATCTGTACATAATCCACATTTTCTAATTTAATACCATGCTGGATTGCAATCGCAATGGCATCTCCCGTTAAGTGTGGATAGTTTGTTGAATGATCATATAATCCGCCGATTCCACCACACGCAAAGATTGTATAACCAGCTTTAATGCACATTTCATTGTTGTTGGCATCTTTTGCCAAAACACCATAACATACATTGTCCTTTTCAATAATGTCTGTCATTGTGACATATTCCATGATTGTAACATTCTCTAATTTGCGAACCACATCTAATAAAGTAGATGTGATTTCTTTTCCTGTAATATCTTCATGGAATAAAATACGTGGTTTAGAGTGTGCTCCTTCACGCGTATAATCTAATTCACCATCTTTTGTCGCAAAATCAACACCATATCCAATCAATTCATTAATAATGTCACGGCTTGAATTGATCATAATTTCAACAGATTCCTTACGATTTTCGTAATGTCCTGCTTTCATAGTATCTTCCATAAAAGAATCAAAATCATTTTTGTCTCTCAATACACAAATTCCACCTTGTGCTAAAAATGAATCACTATTTTCAGCATCAGATTTTGTCAACATTAGGACCTTTTTATCATTTGGAACATGTAAAGCTGCAAACAACCCACTTGCACCTGTTCCAACAATAACTATATCTGCTTCTAACTTTTTCATATTATTTTGCCAACTCCAACATTCTATCTAATGACTTTTCGGCCATAGCCTTCACTTCTTCATCTACAAACACTTCATTTGTCTCATTCAACAAACAATCATAAACTTTTTCCAAAGATACTTTCTTCATATTCATACAGATCAATTTATCGGATAATGGATAGAAAGTTTTATCTGGTGATTTCAACTGCATTTCATGAAGTACACCAAGTTCAGTGCCAATCACAAATTCTTTACTTGGATTGTCCACTGTATATTGAATCAATTCTGAAGTGCTTCCCGCAAAATCAGTTGCCTCAACAACTTCATTAACACACTCAGGATGAACAATGATTGGAACATTTGGATGTTCTTCACGTGCTTTTTCAACATCTTTTAATGTCACACGCTTATGTGTAATACAATATCCATCAT
>ERZ857745.4127-NODE-4127-length-13013-cov-5.527396_pt1 | contig 13013 bp, 10 predicted proteins | sample MGYA00519699_ERZ857745 | MGnify/ENA primary metagenome ERZ857745 (study PRJEB31778, sample SAMEA3449357) | human gut metagenome | biome: human gut; feature: human-associated habitat; material: faeces | place: United Kingdom | collected 2010/2012 ...
GAATTTCTGGGACAGAAATGCAGGTCTGTATGACTGCTTTATGCGAAAAGACAGGATAGTATACGAAAAAATGTATGAGCTGATCTGTCCGGTCGTGAAAGACAAAACGGTGCTGGAGTTGGCTACCGGAACAGGGCTGATCGCCAAGCACATCGTAAAAGCAACGGCACACATCGAGGCGACGGATGCCTCTCCGGAAATGATTACAGAGGCCAAGCGGGGGAATTACTCTGCGAAACTGCATTTTTCCGTGCAGGATATGTTTTCTCTGCCATACTCGAGCAAATCATTCGATGTGGTAATCGTATCTAACGCACTGCACATCGTGCCGCAGCCAGAAAAATCACTGCGAGAAATCAAACGGGTGTTGAAGGATGACGGTGTGCTGATCGCGCCCACCTTTACTCACGCAGAAAACTCATTTCCCGGCAAGGTCAAAGCCTTTTTCATGAAGCTGGCAGGCTTTCCGCTTCACAGCAAGTGGACGAATGAGGAATACCTGAGTTTCCTGCATCAGAACGGCTGGGCAGTACGAAATAGTGTCGTTCTAAAGGCCTCTTTTCCGCTGACCTATACGGAATGTGTGAAATCGGAGGTGTGATATGTCCTTTTTTGAAAACACCCGAAAGCCCGTAGGCTTTGGCGGGAAGATCATGGTTGCTATGATGAACTTTGGACACAGCGCAATGGCAGAATGGGGGCTGCGCTTTTTACAGCCTGCCCCGGATGCCATGGTGCTGGACTGCGGCTGCGGCGGTGGAGCGAACATTAAAACGCTGTTGAGACTGTGTCCCAAAGGCAGGGTGCAGGGCATCGACTACTCAGCCGTCAGCGTGGAAAAAGCGCGAAAAGTCAATGCCAGAGCCATTGCGGCAGGACGGTGCAACGTGCAACAGGCAAGCGTGACAGAGCTGCCGTTTGAAGCGGAGCAGTTTGATGTGGCGACCGCCTTTGAAACGGTCTACTTCTGGCCGGAGCTTGCACAGAATTTCAGAGAGGTCTATCGGGTGCTGAAGCCCGGCGGAATCTTTTTCATCTGTAACGAAGCAAACGGCGAAACGACAAAAGACGACAAATGGACGCAGATCATCGATGGCATGACCATCTATACGGATACTGCACTGAAAGAGTATCTGGAAAAAGCAGGATTTTGTCAGATCCAAAGCCACAAAAATAAAAAGGGCTGGCTTTGCGTTACGGCGCAAAAGCGGTGAAGTAGTGCAACCGTAACATTTGGAACAGTGAAGAGCATGGCATGGTTTGTCTGCCGGAAAGCAGAATAAGGAGAACAGGGAGGAACCTATGAAATACAAAATCGAGAAAAACACCGTGCAGGAGACGCTGATCCTCCCGCTGTATTCCCGGAAGCTGTGTACGGAGTTGTATCCGAACCTTTACCGGGACGAAACGGCGGTGCATCTGATTGACCAGATCGACTACGATTTTTCGCAGGCAGAGGAAAACTCCCGCAGCCTGATGCAGCGTTTCGGTGCGCTGGAGGTCGCCATGCGGCAGAATGACCTTGCCTTTGAAGTGCAGGCGTACCTGAAAAATCACCCCTGCGCGGCAGTGGTCAATCTGGGCTGCGGGCTGGATAACACCGGCAGAGCCTGCGACAACGGCAGATGCAAGATCTACAATCTGGACTTCCCGGATGTGATTGCCTTGCGGCAGCAGCTGCTGCCCGCCGGGGATCGGGAGCAAAATATCCCCTGCGACCTGAAAGACACCGCATGGTTTGGCAAAATCGATGCCTCTGGCGGGGCGGTGTTCTTTGCCTCCGGGGTGTTCTATTACTTTCTGACCCAGCAGGTCCGGGAACTGGTGCGGGGGATGGCGGACGCTTTTCCCGGCGGTGTGCTGGTCTTTGATGCTGCCAATCGGACGGCAGTAAAGATGATCGCAAAAACATGGCTTAAGACTGCAAAAATCAAGGATGTGGGGGCATATTTTGCGGTTTCGGATGCCGCCAAGGAAATCGGCACGTGGAACAGCCGTCTGCAGGTCACAAGTCGCGGCTATATGCTGGGCTACAACGATTTGAGAGACCCTTCTGTCAGCGGCTTTTTCCGGTTTCTCGCAAGGGTCGGTGACAACGGGATGAAAATGCAAATCGTGAAAATAAGATTTTAAGAGGCAGAAATGAAGCCCATTCACTTTGACGTTGAAGAAGACGGCTTTTACGGCGCATATTGGGCGTGCAAGGACGCACATACAGCAGCGGGCACGGATTCGATTGAAACCGTGCCCGCTATCTGATACTATATTATTTTATCGAACGTCTGTTCTATTCCCGCTCAGTGACTAATCCAGTACGGGCGCTGCTGATACGTGCCGTGTCATGCCGCCGAGGAGTTGATTCGTGCGCAATTTGGGCGAATCAGGCCCTTGATTCGCGATTTCGGGAATGGCTCAATTGATTCGCGAAACCGCAGGTCGCTTCTTTAATCATTCCCGGGGTTCCGCCAGGATTCGTAGCGGGCGGCTTAAAACGGGTGATTCGATGCGGGCGGACTCGGCAGGCAAATCTGCTATAGCCTCACATCTATCGGCGATGGGTGGTCATCGAGGAATCTCTCGAGCGTCGTCTTGCTCTTGTTGCCGTAAAGAACTTCATAAGCTTCTGGCGATAAAGCACGGAACAAAGCAAGCATCTCCGCGTCGACCCTTGCGGGCGAACACCCATCGGGCCCTGGATTGAACAGGCGCTCGCTGTGTGCAACGCGGTTGCGTAGCTTGTTGATCGCTTCGAGCTGCAGGTTGAGCTTCGCCCTGTCGGTTCCGGCTGGCCATGCAGCGTGAAGATACGGGATCCAAAGGTCTCGTTCACGGCTTCGGTCGGTCATATGCGCCCAGAAGCCGAGCATAAGACCTGCAATCACCTGATTGGGGTTTGCAGGGTCGTGTGCCCGCCCGCGGGCGTCGTCAATGGCTCGGCGGTTCACCATATTCACGTCGCGCAGTTTTTTCGCCTTGCTCTTTCGCATGATGGGGCGCGTCACGGGTGAGTTCACGTCGAAGAGCCAGTGCTCATCGCCTTCGAAGCGCTCGGTAAGAGCTCTGTCATACGCATTACGCAGTGCGAGCTCGAAGTGCGCAATGTCGCCCATGAGGGCGCGCCCAAGCATGAGGTTCCATTCGTGCAGCTCGAGCGCGCGTTCGACGTCACCGACACAAAGGTTCAGGTAAGAGGAAAACCTTGATGGCGAAAGCCAGCGCTCGGCCCACTCGAGCGGCACTGCGGTTTCGGGGTGCTCGCATGCGTCTGCCATAAGGCTTCTCCTGTGAATACAAGTTTAGGCCCGGTGACTTGAATCAGCGGTCATCCCGGGCCCATCATTGCGCATTATATACACCCGTGTTAGATTTGGCAATCTCGTGCTACGCACCGCAACACTATAGAATTAGCTGGTCAAACAGAAGGCCGTAGCGCCCGATGCCCCCGTTTTTGGTGAATTCGATAAGGTTCGCATCAGAAAAATCAACATCGTCCGGGATTTCATTTTCGGCAATTAGGGGATGCTGGCGTTTTCCGCACGAAAGCACTCATGCCCCGAGAGGGAAGGATAAACTGGACTTCTCACTCCAGCCTAACCGGACCGATTCGGTCCAACTATTTGTCCGCGCCCCCCTACGCACATTCTGGCGCATTCCCTAACCCGTATGATTTCAAAAAGCCAACAGCATGCGGGTTAATCCTTGTCAATTGCCTAGCCATGCCACTCGGTGGCCTGCGCCATACCGTCTTACAGCCCCGATTCCTTCCAGAGCATCTCAACGTCAAGGAACTCTTTCGTTAGCTCTATAACCCTCTTATCAGTCGGGGCCCCTATGACATCAGCAAGTTCAATACCAGGCTTCAAAAGCATGTACTGTCCAAGATGCAGTTTCACCACGGAGTCCTTATTGTTGAACAGGAGACCGTTGCCGAAAGTGGAGAAAAAATCAACACCCTGATTTGGTTGAATTGTGAACGAAATCCACTCGTCAGCAGAAAGGATGCCCAATGAGTCAAGCGCATTAAGGGAATCCGCTCTAACCGCACCGCGGTTATATGTCCAGGAATCATCCTCCGGTGTCTTTATCAGCACGGGAATGGGCGTAGGGGTCAGCCGTGGACCGACCTTCGCCCAAAGACAGAAGCTAAGTACATTGAACAAGCTCCTTGCATCCTCTGCATCCATAATCTCGAGCGTTGACTTCGTCCTCTTCGACCTTGCCTTTCCCGTCGATGCTTCTTGGGTAATAAGCTTACTCCAAATATCCCTCAGCTGATCATCGTAGGCAGTTTGAGCACCCTGAACATCGAGGTCAACACACGAAGCAGGCAACTCGTTAATCCTAGAGTCGAAACCCTCGGAAATCCGTCCTGCACGCTCGAGCACATGTAAAACATTATCTGCTTGCGCAGGTGACATATTGTACCCGTGGACCATCATAAAGAGTTGGGCATCTGTAAATGTTGGAAATGCTGACCTATAAACAGCAACCGCCTCTGCGATAGAAGCAGCCTCTAAGCTCCTAACCTCAGCATCCTGCTGCGCAGCCTTAACAGGATTGATAGCTCGCCGGGCTCCTCTAATAAATTTGCCAGGGAAACCAAACTGCGGGACATCGCCAAAAGATAAGCTCAAAGTTGGATTAAAACTCGCGCCATCAGCCGTAACATTAACTGCTCCAGCCTGTAGGTTCGCTTTCGCTTCATTCTTCAACGTGTTACCCATATCCAAACCCTTCAATAGCATCCCTGCTCAAGTCAATAAGCAGATACGAAACACTGCCCCTATCGGTACCCTGTCCAAAGAGGAGACAACCAGCAATCACAACCACCAGCACCGAGCTCAACATGCAACGTAGTTCAGTCACGACAAGCTTACCGTGACCACCATAACCAGCTGAGGCACCACGGCAGGACCCATAGAGCCCAACAGCGCTACGAGCAGACTCGCGATCATGCTAGGAATCCGAATACCACAAGCCGAGTGGCGCTTCATGCGAGCCCCAATCGCCGCAGCCCAAGGGTGCAGCGATTGGGTAGCCGAGCTCATTTATGGATGCCGCGCACTCCGATCATCCCTAAGGTAAAACCCGGTCGTCCCCATCTTGTCCTCATGCGAATGCATCTAGCGCCCTTGCCGATACCTAATTGGTACAGACTTTCGCCAACACCCCATCCTCAATACTAAACCCATGGCGAAATCCTTCATAAGGTTTAAACCGAACGTCCCAAAGCGACATTGTTCAAAAGCGCGCTTACCGCTTACTGCATTTTGCCTCTCGACAGCAAATAATCGTCAAGGTCATTGATAAATAGCTTTAGCAAATCGCCTTTTTTCAGGCGCCCTTTTTTGCCCATGTCAGCACGAAGCTGCATCATTATGCGCTCCATTGTAAAAAGCAGCTTTTCAGGATCAGATATTCCGCCGGTATTCGCCTGACGCCATTCGTTCCATTGCTTAATGGCCTTCGGAGACCCCCAAAGCGTTAAAGCCTGGCTGAATTCATTGAAGTCGCTTATCGGTTCTGTTTCGCTATACGACTCAGGGTTCTTCCCTTTAGCCATCATCTTGTACACCATTTCAACAAGCTTTTGATACGGGGTCTCTCGATGCTGCCGCAGGTAGTACTGCTTTCGCTGGTTATTCGAGGCAATGCCACCAACGACAACGGTCATTATCGATATGGTTCCCGCGATCAGCGCGACCACGATTGCCACATCGAGTGACCCCATAGCATTGCAAAGCGATGCTAGCCCCGCGGCGGCAAAACGAATAAATAGACCTAAGGCTGCTGCGCAAATGGCAAGAATCGCCAACAAAGTTAGCAACCCCTTCGTTATGTCCTTCCACGGCACACTATCGTTGACCAAGGCTCATCCTTTCAAACCGATTGTTCTTCGATGTTGTGATGCTTAACGAATTCGAAACCAGTGGCAGCACCGTCCGCGGGCAGCCAGGCAGTAGGACGAAATAGCTCGCCTCGAGCCTTCTTACCGGCCGCAATCAGCGGCTCGCCACCTCAACCAAGCAAACGGTTAAAAGCAAATTAATTACGACCAACACCAGCAGAATCACACTCAAACAGTTTTGCAAATAGAATCCGATTAATACGATAAGAACGATTGAGAGCACTACCACGATAAGCGCAATGGCGCGACAACACCGCCTGCAAATTGCCGTTTTTGCGGTACGTTCAACATTGGCTGCCTCTTTGTCTTCGTCTGAAACCAGTTTTGCTATTCTCTCAATTCCCCTTTTTCGCATGGTCCTCAAATACAACAAGGCAACGCCAAGGACAAAAAGCAGAATCAAAGGTATGTAAGAACAGACATTCACCAGGCCGGAATACATGACATACGAATTCCCACCATTCGTTTCCCCGAGCGCGTTCAGGACAAACAAAAACAGAACCAATCCAATCGTAGGCACAATCCCGGCAAGGCAAATACGCTCAGCTATTTCGCCGCGACCCTGATCTTGATATTCCCAAATTCTAGCCGCTAGCTGAAGTTTGATAAGACGAGAATATTCTTCGGGAAACAGGGCCTTCATTTGCTCGAGTTCGTTGCCCGAAACCGAGGTGCTTCTATTCCCGCGAAAACTCAACCAGCTAGATAGCATGCCCGACAAGGCGGTGATGATAGCAGCTATTATCTCAGTCACTCAATCTCCTTCGCACGGTTCGAAAGACTTTCGTTTATCTACTAAACTAGGCACTTGGATGCGCAAATCAAAATAATTGTGGAACTTGGGAATGCAAGCATTTCCCCACGAAAGAACCCCGCTCCGTAGAACCGCCGGTATCGAAACAGGACTCACAACAGCATCGACCCAAAGCCTCCAGCGCTTGCATCGCGCTGGAGGCTCTCATAAAATGCTTAGCGTTGGCACAGCCGGTCAACACCTTGATAGGCCTTAGTCGCACCTAAGGCCTATCGTGTTTTTGTCTCAACGGCCTTATGACCAGCCTAGCCTTCCTCACGGCTTCGCTTCGACAAAAACGGCTTTTCGGAACCCCCTAAACGCGTGGTCTTTGCGCTCATGTAATCACCTCCTCACAGCGTAATCGGACGGCGTTCCTTAGCGATGTCGCGCAATCTGATGCCTAACAAGTGTCTTGCCCGCAGCAGATTTCGCGCTCTTGCCCGTCTTTGAACTTGCTAGCTTCTTCGCCGCCGCACCAACCTCGCCGCCATGATGAACCGCCATAGCCCACACCTCCTTTCCAGATTCGTAGCAAATCGCATCTTAGCATAATCTGTCTAATCATGTGTCATGTTATCCTTGCTTTGTCTCAGTTTGTCCCATAAAATAACTGGTAAGGAGGATCAGAAATGAAAAGGTCAGATATCATTGATTTAATTCGCGCCCACTCGGAGCACGACGACATCGCATTTAACAATGCAGCAACGACTATTGCTCAGGATTTTGAGAGGACAGGGCAAGACGAGCTCGCCAGCTACGTTATGGCCTTGATCGCACGAACGCGAACCTTTGTTCCTCAGGAAGTTGCTACCGAACAATCCTATGAGTTTCTAGAGAAAGCCGCGAGCGCAAACACGCCGCTACCGCTCCCTCAGCCCATTTCAGACGATATCCAAGGCCTGCTCAACGCGCTTTCGAGAGACGCGGGCATTAATACGGTTCTGTTTTACGGAGCTTCAGGGACGGGAAAGACAGAGGCTACCAAGCAAATCGCCAGGATTCTTGGGTACCAGCTCTTCGCCGTCGACTTTAATCGTATTATCGACAGCCGGCTTGGGGAAACCGCAAAAAACATTGCGAAGGTATTTCAGGAAATCCACGCCGTAGGAGAGAATTCCATCGTGCTCTTTGATGAAATAGATGCATTGGCGCTGGACCGAACCAACCAAAACGATGTGCGCGAGATGGGTCGTGCCACAAGTGCACTCCTAAAAGAATTCGACAAGCTAGACAGACGCTCCGTAGTCATCGCCACCACGAATCTTTACGACAAGCTAGACCCCGCACTGGCAAGACGCTTCGACGCTCAAATCAACTTCAACAGATACACGCACGAGGATCTTGTCGAAATCGGCGAATCGATTACAGCAAGCCTTATAAAGCACCATAGTGAAATCAAGAGCGATGCTCGAACACTAAGGAAAATTCTACAGAGCTGCTCGAAACTACCCTACCCAGGGACATTGAGAAACGTAATCAAGACATCAATTGCATTCAGTGACCCTCATAATCCAAGCAACTACCTACAGAAGCTTTATCAGCGCCTGCACGAAAACGAACCAGAATCACTCGACATCCTCAAGCAGCAAGGTTTTACGATGCGGGAAATGGAGGTGCTTACCGGCGTATCCCGAAGCACCATCGCGCGGAATCTAAAGGAGTAACGAGATGAACAACCTGCTTAGGCTCACCGGCGATTTCCTAACAGCAAGGGCATCGCGTCCTGGAGCCATCACGCTACCGGCAGGAGCCACTGTCGAAACATCGAAAATACGCGCGATACGGGAGAGCCTCGAGCATTCGCTAGCCGCATGGCCCGCGAACGCGGTTATCGATGGCGTTCTTGTCTCCGTTGAATACCGACAAATCGTTGCAAAAAGCAACCGCATAGGACGCATGCTTTACGAAGGGCGAGACCGTACGCCCGAAACGACTATACGTGGCGCACGCTATCTAGATTTTTACAGCAGCCATCCACGACATGTTATGACGCACCACGTATCTAAAGAAACTATTTACAACACGATTAGGGAACTTGCCGAATGCGAGGCAATCGTCGCACGTCATTTTAACGGCCAAATGACTGCCGCCAAAATGGAAGAATTGACGAAAAAGCCCCTTAAAAGCAATTGGAATAAAACAGTTTCGGCAACACTTCGTCGGTCGCATTTCGCGCAGCTCGTCAGAGATACCTTCTATGTCAATAAATTCTATATCGAAAAGCCGCCTGCTGAGCGAAGTAGCGATTCAATCGTCACCATCTTCAACACAGGCAAGCCAACGCGGGAAATCCTCGACGAGTTAGGGCTCGACATCTCGAGCAGCTCCATTCTCGACAACAGCATCCTAATGACAAAAACCGAATACCGGGAGCTAATCGATCGCGCCCCCTATCTCGTAGCGATGGCTTGTCGCGATTTATCGGAGATGCCTCCAATGCAGAAAGGCAACGTAAGGCCGCAGCAAGTAAGCGCACTGCCGGAAAAGCCATCTGACGAGCCAACCATCGGTGTAATCGACACCCCATTTGACCAGCGCCGCGATATGTACTTTAGCAACTGGGTCGACTACAAACCATTTATCTCCGATGAGATACCCCTGAACGACTCGGACTACTGTCACGGAACCTGCGTCAGCTCGCTTATCGTCGATCCTAAAACAGGCAACCCTGCCCTAGATGACCATTGCGGCTATTTCAGAGTAAGGCACTTCGGCGTTGCGCCCGCCAGTGCATTCAGCTCATTTGAGGTGATGAAAAAGATCGAGAAAATCGTCGCAAGCAACCTAGATATCAAAGTCTGGAATATATCTCTGGGGTCGATAGGAGAAGTTAGTCCTAACTCCATTTCCCCCGAGGCGGCCGTTCTCGATAAACTTCAGCAGCAATACGATGTTCTGTTTGTGGTTGCGGGCACCAACCAGGTTAACGGAATTCCCGAACGCGTGGGATCTCCCGCGGACTCCATCAATGCCCTTGTGGTCAACGCGGTAAATCGCAATGCAGCTCCAGCCTCTTACACAAGAAAGGGGCCCGTTCTTAGTTTTCACCATAAACCGGATATCTCTTACTATGGCGGCGATAACGGCGATCCCCTTTGGGCTTGTTGCAGCACTGGCGCAAAAGCGGTCGCCGGCACGTCGTTCGCCGCGCCACTCGTCGCAAGGAAGGCTGCTTACCTTATCTACAAAATGCATATTAGCTGTGAGCTCGCAAAAGCCTTGCTAATCGACGCCGCCTGCGCATGGACGGCTCCGCAGGACATCGACCGGCTGGGATACGGGATCGTCCCCATCGAAATCGAGAAGATCCTCGAAACCCCAAATGACGAAATCAGGTTCATGCTAAGCGGCGTTGCAACCGAACGGGAGACCTTCAACTACCGAATCCCCATCCCCGTTTCTGAAGCAACTCATCCTTCGGTGGCTCGCATAACTCTATGCTATTTCCCGCCATGCAACCGTAACCAAGGCGTCGATTACACCTGCACCGAGCTCGACATACACTTCGGACGACTGGAAAACAGCGGCAGGATCAAGCCCATCAAGCCAAATGATCAAGGAGAAGATACCTGCAGAACAACTGAGGAAAAGGCACGCAAAAGCCTACGTAAGTGGGATAACGTAAAGCACGTGTCAGAGAAGCTCGATAACCGGAGCAAACCGCGAAAGGCTTACGACAATCCATTATGGGGGCTGATGATTCGGAAATCATCTCGATATCAAAGCGGCTCGCACGAACCTCAGCGCTTTGGAGTTGTCGCAACCATTCACAACCTCAAGGGCGAAAATCGTTTCGACACCTTTGTGCGTCAATGCTCAGCACAGGGTTGGATGGTCGAACGGGTCCAAATCGACAACGAACTCAAGATTTACGAAACAAGCCAGGTCGAGGTAGAGTTCGAGGAGAACAACACGCAAAAGACACCCGAACACGAGAGCCAAGGAACCAGATAATAAACAACGGTGAGCCGATTGACGAACATGGGAGCACCAATCGGCTCACCGCCTCCCTTGATGCAATCAGGCAAAAGCTATCGGCCCTAAACTTTACCACCACGCGACTCGAGTCTTCCTCGGCTCGGTGCTACGTCGCTTCACGACAGGCCCCTCTTATGCTTATAGCACCACGTCCGCACCGATGAATTCCAACAACGAATCCGAATGAGCGGCCAGCTTTTACAGCACATCCAGATCGAGACAACAACTGCATACGAAGCACCAAAGAAAGGCGACAAACATGAGCCTAGAGCAAGAACAACGCACCCTCGATAGAAAACAGCGCGAAATGACGGACCTCCAGAAAAAGCTTGCGAGTCAGCAATCAAAGCTTACTGCAGCCGAAGGCAAGGCTAACGCAGCGCAGATAGCGGCCGCAAGGGCTCGATCGGAATCGATCCGCAGCAGCAAGCTGCGCTCTTACCAATCCTTCCTGCGCGACCAAGAACGCGCGCAGAAGGAAATTTCAAACCTGCACGTCAAAATTACCGCGAAGCAAAAAGAGGTGAACACTGCTGCCGCAAAGGTCGGACGCGAAAGGCAACGCGAAGAGAAGGCAAACGCAAAGAAGCGCGAGCAGGACGCCTTAAAGCTCAACAGAAAGATGAGCTCGATGAATCAATCGCTACAAGAGCAGGCATCCCGTCTCACGACGCTGGAGAACGCGCCGAAGAGGGTATCGGTCCTTTATCTCGGCACATCTCCGGAAGACGAAGCGCGCCTCAGAATCGATGCGGAAGCACGTGATATCCACGAAGCCATTCGCAAATCCGACAATCCTCAATGCGTCGAATTCAACGACCGATGGGCCGTACGCCAGACCGATTTGCTCCAAGCGCTCAACGAGACCAACCCCGATATCGTCCACTTCAGCGGTCATGGAGCGAACGATGGCAGCATAGTCCTCGAAGACCAATTCGGTAATGCGATGCTCCTTGACAAGGAGCGTCTATCTGTGGTGATTGGCGCAGCAGCGAAACATGTCAGGCTAATTGTGTTCAATGCCTGCCACTCCGATGAGGAAGCGGAAAAGGTTCTCCGTCATGTCGATACAACCATAGGCATGACCAACTCTATAACAGACGAAGCCGCGAAGGCGTTCGCTGCGCAGCTCTACTCAAGCATCGGATTCGGCGTCGATTTAGAGACCGCCTTCAATCAGGCATGTGCAGCGGTAGCTCTCATTTCGCCTGGAGAAATCGAAACCCCAATGCTTAGGGCTCGCGAAGGGGTTGACGCAGCAGACGTCATATTCGTAGGCAAGTGAGCTGAGCGAGATGGCAGGTAACGACATCTTGCGTCCACCAAGTATCAAAAAATGCCGTCAAGAAAGACATGGCGCATGCCGTCGGCATGACCTGAGCAACCCGTTCAATCATGCTTGAAATCACGCCATATCCAATCCAATCGCACCATTCGACAAGGCGGCTGACCGACCCGTCGGCGCCGGGCACTACGAGCGCGGGTTCACCACGACGTCGGGCCAGGTCACGCTCAAGATGCCCAAGCTCAAGGGCATGCGCTTCGCCACGGCGGTCATTGAGCGCTACAAAAGGCGCGAGACGTCGGTCGAGGAGGCCATCATCGAGATGTACCTGGCCGGCGTGTCGACGCGCCGCATCGAGGACGTCGGCGAGATCCTCTGGGGCGCGGGCGTCTCCGCCGGCACGGTCTCCAACCTCAACGACAAGGCGTTCAAGGCGGCCGACGAATGGAGATGCCGTCCTCTGGCCCGCGAATACCCGTACGTCTACATCGACGGCATCTACCTGAAGCGCAGCTGGGGAGGCTCCTACGAGAACGTGGCGGTCATGGTGGCGATCGGCGTGAACGAGGACGGATACCGCGAGGTCGTCGGCTGCGCCGAGGGCTTCACGGAATCCAAGGAGTGCTGGCGCGCCTTCCTGTCGTGGCTGAAGTCGCGCGGCCTTCGCGGCGTGCGCATGTTCACCGGCGACAAGGCCGCCGGCATGGTGAGCTCGATCGCCGAGGTGTTCCCCGGGGCCAAATACCAGCGCTGCACCGTGCACTTCTACCGCAATGCGCTGGCCAAGGTCCCCAAATCGAAGCGCTCCCAGGTCGCGGCCATGCTCAAGGCCATCCACGCCATGGAGTCGCGCGAAGCCCCGGCGGCCAAGGCCGAGTCGGTGGCAGCCGAGCTCGAGTCGATGAGGCTGAAAGAGGCCGCCAAGGCTGTACGCGAAGACTTCGCCGGGACGCTGACGTACCGCGAGATGCCCCGCGAGCATTGGCGGCGCATCCGCACGAACAACGCGATCGAGCGGCTCGACAGGGAGATAAGGCGCAGGACCC